>Ga0007796_10000591_pt1 | contig 12144 bp, 10 predicted proteins | sample CryBogmetaGMA0M_FD_60373 | JGI IMG/M metagenome (GOLD analysis project Ga0007796, IMG submission 60373) | Freshwater microbial communities from Crystal Bog, Wisconsin, USA - MA0M | ecosystem: Environmental > Aquatic > Freshwater > Lake | place: Crystal Bog, Wisconsin, USA | collected 2009-07-06 | reverse complement strand
AAGATCGGCAGCAGATCAGGATGAATGATCTGGGCAGGACGGAAGCCATGGCGCGCTTCAAGGAATGGACGAATCATGTCGCTCTTTACCGGACCTGGTCGAAAGAGTGAGATATCGATAACCAAATCGTTAAAGGTGCGCGGTTCTAGCTTTCCAACTAATTCGCGCTGTCCGGGGCTTTCGACTTGGAAGATACCCAATGTGCGCGTTGATTGAATGAGTTGATAGGTATCTGCATCATCAAGTGCCACTGCATCAATATCGATGTTCTGGTCTTCGACTCGTTTGATCTCGTGCACTGCATGCGCAATAGCCGATTGCATCCGTACACCCAAGATATCGAGTTTCAGTAGACCAATATCTTCGACATCATCTTTATCGAATTCGACCATCGGAAAACCGCCAGCATTAAATTGCACAGGTGCGCGATCGAGAAAAGCTGCATCAGAGAGAACCATGGCGCAAGGATGCATCGCTAAGTGGCGAGGCAGACCATCGAGCTGAGCGGCAAGTGCAATAGTGGCGCGAGTAAGTGGCGCCGATGTATTTAAGTTTTTTAGCTCAGGTAGCGAATTAAGCGCTGCATCGATATTGCCAGCGCGGATGTGCGGCATCGACTTTGCAAGTAAGTCGATTTCCATTGCGGGCATTCCGAGCGCAGCACCGGCATCGCGAATCGCATTACGTGCTCGATATGTATCGACCATGGCAACGGTGGCGCAACGTGAAACTAAACCTGGTTGATCCCATGTAGTAGGTCCATATTTTTTAAAGACCATCTCGTAGATTTCCAGGCGTCGAGCTGATTCAACATCGATATCGATGTCAGGAAGTGCGCGACGCAGTGGCGAACAGAAACGTTCCATCAATAGACCATGTTGCATTGGATCGACGCCCGATATTCCGAGTAAGTGACAAATTAGCGAACCTGCGCCACTGCCACGTGCTGCTACGCGAATATCGGCAGCGCGCGCCATATCGGTGATATCGGCAACCGTTAAAAAGTATGACTCGTATCCAAGTGTTGCAACAATCGCGAGTTCGTCATCAAGTCGCGCACGTGCCTTTGCAATGGTGGCGCCATCGTTATAGCGCCAATTGATTCCGGCCTCAGAGCGAGTGCGTAGCAAGGCTCGCATTGCAGCAGGTGAATCGGCGCCAACAACGTGAGGTTCGGGTAGATGAATTGCACCTAAACCAATATCGCGATGTGGAGATAAGACTGCGCGTTCGGCCCATTGCCTTGTTGTCTTGAGCAATGCGCGTGGTGTGCGTTCGCCTGCAGCTCGTGCGATTTCAGCAGCAAGTGAAATCATTTCATCGCTGCTCTTTAAATAACCTTCGGCGTTACGTCGTTCGACGCTACGTGGATGTAGCGGAACTAATTGGCGGGCACAATCAAGGACATCGGCCAGTGGTCCATCGGTGCGATCGCGCATACGTGCTGCATTAGTAATAACAGCATCAATATCGTTATCGCGGGCAAAGATGAGCGAACGCGCAGCATGTGCAGTAGAGCGAGGTCCATTGCCTCCGACAAGATGCGATACACATTCGATGGCATGATCAGCAAAGAGATCGCGGGTTTGATTGAAGATATCAAGAGCCATATCGAAGCGATGTGTGGCGAGCGCTTGCGACACTGGCGATTCGGGGCCATGTAGTAAATGGAGATTCGATGTGTACTGGCTAAATTTTTCTAATAGTTCGGGGGTTAATATCGCAGTGCGATCTGCGCTATTCATCTGCAGCCCTGTATAGAGCCGCACCAAGCTGCGCCATCCGCCATCGCCATGTGCCAATACCGTTACGCGCGGCAGGACACCTGATGTATCGCCAATACGAATCGGCAGATTGATTCCGATAATCGGTGCAATGCCATGTTCGACGCATGCTTTGGTAAAACGGATTGCACCCGCTAAACCATCGCGATCTGTCAGTGCGAGCGCCGGCATTTCAAGTTCTGATGCGCGCGCAACTAAATCGCGTGGTTGCGTTGTTCCGTATTTAAGTGAGTACGCACTTGCTGTACGTAGATGGATAAAACTCATTACTTACAACTCATTACTTAAACGGCCCGAATAATCCACTGGCCTGTTGCTTCATCGCGTTCGAGTTGGAATGTCGTCAGCGCACCAATGGGAGCTGCCTCAACTGTCCAGAGTGCACGGGCTTGATCGTCGGGACGGAACTTGCCATCGCTAATGCGGTTCCACCATCCCCCCGCTTCGCACCATCGCGATAAGACTGCATGGATTCGAAAGCGCCGTCCCTTAAAGGTAAATTCGATAGGCGTCAGGCCACCGTCAGAGACGACCTCGTGTGCGGGTATGACTTGAGCTGGTACCACTTCTGCTGACATCTTTACTGCTTCCCCTAGTTACCTGTGTATATTCGAACAGATGTTCGAAAAGTAACTCAGAGGTCTGACAAGGGCAAGTGGCCCCCGATCTGAGCGTGAAGCGGCCCCGTCTGGGGGTGAAAAAGGCGCGCCACACCCCTAAGTGATTGAAAGTTCAACTATCTCAACCTACCCTTTTCTCTGTAAGTACCCACTTAACTCTTAGGAGAAACAATTGAACGCAGTACTACTCGTAGGCCGCATCCTCTTCGGTGCACTTTTCGTAACATCAGGTATCGCTCACTTCGCAAAGCTTGAAGCGATGACAGGTTATGCAAAGTACAAGAAGCTCCCAGCTGCAAAGCTTGGCGTTCTTGCTTCAGGCCTCTTCTTCCTTCTTGGTGGCGTCTATGTAGCAATCGGCCTCTGGGTTGACCTCGGCGCTCTCTTCCTCGCAATCACTTTGATCCTTGCAGCAGTGATCTTCCATAACTACTGGAAGGAAACAGATGCGACAGCTAAGCAGAACGAAATGATCGCTTTCAATAAGGATCTCGCTCTCGCTGGTGCAGCACTCATCCTCTTCGCACTTATTGCAAGCGGAAACCTCACAGATTTCGGCGCACACGTCGGAAGCATCTCCTTCTTCCATAAGTAAGAGCTGCTCACTAAGTAACTAGAAGTTCACCGAAAGCCCCTCGAGAAATCGGGGGGCTTTTGCTTTTACCTGACATGATGGACACATGGAAATTCTTGGAGCACTGCTAGCAGGTTCATTTATTGGTGCTGTTCTGGGGTTCGTCGGAGCAGGTGGCGCCATGCTCTCTGTTCCGATTCTGATGTACGGGTTTGGATTTGATCCCAAGTTAGCTACCACTGCAGCACTGGCGGTTGTCTTTCTAGCATCGCTTTCCGGAGTGCTACCTAAAGCTCGAGCTAAGCAAGTTCTCTATCGCGATGCCTTTGCCATATCTGGAATCGGGCTGGTTACCAACTTTGGTTTTGCTTCGATTGCACGTCATATCCCAGATGCATTTATTACTACAGGTTTTTCAACAGTCTTATTCTTTGCTGGCCTATCGATGTTACGCAAGACCAAACTTGATACACATAAGCGAATGCCGGTCCCTGTTCTGATTCTTACTTCACTTGCAATCGGTTCGATGACTGGCCTCTTCGGAATCGGCGGTGGCTTCTTAGCGATTCCCGTACTAGTCCTCTTCTTTGGAACGCCTCAAGCAGTAGCTGCAGGCACTTCGCTCCTCATCATTGCGACCAACTCGTTAATTTCATTCTTAGGTCACCACGCTTTATGGTCACAAGTAAAGTGGCATATTCCAATTTTTATGGGAGCTGCTGCTGTCATTGTTGCGCAACTTGCTTCTCGATATTCAGGTCGGGCTACTGCAAAGAAACCTGGACCATACTTTGCAATTCTGCTCTTTGCCGTATCGCTCTTTACTCTTGCAAAAACGTGGATCTTTAGCTCTTAATAACTTTCGATAAGACGCCTGCCATGGCAAGAAGTGCTACCGGATAAGCCATCGCAATCGGAAGCGAGAATGTATCTGCAAGAACACCTGTCACTGTTGGCCCGACAAAGTAACCAGCAATTCCGATTACTCCCACGCGCGCAAGTGCTACACCTGGTGCGATTCCCGGAAGCTTGCTCGCTGCCAACATAAATGCTGGAAACATCGGGCCGATACCTAGACCTGCTGCGATAAAACCAAGGTTGACGATAATGAAGGCTGGAAGTGGATGTGAATCAGAGAGTGGAATTGCAATCGCCATCGCACTTCCCCAGACAACAGCGCCACCAAATCCACCCACTCGAACAACCTGTGTGGGTCCGAATTTTTCTAACTCCCAGTCTCCGGAGAAGCGGCTGACAATCATGGCGAGCGAGAACGATGCAAACGCTGCGGCATTGAGCCCCTTTGCAATCCCCATATCGTCCTTAAGAAGAATCGCACCCCAGTCACTTGCAGATCCTTCGGCAATCATTCCGCCCAAAAGTCCGAGACCAATCCACCACAAGATTGAGGTTGATTTCGAGAAGAGTGGAATCTTCGCTGAAGTTTCTTCTTCTCCTCCATCATGATCATCAAGATGTGGTGGCAATAAGTATTGAGACAACGGTAAGAAGAGAACAAAAGCTGCAATACCGACTCCGATTAAGTTAGCACGCGGAGAGACAAAGTTGGCAATCGCTCCTCCCAGAACAGTTGTTGCAAACGCTCCTGAACTCCACATTCCATGGAATGAAACCATCCAACGACGTTCCAAAATCTTTTCAATTGCAACTGCCTGCGTATTGCTAGAAATATCAAGATTGGCATAACCAAAGCCCATCAGGAAGAGAGCTAGGAAAAGTTCTACAAAAGTTCGGGCTGCACCCATCGCAATTAATCCGAATGGCATCACAAATGAAGCAAAGCCAATGACTCGCTTGGTGCCGTAAGAGTGAATCATGCGACCAGCAAGTTGTGCTCCTGCAACTGCCCCAGATGTACTTCCAATCAGCACCAACCCGAGTTGCGAATTGGTAAGGCCAATCGCCTCTTTAATCTCAGGAATACGTGGTACCCAGCCCATTGAGACAACGCCCATGAGAAAGAAGATGGCCCATAAAGAATTACGTGCGCGAGTTCCTTGCTCCATGGCGGTCAATGACATGGCGCGACGCTATCTCATAAGGTTGGCATATGGATGGAATTCTCGAAAAAGCCGCCGTTAAACGGTTCAAAGAAGCCGCGGACTCTCTCGGCGTTAAGGGTGAAATCAATATCCTCGCTGAAACCGCACGCACTGCAATTGACGCAGCTAACGGTCTCGGCATCGAGGTCGGACAAATTGCATCCTCACTCATCTTCAAACTTCCATCCGGCAATCCACTTCTCATCATCACCAGTGGGCGTCATCGCGTAGATACCGATCTTGTTGCCAAGAATCTCAATATCCCCGAACTTGGTCGAGCAGATGCCAACTACGTTAAAGAAGTATCTGGATATTCCGTTGGTGGCGTATCCCCTATCGGCTGGATATCAACTCCTGAAATTACTTTAATTGATGAAGCTCTTAATGATTACGAAGTTGTGTGGGCCGCATCAGGGCATCCGCACGCTGTCTATCCCACAAGCTATAAAGAACTTATTGCCTGCACCAAGGCGCAACCGATGATTGTTGGTGACTAGCTCTACTTAATATAGATCTCAACCCTTCGATTCTTTGCAAGTGCAGCTTTGCTGTTTCCGGTCGCCACAGGCTTGCTCGATGCATACCAGCCCGTTGCAATCTTCTGGCCCGGCAAGAGCGAACGAAGCAACTGGGCAACTGCCTTTGCACGGTTCTGAGATAACAACGTGTTGTCTGTTCCGCCTTTGCTATCGGTGAAGCCATAGCTCAACACAGTCGCTGGAGAATTCATAAAAATTGAAGATGCGAGTGCCTTAATCGTCTTCTTAGCTTCATCGTTGAGGAAGTAAGTTCCAGATGCAAAGTAGATATTTCCAACCAATTTCATAGCCACAGGTTGAACATTTCCTGTTACTGAAACCTCAGGAGATTTTGTCGGTACGGGCGTTGGTGTTGGCGTAGGAACTGGTGCGACTTTATCCCTAGCAACCAAGATAGAGATTCCTGCCTTCTCAAGGTTTGCCAAGTAATCAATACCAGCTTGAACCTTCGTATCTTCTCGTTTTGCAAGCGCCTTATCCAGCATCTCTTTCCACAACTTGGTGTCTCCTGCGTCGCGCTTCATATAAGCCATATCGCGCTCTGAGTAATACGTTGTATTAGATCCATAGATTGCAGAAGTCATCGCCGCTTCGAAAGCAGAAATACCCTCCTTATCAAGTGAGCTGTAAGTCTTTACGACCTCTTCCTGCTGGATTCCCACTTCACAGGACATGGTGGTGCCTTTATAAGAACTCTTAAGATCGAATGTTGCCTGAGCGCCAAGAGTTTTCTCGGAATCAACCACTGATCCGTTTGATAGAAGACTGATTAGTTGAGAAGCAATGCTTGAGGACTCTTCCTTTCCACCTTGCTTCTTGAACTTGTAAGTTCCTGAAGAACAGACAAGTGATTCGCCAGATCGTGAAATCTTTGGACTAGCAACCACTACAAATGTTGAAGGTGGTGGTCCGAGAACAACCGGTGCCGGACCAGTTGCAGGCGCGATTGGTGTAGCAACAACGGAAGCGGATACAGGACCTGCGCCATTTGTAGCTCCCACTGCCTGTAAATAGATGGTGTAGCTGCTGCCATTTGTAAGCCCAGTGACTATTACAGGCGAAGTAGTCGCAGAGTTCACGAGGTAATCAACGCCATTTGTTGAGTAGCGGTAGTAAATAACACTGTCGCCATTTGTCACCTGATTGAAGGCAATCGAGATCTGGGCATTGCCTGCGGTTGATACCAAAGCAGTCGGTGCTGAAACAGTGCCAATAAGGCCAGAAGAATTTCCAGTTGTCGTTGAAGAATTTCCGATGATGTTGGTTGCGTAGACACTTGCCGAAACAACTTGTCCTCCGACAAGTCCTGTAACGCTGCATGACCCACCAGCAACCGTCGAGGAACTGCCTGTGCAAGTCGCTGCGGATCCGTCAACGGTCACAGTCTTTGTAAAGTATGGAGACACAAGAGCGCTTCCGTTATCAGCTTGGGCAAACCATTGCACTAAGACAGTCTGGCTATCTGTTTGAGTGAGAGTAAGAAGAGGTGCTGTTGGAACAGCAGCTGGGACCTGACTCACAATTGCGGTGGACGCATCAAGTGTTCCACCATTCGCTGAAGTCACAACCACAACTTTGATGTCATATGCGGATGATGGAGTCAATCCTGTGAATGTGTAAGCAGGGTCGGCTGGAGCTGTCCCACCGCCACTTCCAACAGTTGAACTATCTGAGGCGGAGATTGGGAATGTTCCACCGCTAGGGCGAATGAAATATTCGTATCTGGTAAAGGTTCCGCCGCCAAGCGATGATGGCGGAGTGAAGTTCACTCGCAAACTTCCTGCCGCACTCTGGGTAGTTCGTAAGTTTGTTACTGCATAAGGCGCAGATGCTGGAGTAACAGTTGATCCATAGGTTCTAACAGTTGATCCACCAGCTGAGTTAAATGCCTTTACAGCAATTGAGTAGGCAGTACCCAGCGTCAATCCTGTAACAGTCGCGCTATCGCCAGTTCCTGATAGCACCATTTGAGTAAGTATGGTTCCACCATTTGTTGCGGTCACTGTAAAGCTATCAATCGTGGCTCCATTAGAAGCACCTGGAGTGAATTTCACTGAAGCGGTTCCTGACGTCGCACCGGCTCCACCACCTGTTGATACCGAGTTAATAAATGGCGCAGCAGGAACATCCGCGCTGATAATCAAGTTCTGTGAAACTGGAGTCGCAGCTCCATAGCCACTACTTCCTGCCTGGCTCGCAACAATTGTGCAAGTACCAACAAGCTTTAGCGTGATGACTCCAGCAGAAGTTGCCGTACAGGTTTCAATCGTTGAACTTGAATATGTTGGTGTAAGTCCAGATGAAGCCGTTGCCAATGAAGCTCCTGAAAGAGTTACTGGACTTGCTGTTAACTTAACTCCAGAGAGTGCTCCAAAAGTAATTGTCTGTGAAAGTGCGCCGACTGAAGCAGTAGCAGAAGTTGTAACAACAAGTGCATCCGATGAAGTCATCGCGACTTTGACATAATTTCCAACATCAGAACCTGTCAACGTATATGTTGATGAAGTTGCCCCAGCGATGTCTGAATAGGTTCCTCCAGCTGTCGCAGATCGCTTCCACTGATAGCTGGCAGGAGTAAATGCTGTTGCATTTGCTGTAAGTACTTGGCCAAAGGTTGCTGTACCTGACAAGGATCCGGAATAGACGCTAAAGCTTTTAGATAATTGAATTGCTACGTCATAATTTGCATTCCCGGCTTGATCTGCCGTTATTGTGCATGTTCCAGATAACTTTAATGTAATTGTGCTTCCGCTCACTGTGCAGACTGAAGAAGTTGAGGAACCAAAAGTGATTGCTTCGCCCGAGGCGGCTGAAGCCACAAGTATCGGGGGAATTCCACTCAATATTGCATTTATTGGTTGAGTAAAAGAAATCGGGTTAGCTGGCTTCGAAACCACGACATTCGAAGATGACGAAGTGGTTGGTAAGTAGGCTCCACCTCCAGAGTAATAAGCGGTCACTGCATATGTAGCTGCAGTGTTCGGTGTCCAGTCGCATGATGCCATCCCGCTTGAGATTGCTCCAGTAGTACACAAAGTGTTGTTTGCCGCATCTTTGAATACGACCGTTCCGGATGCACCTGATGGAGAAACACTTGCGCTTAGAGTTAGTGGGCTTCCCACATTGCGCGGAGATGACGCGATAAAAGTTGTAGTAGCTTTCAGGCCAATTGAAAAGTTATCTACTAAGACTCCATTTGAGAATCCATAACCATTTCTGTCGTCTCCACCAATAAAAATGTAATTGGCACTGGGTAAGCTTGTCGCACGGGTTTGAATCAATACTCCGTTTACATAATATGAAGTAGAAGAGTTTCCAATTTCTACTCGAATTGTGTACCAGGTATTAATGTTCCAATTTCCACCAGAAACGCTTGCATTTCCTGTACCAGAAATAGTTCCATCGGGGCTCGCTCCGTAAAGACAATTGACACCCCCCTGAATTCCGCCCCATCCAGAAATTGCATTTCCAGAAGTCGCATTTGTAGCTGGCCCAATAACGGTTTGTAATCCACCTCCAGAGTTACAACTCGCGTTTTCTCCCCAAATTATTTTTATAAAATCCTGACTACTTGTAAAATAGGTATCAAGTTGGATCACTGTGCCCGAAAAATCCGAGCCTGAACTTCCATAAGTACGATTCAGGCTTTCGTTCTTACTAAATCCCCAAACCGCACCAGGATTTCCACCACTCCCTAGGCTGGTAATTGTTCCGCCCCACCCAGAGGTAGAACTTGCATCGCTTGAATAGGCAACTCCCGCAGCGGTTGCAATTGAAGATTGACTGCTCAAAAGCGTGACAAAAATCAGGGTGACAGCAATATGGCCGAATGAGCTGCCATTCTTTCGAGCAAATTTTTGAAAACGACTCTTCATTTTCTCTCCACAGGCGTGATTTAGGGGTGATATGAATAAAAGAATACCTTTCTTTTATAGGGATAGCACTCTTTTATAGGTTCGAGCCTTCTTTATAAATAACCTCTTCGGATTTCCCCCGGTTCCAAACTAGAATTGGGGCATGCCAGGCAGAGCCAAGAAGGCGACTTCCCCCGAATCGGGACGCAAAGCCGCCTATGTCATGCGTAATCGCATGGCTCTCCTGCGTTCGACTCAAGAAGTTTTAGCGGTCAAGGGGCATGCGGTCACCATCGAAGATATCGCTGACCATGCCCAGGTGGCAGTCAGCACCATCTATAAACATTTTGCGGATAAAGATGCGTTGATCTCGGCCACGATGTTGTGGGGCTTTGCCGAGTGGATGACAAAAGTTCAATCCCTGGGAGATGACCTGGCTGACCCTTTAGAGAAGCTGGTCTTGCCCATGCGTCTTTTTGTGCGAGTTAAATCAACGCACCCTCACCATGCTCGCAATATTGTCAATTTCCTCGAAATCACAACCCAGTTCCTTCCAATCCTCGAATCTGAGTTGAGCCAGCACATCGAAGAGCTTACAAAGGCAAAGTTGTTAACATGCGATGACCCCGATGTAGCTGCGAGAAATCTCCAAGCGGTTTTGCTCTCAACGGTGGTGAATCAAGTAACTAATCCAAAAGCAAAGGTTGAGGATGCTGATGCTTCAATCAGAGTTGCGCTCAGCATGGTTGGAATGTCAGAGGCGAAGGCTCGGAAGTTAACCGAGTCAAAGCTTCCTGAAATCAAGGGTTAAGCAAGCAGCTCAGCAAGTAACTTTTCTACTCGGCCCTTAATCTCATCGCGAATCACGCGAACAGGCTCGATGCCTTGTCCTGCAGGATCGTCAAGTACCCAATCTTCGTAACGTTTTCCGGGGTAGAAAGGACAAGCATCTCCACAACCCATGGTGACAACTGCATCTGATGCTTGGACCGCTTCTGGTGTCAAAATTTTTGGAGTGTTATTTGCGATATCGATTCCGACTTCAGCCATAGCTTCAACAGCAACTGGATTAATTGAATCTTTAGGTGCAGAGCCCGCAGATAGAACTTCAACGCGACCTTGACCGAGCTCGCGCATAAATCCTGCTGCCATCTGTGAACGTCCTGCATTGTGAACACAGACGAAGAGAACTGTTGGTTTGCTCATTTACTTTCCTGACTTTGTCTTAGAGGTTATAAATCTAAATCCTGCATATCCCAGAATTGCACCCACAATTTGAGCCCCAATAAATCCGGGGACTGAACTGAACTTAATGCCGGAAAATGAATCTGTCAGTCCTCGTGCAATTGTTACTGCTGGATTTGCAAAAGAAGTTGAAGAGGTAAAGAAATATGCGGCGCCAATCCACGCGGCCACAAGGCGAGGAATTTTCTTATCTATTCCCTGTTTAGTTGCGAGAAAGATAATGAAGATAAGTCCAGCAGAGGCGATGACTTCTCCAAGAAGAAGATTGGATCCGGTTCTTGCATGGTGCGAAAGTTCGATAGCAGGGTGTTTGAACATGAGATTGGCCAAGATTGCACCGAGTGAGCCGCCAAGAATTTGGGCGATAATAAAGTAGACGGTGGCTGACGCGCTAAGTTCTTTTCTCAAGAAAGCAATCCCGCTCACAAGTGGATTGAAGTGAGCGCCACTGAATGGGGCAAAGAGAGTGATCAGAATGTAGAGCACAAAGATTGTGGCCACTGTGTTAATCAGTAATTCGATGCCCAGGTCAGAGCTGATATTGGTTGCCATAATCCCTGAACCAACGACCGTAGCAACAAGAATTGCTGTTCCTACAAATTCACTGAATAACTTCTTGCGGAGCATGGGTATCCTTTTACTATGGAAAGCGCCGAGAAAGTCGTTGTCGCTTACTTCTTCACTATTCGACCTAAGAGTATTCCATTTGCCTTTTACTCCATGGCAATTGACCGAATGCGCTCACGTAAGTTCACAGGGATTTCATTTTCAAAGATGCTTGGTAGCGGTACTGGAAAGACTTTTACGCCGAGCGATGCTGACTTGACCCGCTGGGGCATGGTCGTCGTAATAGATAAGAACCGCCTCGAAGCCTTCGATACGTCTTCAATTATCATCAATTGGCGTAAGAGATCCTCTTCTGAATTTAGAGCACTCCTGTCTCCCATCTCTTCCCACGGACTTTGGGCAAAAGAGAATCCATTTGATTTCACTGCACCTTTATCAAATCCTGATGCACAGATTGCAGCAATTACTCGCGCACGTATTAAATGGAATAAGAACTTTATTTTCTGGAAATCTGTACCGCCCGTTGTCTTAGATCTCCATTCGAATCCTGGGCTCATTGCAGCGATTGGCATTGGTGAAGCTCCTATTGGTTTGCAAGGAACATTTTCCCTATGGAAATCAGCGTCCGCGCTTCGAGACTTTGCCTACAAAGGAAGAGCCCACCAAGTTGCAATTGAGCAAACAAAATCCATCGGTTGGTATAGCGAAGAACTCTTCGCCCGCTTTGAAGTACTCGAACAACGCGGTGAAATTACAGCCTAAGCGGGCAAGTAAGGCAGACTTAGGCCATGTCGATACGCCACTACAACCCGCGCCGTAGGCGTCGTGGTGGAATTTCTCCGCAAGCTAGAAATTTTCTCTTCCTCCTTGTTGGGGCCACTATTTTTCTTCAAATTTC
>Ga0007796_10000590_pt1 | contig 12156 bp, 5 predicted proteins | sample CryBogmetaGMA0M_FD_60373 | JGI IMG/M metagenome (GOLD analysis project Ga0007796, IMG submission 60373) | Freshwater microbial communities from Crystal Bog, Wisconsin, USA - MA0M | ecosystem: Environmental > Aquatic > Freshwater > Lake | place: Crystal Bog, Wisconsin, USA | collected 2009-07-06 | reverse complement strand
TGGCTTCGAATACGCCGAGCAGCAATATTGCCGCACTTGCCACGACGGCGCTTCCCAGCGGGCAGCGGACGATTCGGCTCGCCTACAGTGGCAGCACCTCCTACGACACCGCAAGCTTCGACGGTGTGGTCTTTGTCGACCAGGGGCGAACGACCCCGACGCTCGCCAGTTCCGCCGCCCCGTCGAGCTACGGCAGTGCGGTCACGTTCACCGCCACGGTGCCGATGGCGGCCGGCTTTGCCTCGCCGAGGGGCAATGTCGAGTTCTTCGACGGCACGACATCGCTCGGCAGCTCCATGATCTTTTTTGCAGGCAAAGCCGCTACGTCGGGCGCGGCGACGCTCTCCGTCGCCACGCTGGCGGGCGGGGCGCGCACGATTACAGCCAAATACTTGGGCGATGCCTTCTATGCCTCCGGCACGAGCGTCGGATTCTCCCAGACGGTCAACAAGGTGGGGAGCACCGCGACGGTCGCCAGTTCGTCGAGTGCGTCGACGCTCGGCTCGGCTGTGACCTTCACGGCCACTGTGGCCAAGGTGGGGGCCGGCGCGTTTCCGACGGGCAACGTGGAGTTCCTCCGTGGAACAACCGTGATCGGCAGCGGGGCGATCAATCCAGCCACCGGAACGGCGACGCTCGCCACCTCGACGCTTCCCGGCGGCAGCCACTCGATCACGGTCAGGTATCTGGGCGATGGCAACTACGCGGCCTCGACGAGCGGTGCGATCACGCAGACGGTCAACAAGGCCACGGCGACGCCGACGGTGGCGTCTTCGGTCAGTTCCTCGACCTATGGCCAGAGCGTCACGTTGACGTCTAGGGTGACCGGCGTGGCGGGCATGGCGACGCCCACCGGCACGGTTGAGTTCTACGACGGCAACACGTTGCTCGGGACGGGCACGATCAGCCTCGTGGGGGGCGTCGCCACGGCAACGCTCGCGACGTCGAATATTGCCGGCGGCCTCCGCTCGATCACGGCGAAGTATCTGCCCGCCACCACCGACGCGTACTACGTCGGTGCCACCAGCAGTGCGATCACGCAAACGGTTGCCCAGTTCGCGGTGACGACGACACTCGCCCTCACAATAGGCACCACCGACAAGTTCACCGCGACCGTGACGGGGGTTGTCGGCGGGAAGGTTCCGACCGGATCGGTCCAGTTCCGCGATCGTGGCGTGAATATCTTCGCGGCCGTGCCGCTCGACGCCACCGGCAACGCTTCGTTCACATCGTCGGGCCTCACGGCCCTGGCGTTTGGGTCACACTCGATCACGGCGGTCTACGTGCCGGCAACGGCCGAGACCAGCTACATCGCTGGAGCCGTCAGTGCCGCGCAGGACCGTACGGTGATCGCTCCCGGCACCGTGGCGAGCACGACGACGCTCGCCAGTTCACTGCCGACGGCGACCTTTGGCCAGTCTGTCACGTTGACTGCGACGGTCGCCGTGGCAGGGCCGGCCGCCCCGACCGGCGGTATTGTCGAGTTCTATGACGGGGCCACCTACCTGGGCAGGGGGACGCTGGCGGTCGTGAGCGGGGCCTACAAGGCGACGTTCACGACGACGGCCCTGAGCAGGGGCGTTCACTCGATCACGGCCCGGTTCGTTGGAAACGGCACCTACAGGATCAGCGCGAGCGATATTCTCTCGCAGACGGTCGTATGACCGGGGCCCATCGCGGAATGAGCGCGTCTCGGTCAATAATCAGCACATCTCGTGTCAAAGTCGTCTCTCGGCAAGAGTCGCTGGATATCAGGAAGTGGATGCAAGGAATGAGAGCATCGGTCACCATGCGGCTTGCCAATCTCATCACGAGCCTTCGCGTTGCCTGGGTTTCATGCGTCGTTCTTGCCGCCACCACGGCGTGCGCGATGCTGACACCGCGCGCGGCCGCCGCGGCCGACGTGACCTGGAACAACACGAACGCCGTCGACAACGCGTGGAGCAGCACGACCAATTGGTCCGGCAACGCGCTGCCGACGAGCATCGACACGATCACGCTCGGCTCGGCCTTCGCCAGCCCGACGGTGAATCTCGACATCTCCGGCACGGTCGCCGGCCTGACGATCTCCACGGGCACGTCATTCACGCTCTCGCCGACGAACGCCTCGGTGCTGACGCTTGCCACCGGCGGCCTCACCCGTGACCTCACATCCGTTGGCACGCAGTCGATCGCGGCCAATGTCACTCTGGGCGCCGATGCGTCGTGGGCGATCGACGGCGATGGACAGTTGGTGGTGAGCGGTGCCATCGGCGAGGACGGGGGCCCCTGGAGCCTGACGAAGACCGGCACCGGCACGCTCACGCTCACCGGTGCCAACACCTATTCCGGTGTGACGACGATCGACGGCGGCACGATCGTCGTAGCGCCGGGCGGCTCGTTCGGCAATTCCGGCGCCAATCTGATTCTGGGGTTCACGAATGGTGCGGCCGGCAGTCTGAACATCACCGGCGGCAGCGTTCTGGCTGACAATGCCGCGATCGGATACGACGCTGACGGCAGCGGTAGCGTGGTGATCACGGGGGGCACGCTCGCCGTCAACACCAACCTCTATGCCGGCTTCGGTGGCACCGGCCAGCTCTCGATCTCGGGCAGCGGCGTGGCGATCGTGGGTGGCGAGCTCTCACGCGGCCTCTCGGGCACCATCGCCCTCGAATCGGGCGGCACGCTGCAGATCGGCACCGGCGGCGCGACTGGCAGTCTCGCGACCGATCTCACCAACAACGGGTCGCTCGTCTTCGACCGCTCCGGCGATTCTGTCTACACCGGAATTATCTCCGGCACCGGCACGGTTACGACGCTCGGGTCTGGCACGCTGACGTTCACCAACGCGAACACGTATACGGGGCTCACGACCATCTCCGCCGGAGCCTTGCAGCTTGGCGACGGAGCGAACACCGGATCGATCGCCGGCGACGTGGTCGACAACGCCACACTGATCTTCAATCCCGCCGGAGACCTCACGTTTGCCAATGCCATCAGCGGCACGGGCGCCGTGCAAAAGCTCGGCACCGCCGTGCTGACCCTCTCCGGGAGCAACACCTATTCGGGCGGCACGCAGATCGATGCCGGCGTGCTGTCGCTCGGCAGCGCAGACGCGCTCGGAACCTCCGGCACGATTTCGTTCGGTGGCGGCACGCTGCAATTCACGGGCTCGAACACGACCGATTACTCGGCTCGGTTCAGCACGGCCGGGAATCAGGCCATTGTTCTGGATACGAACGGCGAAGCCGTGGCACTGGCGTCGGCGCTCTCAGGCACCGGCAGTTCGCTGACGAAACTCGGGGCGGGCACGCTCACGCTCTCCGCCAGCAACAGCTATACCGGCAGCACGACGATCAACGGCGGCGAAGCGATCGTGGCTGCCGGCGGCGTGATCAGCCATTCCGGCACCAGCCTGTTCGTGGGCACGGATGGCAATACCGCCACGTTGACGATTTCTGGCGGCAGCGTCACCGACGCGAACGCGGTGGTCGGCAGCGGGAACGGCAGCAACGGCACGGTGGCGGTGAGCGATGGCACCTGGACCACGCTCGGAGAGCTTGTCGTGGGCGGTGCCGGCTCGAGCGTCGGCGCGGTCACCGTCAGCGGCGGCAGCGTGTCAAACGCCAGCGCCACGTTGGGCTACGACGCCGCAGCCCAGGGCTCGGCAACCGTCACTGGCGGCCTCTGGACCACGAGCGGCAACCTGACCGTGGGGCGAGATGGCACGGGCGCGCTCGCGGTCTCCGGCAGCGGCACCGTGATCGTGGGGGGCACGCTCGCCCGAGGGAACTCCGGCACGATCAACCTCGAGTCGGGCGGCACACTGCAGATCGGCACCGGCACCACGGGCGGCACGCTCGCCACCAACCTCACCAACAACGGGTCACTCGTCTTCGACCGCTCCGACGATTCGGCATACGCGGGAGTCATCGACGGCGTGGGCACGGTCACCAAGCGTGGGGCCGGTATTCTGACCCTCACGGGCACGAACACCTACACGGGCATCACCACCATCTCCGCCGGAGCCTTGCAGCTCGGCGACGGAGCGAGCACCGGATCGATCGCCGGCAATGTCGTCGACAACGCCACGCTGATCTTCAATCCTGCGACCGATCTCAGCTACGCCGGCAGCATCTCCGGCACTGGTGGCGTGACGAAGCTGGGGGCCGGCACGCTCACGCTGACCGGCAGCAACAGCTACAGCGGCGGCACGCTGATCAACGGCGGAACGCTCGACGTGGCCGCCGGCGGCGTGGTGAGCCACGCGACTGCGAACCTGGTGGTGGGCGATGCCAGCACGGGCGCCCTGCGCGTCTCCGGAGGAAGCGTCACGAGTGCCGACGGCATCATCGGCCGCGGTCGCACCGGCGTCGGCACCGCGACGGTGACCGATGGCACGTGGACCAACACGGGCGGACTGCAGATCGGCGCCGACGGCGGCACCGGCCTGTTGACGATTTCCGGGAGCGGCGTCGTCATCGTCGCGGGCACGCTCGACCGCGGCGCGGGTGGCACGATCGATCTTGGCTCCGGCGGCACGCTCCAGATCGGCACGGGCGGCACGTCGGGCGTGCTCGGCACCAATCTCACGAACAATGGCCTGCTCGTCTTCGATCGCTCCGATGACTCGACCTACGGCCTGGTGATCGACGGCGGCGGGTCGGTGACCAAGCGCGGCTCGGGCATGCTCACGTTTTCCGGCAGCAACAGCTACGGTGGTGGCACGCTCGTCGCTGGTGGCACGCTCGCCGTGGCTGGTGGCGGCGTCATCAACCACGCGACCGCCGACATGGTGGTCGGCACCGGCGGCACCCTGAAACTCGACGGTGGGACGGTCACCAACCGCGTCGGCTCCGTGGGCTATCACAGCGACGGCACGGCGATCGTGTCATCCGGCACGTGGACGAATGCGGGCGAGCTCCGCGTGGGCTGGGGCAATCCTGCCGACCCACTGACCGGCAGCGGGACGGGCACGCTCTCCATGAGCGGTGGCGTCGTCACGAATACCGACGCCACGCTGGGGGCTTATGCCGGCAGCGTCGGCACGGCCGTGATCGGCGGCGGCAGCTGGGAAAGCTCCGGCGACCTGCGGCTCGGCTCCGACGGTGGCATCGGCATCATGACGCTCAATGGCGGCACGGTGACGGCGGCCAATGCCCGCGTGGGCAGCGACAGCCTCAGTTCCGGAACGCTGACGGTGAACGGAGGCACATTGGCGATCACCGATGCGTTGAGCGTCGGCTTCGGCGGGGGCACCGGAAGCTTCCTGGTGACCGGGGGCACGGTCACGAGCGGCACGAGCTTTGTCGGATCGGGTGGCGGCAGCGTCGGAACGGCGGAGATCAGCGGAGGCCTGTGGTCCACCACCGGCGACCTGACCGTGGGCGGCAACGGCACGGGCACGCTCACGGTGTCTGGGTCGGGCGTCGTGGAGGTGGCGGGAACGCTGTACCGCGGCATCGGCGGCACGATCAATCTCAACGCGGGCGGCACGCTCTCCATCGGCACCGGCGGCTCATCGGGCAGTCTCGCGACCGACATCACCAACAACGGCCTGCTCGTCTTCAATCGGGCGACTGATTCGAGCTACGATTTCGCGATTTCCGGCACCGGTGCCGTCACCAAATCGGGTGCTGGCACGCTCACGCTCACCGGCACGAGTTCCTACTCGGGCGTCACCACCGTCATGGCGGGGGCGCTCAATGTCGACGGCCGGCTCGAGAACTCGAACGTGACGGTGCAGTCGGGCGGCCTGCTCGGCGGCTCGGGCACGATCGTGAATGTCGTGGAGATTCTTTCGGGAGGCACCGTATCGCCCGGCACCGGTCCCGGCATCCTCACGGTCGGCGGGCTCGTTCTGCAGGCCGGGGCTACGGCGGTCATGGACATCACGGGGACGGCCGTGGGCACGGCCTACGACAGCATCGTGTCGACGGGCACCATCGACTACGGCTCGGGCGGGCTCGTCCTGAACATGAGCGGCACGGGCTACGACGTGGGCACCGAGTTCTTCCTCTTCGACGCGGCGTCCGTGAGCGGCACGCTCGCGTCGATCAGCATGGCGGGCAGCAGCGACGGCTGGCAGAGCATGGCGTGGTACGCGCCGGGGGCGAGCGGCACGGGGCTCTTCAACTACGGCGCGGGCGTCTGGCAGTCGGGCTGGACGACGGTCGGCGGCGAATCGCGGAAGCTGATCTTCAGCGAGGCGACCGGCGTGCTCACCGTGGTGCCCGAGCCCGCCACACTCACACTGGCCGGAGTCGGGGTCGCCGCGATGGCGCTCTCGCGCTGGCGACGGCGCCGCGGCGCCAGGGACGTGAGCCGGCAGGCCTGATCGCGACGCGAGCCCAGCCACGCCGCCGACGCCGCTCTTCGATCATCGCGAACACTCCCGCGACGAGCATGAGGCCGCTGCCGCAAGCGGCGGGGTCGCTCTCAGGCACGGCGATCGCACCGCTGACAGTGAGGACGGCACTGATGCCGTACAGCGCACGAGGCACATTCTCGATTTCAAGGCCGCCTGGCAGTGCTTCCGACTGCTGGGTTGGGACTGGCCGGCGTTGACAATCCTGATCCCCGCGACGCGAACGTCGTCGCCGGGGACGGCCAGCTCGGGCTGCGACCTCGCTTGGGTCGTCAACGCGGCAGGGGCGGCAACGGTGAGCCGATGCCATCCGCGCCATGTCGCGTGATGCCGCGCCGGGCAAGGCACGCCTTGTCAGATGCTTGTCGTGCGGGTGTTCCCGATGTTGCCGGAAGGGGCGCGGCGTGTCTCAGTTCGGCGAACTGGCGTCGCCGTTGCCCAACCCAGCGACAGCGGCCTCCGCTTCAGTTGAGGCCTGGTTTCCCGGGGTGTACGCTGCAGCAGTCGCGGGTCACCGGACGCGGTCTTGAAAACCGGCAGCGGCAAAAGTCGCTCGTGGGTTCGAATCCCAACCCATCCGCTATCCGCTTTTCGGGTTTCGCCGAGGGTTCCGCCCCCAGGCGCTTCCTCGATACCGCTTGAGGAGCCGGTTCGGGAAGATTGCGTTCGCGTCGTCACCGCGGCCTCTGCTGCCGCGGATCCGATTTTCTGCATTCCTGGTTCCATGAAAGCCGCAACCGTGTACCGGCGTGGTAATCACATCTATCTTCATGCTTCGTCCAAGACGACGGCTGGTGTATGGATCGCCACACCGCCCTTCATTAAAACTGATTGTGGTTCTTCTCCATCCGATATTGGCAAGTCTGTTTTGGAAGCCCTCGATGGGTCTCACACTCCGGTTCCACATCCTACGAAGTGGAACGGCCTCATCGCTCCGCTACTCGAGCAGGCTGGCGTGAAGTCGTGGGGGACGTTCATGCGAAAGGCGCACTGCCTCGACTTGGAAGTAGCGGAAGACCGGCTGAAGCTGATTCCGCACCGACACCTTGGAGCGCGCGAAGGGTTTGAGCCCATGCTTGAACGGGCTTTCGACGTACCATCGACCTCTTCACTGAATCACATTGGCACAGCATTGGTGGAAGCATTGGCGTTGTGTCAATGAACCGCTTCGGGCTCCCTGCCGGCCCTTCCAGGCGGGGCCGGGGCTGCTGGCCTGTATTGAACGTCCTGAGCCATGCGGCATGAGCGCGTCGCTGGGGCCGGCCGAATCGGGTTGCGAGCTCGATAGGGACGACAACGCGGCCGGCGGGGCGGCCCCCCAGTAGACTTCCCGTCAATTCGAGTCATGTCGAGGGGGCCTGGGATAGCTGACTTGTCGGCGAAGGAATCCTCAGTTGAGGAAACGTCCGGCGGACAGGGGTTACGCCTCGCAGCAGACCTACCCCTGACTTGAAACCTGGTGGCATTCATGGGGGCGTCGCATGACCGACAGGTCGAGAAGTGCTACCGCCGCGGGTTTCATTCGGAGTGAGATCCAGCGCGGCCGTGCGTCAGGTGGTCGCGGCAGGCTGGCCGCCATTTTCTTGGTGGGCGGGCTGCTCTTCATAGCCATCGGTGTGGTGACTCTGATGGCAGCACTTCGACTCAACCGTCCAGATGCCGCCATCTTCATGCGCAGATCGATCGCGATGACGACTCCGCTCCTCGTGACAGGCGCGTGCCTCGTGCTTGCGGGAACCTACCACGCTTTCCGCAGGCGAGGTGATGAGACGTGAAGGCGGCCCCGCCGAGCACCAAGGGCTGCGTCTCGCGCTTCATCCCGGCCCGAGCTCGACCGCGAGCGTACAGTCGGGGCAGAGATCGACCTGCTGCCTGCCGGACGCGGCACGGGCCTCGTAACGGCCGGAGTCATCCAATCGCAGCAGCGCCGACCCTCCCTCGTCGGGGTCGATGATCATGTACCAACGTACGCCATGCGTCTCGTAAAGATCACGCTTCACGGTCTGGTCGCGGTGCCGGGTCGCCGCGGAAAGAACTTCGACGACCAGGGCGGGGGCCTGTTCCACATGCCGCTGCGGCGCCGGGCCGCAGACGACGACCAGATCCGGCCGTACGACAGTGTCATCGGAGACGACCCAGTCTATCTCCGCGAGGACGGTGGCCTTGCATGCGGAAGCGTCGATAGCGTTCCAGAGCGTCGCGGCCATCCTGGAGAGACGCTCGGCGTGCCGGCCGAAGGGGCTCGGAGTCATCGCTACCGCGACACCTTCCAGCAACTCCCACTCGCCCTCCCACGTGGCGTGGTCGGCGACGGTGTAATGCGGCACATAGCGTGGAGCGGAGCTCATGTTGACAAAGTGTACTTGCGTATCGTGCGCGAGGTCAACCGCGCACATGGGCGCAGCCCCTCTCCGAGTGCCCAGCGTTGGAGATCCTGATCCATGCGGCGGGACGGTCGTCGCCGGGGTTGGCCCACTCGGGCTGCGAGCTCCACAGAGACTTCAATGCGGCAGGGGCGACCACGGGGAGCCAATGCCGCGCCCGCCGTTTCGTGTCATGCCGCGCCGAGCAAGGCATGCCTTGTCAGATGCTTGTCGTGCGGGTGTTCTCGGTGTTGCCGGAAGGGGCGAAGCGTGTCTCGGCTCCGCGGACTCGCCTCGCCTTGCCCAAGCCCCGCGACGACATCCGCTTCAGTTGAGGCTTGGTTTCCCGGGGTGTGTGCTCCAGCAATGGCGGCTTCCCGGACACGTTCTCAAAACCGACAGCGGCGAAACTCGCTCGTGGGTTCGAATCCCACCCCATCCGCTTTGTTTCCAAGAGTGAGACGTTGAGCGGCTCCGAGGGAGGGGGGCATGACCACCGGGGCAAACACCGGTGACACCCACCGCCCGTCGGTGCGGAGTCGGTCACTCGCCGGCGGCGTCCCGTGATCTCCCGGGGCTCGTGCCGTCGACACCCGAGATCGATGCCCGGGGCAACGCCTCGAGGACCGGCGCGGCTTCTCCTCGAGAGCAAACCATGCGGGCCTCGAAGTCCGGGAACTCGGTTCCAGAGAGAACCTACCGCAGCGCGGCCCTACGAATGACCGCCTCGAAGGCCGTCATCTCGACGGCGATTTTCCGTCGGTGTCGTTCAGGATCTCCATGCGTTCCGCTCCGGTGGGGGCTGGCCTGGAAATCGGATCGGGGAGCGACGTGTGGCTCGGTGCGTTCGCGACCGAGTCGATCACACGCCCATCCGCGACTCAACGAACTCCCGCAGCGCTCGGATCGTCGTCAGCCACTCCGCACGGTTGAACGATGCCCCCCGAGAAATCTTCGTCGTAGCGGAAGGTCGTGCCGAACGGGGTGAGGCGATTCAGGTCGCCCACGATACCGGGCAACGCCTCTCCGGCCGTGCCGAGGAGTTCCACGAGAACACCGAGGCTGTGGGTTCGGGGGTAATCGACGCCCCGGGCACAGAGGAGCGCCTTGAGGAGTTTCTCGGCAGCCTGCTGCGCGTGGAACCCGAGTGTGTCGTCATCGACGTCAGCATCGGCGAGGAGTCTCTCCAGAACGAGTTCGTCCTGACTCGCCTTGCGGAAGAGGATCGTCGCCCGGTCAGGCCGCGTCATAGAGCACACGCCCTTCCTTGGCCGCGGCATGCTCGAGCGTTCCTGGAGTCCTCGACCGCTCATCGAACTCCGCCTCGCTCACGAGGAGGATATCGGCCGGGAGGAGCAGGCCAGTGAGGGCCTGATGGAGCCGGACCGTCTCCTCGAAACGGTTCTCCACCGTTCGCTCGACCACGATCAGATCGACATCGCTGTGGCTATCGGCGTCACCGCGCGCGTGGGAGCCGAAGAGAAGAACCTTCGCTGGATCGGCAGCCGAGACCAATCGATCCACGGCGGCCTTCAGCCTTGCCTCGGTGATCGCCCAGGGTGTCGTGGTCTCGCCCATGCCACTCATTCTATTTCCGTCGCGACCAAGGCGGCAACGTCGCACGCCGTTTCCGAGCGCGGTGTTTTGCCCTCCGTTTCGCGTCACGGCTTGCCGAGCAAGGCACGCCTTGTCGGCTCCTTGTCTTGCGACCGTTCTCGGTGTTGCTCGAGGGGGCGGGGCGTGTCTCGGTTCGGCGGAAGCGGCCGACTGCGGCTGTCCCGCGGCGAAGGGCGGTCAGAACGCGTTCGGGCATTGCTTTCGGGGGAGTTTACATTGGCAGTCGTGGAAGGGCGTTCCCGGGGTTGGTATCCGGCAGCGGCGATTGTCGCTCGTGGGTGCGAACCCCTCCTCATCCGCCTTAGAATGACGCCGTTCCGCTTGTCTGGTTGGAAGACCCTGGGGAGTATCCAGCCCACGACATGTTCCCAGGGAGTGATGGCAACCGAGTACCCCGGCCGTGGCCCGAGGGTGTCCCGGAGAGAGGTGGTCGTTTCCCATCGAGCACGTGGGGTCACCTGACTTCAAACAGGGCTTCACGCATGGTCTCGGGCGTTCTGGGGGCAACCAGTGAGGCCGTCGTGTTGCGATCTATGCGCGCGGGTCTGATCGCGGCGATCGTGGTAGCCGCGATCACGGGATGCTCGCGGGCGAAGTTATTGCCCGTGACGCCCAACGCGGATCCGCGGGACTATTTCCCAGAGGCGGTGCAGCAGCGGTTGGCGATCGCCGTCGAGCGCGGAGACGCCGAGGGCATCGCTGCAGCCGTCAAGGCCGGGGCGGACGTGGACAAGCCCGGTGAGGAAGGTATCCGGCCCATCATGTGGGCGCTTGTGAAAGGCAACGTGGAAGGCTTTCGTCATCTGCTCGAGCACGACGCAGATCTGCTCGCGAGATTCCTCAATGCGACCTGCGTGTCGCACGGATTCACGATGGCGGAACAGGCCGCACGCAACCCCAACAAGGCATTTCTCAGGGTGATGCTCGAATGCGGCTTCGATCCCGACACGGTCGTGCAGGCCAAGAGGGGAGAAACACTTTTGTTTCTGATGGTGACGGACCGCGATCATGAAGGGGCGGCGATGCTGTTGGAGGCGGGCGCTGATGCCAACTGGCGGTCGCATTACGATGAGGTGCCGCTTATCCAATCAGTGTGCAGGAATGACTTCAAGACGGCGAATGTGCTGTATGAGCGCGGCGCGGATCCAGAACTCTCGACGACGAGCGGCTTATCCGTTGTCGCATACTTGAAAGGACTTGGCAGCCGCAACGTCCCGCCCGTGCAGCAGTCGGCCTTCGACACGTTTGTCGATGCGATGGTTGAGCGGGGTCTCTTGACTCGACAGGACATCATCGAAGCCGACAAGCCGAAACCCGGCCCCACGCCCGGCGTGGAGATCATCGAGCATCCGTGGAACTCGCCGATGGGGCGAGCCATTCGAGAGATTGACGCCAAGCAGCGCCGCGCGAATCAGCGGCACGCGACGCCCGACTGACCCTGGCGTGTGGCCTTGGCCTGCAAAAAGATGACAGCCACCATTTGTCTATAGACCCCGGCCTTCGGCCGGGGCCGTGTCGCCTCCGGCGACCGGCAAATAGTGGCTGTCACCTTTTTCCCCAAAGCGGCGATTTCCCGGCCGCGGTGCTCCGAGCCACCAATGGGGCGGATGGCCCCCGGTCGACGCCCACGTCACGTGTCGACTGCTTGAACGGTCCGAACAGTTTGGTAGCCTTCGGAACCTGCGGCAAATCGGGCGCTTGGGGCAACATAGAGAGATCCTCCTGCGCTCGCATTCGCCGTAGTTCGCTTCGCCTCGGGCGCGTCCTCAACGTGCCCGATCACATCCATTCTCCGCCCAGAAAAACCCAACAACGCAGGGAGTTTGC
>Ga0007796_10000588_pt1 | contig 12160 bp, 11 predicted proteins | sample CryBogmetaGMA0M_FD_60373 | JGI IMG/M metagenome (GOLD analysis project Ga0007796, IMG submission 60373) | Freshwater microbial communities from Crystal Bog, Wisconsin, USA - MA0M | ecosystem: Environmental > Aquatic > Freshwater > Lake | place: Crystal Bog, Wisconsin, USA | collected 2009-07-06 | reverse complement strand
AAATCGACCCGGACGGTAAGAAGGATTGAGAAACCACGAATTCAGAAAAGAACGAAGTCAGAAAGAACCAGGAAGCCAGAAAGAACCAGAAATCAATCAACCACGAATCAAACGAAGTCAGAAAGAGGTAATATGAAAAAGTCTAGAAATGATAGCTCGGTAAGAAGTGGAGTCTATTTTTTCAGTCCATCCCGTCCCTGTTCTGAATGCCGCCTACTTCTGTAACTTGTCGAATAGACTCTGTCTTTTCTGGATTCGTTCGATTCGTAAGATTCGTGGTTCATTCCAGTCTTTGTCTTATTGTTCATTCCAGTCTTTGTCTTTTTTCATCATTGCTTTTCGGGCTGGATTCGTGGTTCTTACGGTTCAATCTCTGTCACCGCCCGCACCTCGACCAGGTTATCAAAGAAGGTGGCGCCGCCGGCGAAGTCGGTGAGCGCGGAACTGGTGGTCGCGTTCACATTGGTCCGGCCGCGGCTGAGCTTGTTCCAGTAAATACCGGTGGCCACCGCCACGCCCGGTTGTACCGTTTCCAGTAGCGCCACCCGCGCCTGGAAGCTGCCCCGGTCGTTGAACACCTCGGCCCATTGGCCATTCTCAAGCCCGCGTGCCAGCGCATCTTTGACAGAGAGTTCAACCGTGGGTTCGCCGGCTCCTTTGAGATGCTCCGAAGAGTTGGCGAACGTCGAGTTCAAGAACTGTGGCCGCGGTGGGGTGAGCAGTTGCAATGGGAACCGCGCGGCCAGTTCGGGCCTGGTTTGTGGGTCCTCGTGCGGTGGCGTGTATGTGGGCAGCGGATCCAGGCCGGCCCTGGCCATCGTTTCCGAGTACAGCTCGCACTTGCCCGAGGGGGTTGGGAAACGCCCTTCGGCAAACGGGGTGTAATCCTCGGGGATATTCAGGCGGATCGATCCCTCGACCTCCAACCGCGCGCGGGTGATGCCGGCCAGATTCGGCCCACCCTGAAGAGCCATGTCAATCAACGCATCATCGTCTGGGAATAGGTCGGCTTCGAAGCCTAGCTTGTCGGCCAGGGCGCGAAAGACGTCGTTATTCGACCGGCTCTCAGCCAGCGGCGAAATCGCGGCTGGGTTGTACATTACAAACTGATGTCCATACGACCCATGCACGTCTACGTGTTCCAGTTGGGTGGTGGCGGGTAACACGATATCAGCGTAATCGGCCGTATCGGTCTGGAACTGCTCATGCACCACCGTGAATAGATCATCCCGGCGCAGGCCGGCCAGGACCTTGGTCTGGTTGGGCGAGACGGCCGCCGGGTTGCAGTTATAAACATAAAGGGCGTTGACGGGCGGGCCAGGCAGTTCGCCCAGCAGTGCCTCGCCAAGCTGGTTCATGTTGACGGTGCGCGAGCCAGGTGGGGATAGGTCGGTTCGATAAAGGCGTTCCGAACCAAACTCATACGTACCGCTGGTAGAGAGCAGGGCACCACCGCCATGATGTTTCCAGGCCCCGACCAGGGCCGGCAAACAGGCAATGGTGCGCACGGCCATCCCGCCGCCCCCGTGCCGCTGCAGTCCGTAATTGAGGCGGATCAGGCTGGGCTGCGTGCTGGCATACAAGCGAGCCAGCTTCTCGATATCATCAACCGACAGACCGGTGATCCGCGCGACCCGTTCTGGTGCATACGCGCTCAGTGCCCGCTGCTTGAGTTCTTCTGCACCAATCGTGGCGGTGTCGAGGTAAGCCTGATCCTGCAGATTCTCGCGCCAGATGACGTGCATCAGGCCGAGCGCCAGCGCGGCGTCGGTGCCTGGGCGTGCGGGCAGGTGCCAGTCGGACCGCGCGGCGGTATCGCTGCGATAGGGGTCGATGGTAACAATGGTAGCGCCATGTTGCTTGCGTGCCGCCACCATCAGGCTCCAGAGGTGGCTATTGGTTCGGACGGTGTTGGAGCCCCAGTTGATGATCAGGCGACACCGATCGGCGGCCATGGGATCGGCACCCAGTCGCCCTTTGCCCATCGTGTATTCATAGCCCTGACTGCCCGCCGAGGCGCAGATCGTTCGGTCCAGGATCGACGCCCCCAGGCGGTGGAAGAACCGCCGGTCCAGGCTGCTGGCCTGCAACTTTCCCATCGTGCCATAGTAGCTGTAAGGTAGGATCGCCTGCGGGCCTGCTTCGGATGCGGCGATGGCGCGGAACTTCTCGGTAATCGTATCGAGCGCTTCTTCCCATGAGATTGGCTCGAACAGGCCGGCCCCCTTGGGACCCACCCGCTTCAGGGGGTGGGTCAGGCGATCGGGGCTGTAGACTCGGTCCAGATAGCTGGCCATCTTCTGGCACAAAAATCCACGCGTAAACGGGTGGTCTTTGGCACCCCGCAGATCGACGGCCCGGCCATTCTCGATCGTGACCACCATCTGGCAGGTGTCTGGGCAATCGAGCGGGCAAACGCACTTCACCGTCGATTGTTGCGCGGAGTTGGACATATCAGAGACCCCGGATGGGTGGGCGGGTCACAATCATCATCGTTCAGAGCCCGGAACGTTAGTGACGGGGCATTCAGGACGACACTTCTGGAGCCGTTGTAGCCCTGTCTGAACCTGTACCTGTTCAGTCAGACTGATGCCCTTTGACAGAAAGATGCCCCGTCGCTCACGCTCCGGGCTCTGAAAGATGCCTCGTCGCTCACGCTCCGGGCTCTGAAAGAGTACATACCGTTGAGGAGGCTCAGGCCCCCTTGCGGGCTTTCTCGCTGTGTCTACGTAGCAATTCATCGGCCAGGGTGCCCAGTAGGAGCGCCAGGCCAATGGCCGAGAATTCCATGTCGCTGGGGATGCCGGCGAAGATGACCAGGGTTTTGAGTAAGGGTAGCACGGCGGTGCCCAGGATGATGCCGATGATCGTTCCTTCGCCACCACGCAAGCTGGTGCCGCCCAGCACCGCCCCCGTGATCGCGTACAGCTCGAACCAGTTGCCGGCATTGCTGGGCGAGGCACTGTTGATCTTCATGAGGAACAAAATGCCGCCCAGGCCGGCCATCAGCGAGCAGAGGAAGTAAGCCAGCACCTTGTAGCGGTTGGTATTTACGCCCGCGTAGCGAGCGGCCTGCTCATTATGCCCGAGCGCGAAAAGGTACCGGCCGTAGATGCTGGCGTGCAGGAAGATGGCGGCGATCAGGGCGAGGATGGCGAAGATCCACATGGGCATGGGGATACCCAGGAAATCTCCCTTCTGGAGCCAGAAGAACCAGCCCAGGTCGGTGCGGCCGCCCACGCCCACGTCGCGTGAAGAGTCTCGCAAGATCCGGCCGGTGCCCCGGAGCGCAGGGTCAAGCAGCCGCTTGAAATCGACCAGGCTCAGGAACTGCGCCAAGCCTCGGTAAATGAACAGCCCGCACAAGGTGACCACGAACGGTTGCAAATTGAGCCTTGTGATGAGAAACCCATGAAACAGGCCGATCATCCCCGCCACAGTAAGTACGATCAATGACGCGACCAGCGGATTGGCCCCGTTTTCCAGCAGGATGCCAAACGAGACCGCGCTCAGGCAGACCACCGATCCAATCGAGAGGTCGATCCCGCCCGTGATAATCACAAACGCCGCGCCCAGCGTGAGGATGCCCCATTCGCCAATCCGGCGCGCGATGTTCTGGTGGTTTTCCAGTGTGCGCGCGTTGGCCTCAATCCCCACCATCAAGCCGTATAGAATCAAAACCAACAGCGAGACGCCTAGAATTCGGCCGACCGTGGGGTTGGAGAAGAACGAGCGGAACAGGTTACCGTCGCTGGATTCACTTTTGCTCATGATTGGGCCCCGGTCGCAAGCCGCATGATCGCTTCTTCCGACAATTGTTCTCGTGTCAATTCACCGGTGGTCTGATTCTCATGCATTACCACCACGCGGTCGCTGAGGTGAAGCACCTCTTCCAGGTCGGAAGAAATCATCAGGATTCCCACCCCCCTGGCCGTGAGGTCGTGCATCAGGTCATAAATCTCTTTCTTCGCGCCCACATCCACGCCCCGGGTCGGCTCGTCCAGGATCAGCAGCTTGGGCTGGCGGTGCAGCCATTTGTATAACACCACCTTCTGCTGGTTACCGCCGGAAAGCAGGCCGACCGGCTTGGCGATGCCCGTGGTGCGGATGCGGAGCGATTTCACTCCGTTCTGCGCTGTGTGGCGGATCTTGCCGAACTGCAGCAGCTTGGCGATGTGGTGGGTGTCTAGGTTGGGCAGGGCGATGTTGCCGCCAATCGAATCGGCCAGAATCAGCCCGTGATGCCGCCTGTCTTCGGGGACCAGGGCCAGGCCCAAAGCCATGGCGTCGGTCGGTTTGCGGATCAGCTTGGGTTGCCCCTGAATATACACCTGACCAGAAACCCTGGGGCGGATCCCAAACAGCGTCTCAGCGAATTCGGATCGGCCCGCGCCCACCAGGCCGGCCATCCCCACGATCTCGCCCGGGCGAACTTCCAGCGAAACCCCTTCCCCCTTGGACTGGGCGTGCTTGAGCTTCTCAACCCGCAGCACCGGCGGTTGATCCCGACCGGTGCCGGCCGCCTGGCTGGGCCGCTGGTGGAGCTGTACGTCTCGCCCCACCATCATCTGCACCATGGCCTGGTAATTGATTTCGGCCTTGGAAAGTTCACCGGCGTTCTTGCCGTCGCGCAGACCGACCACGCGGTCGGCCACGGCTTCCACCTCGCGCAGGCGGTGACTGATGTAAACCACGCACACACCCTGTTGGCGGAGTTCACGGATCACCTCCAGCAGGCGGTCGGTCTCCTTCTGGGCCAGGCTCGATGTCGGCTCGTCCATGATCAACACGCGGGCGTGCATCGAGAGCGACCGCGCGATCTCGACAAGTTGCTTGTGCCCGGGTGTCAGGTTGCTGAGCCGGTCGCGGGGGTCAACATCCAGCCCCACTCTGGCCAGTAACTCCCTGGACTTTGCTTCCATGGCCCGCCCGCTGGCCAGGCCGAGCGGCCCCCCCCAGCGCAGTTCTCGGCCCAGGAAAAGATTCGCCTCGATCGACAGATTATCGGCGAGGTTCAGTTCCTGGTGGATCAGGCTAATCCCCCGCTCCATCGCCTGCGCGGGTGAGTTGAGGCGTACGGGGGTTCCGTCAATGCGGATCTCCCCCTCGTCGGGCGTCACAATTCCGCCCAGGACTTTCATCAGGGTCGATTTACCGGCCCCGTTTTCACCGATCAGGGCTACGACCTCGCTCGGATACAGGCGAAGGCCCACGCTGCTAAGCGCCTGGGCCCCACCGTACCGCTTGGAGATCCGCTCAACTTCCAGAAGAGGAGTTTGCACCGAAAGATTCCTGGAGAGAACAGCAAGGGGCCGTTATTTGCCGACCAGCTTCTTGAGTTCGCTATGAAACTCTTCAACGTTCTCCTTGGTGATCACCCGGTGCGGGATATCGATGATGCCATCGGCTGGGATCTTGGCCGAAGCTGGGTCGCGGACCAGGGTGGCCATCAGCTTCACCGACTGGTAGCCGAATTCGTAGGGGCTCTGGACGATCGTGCCCAGCACTTCGCCGGCCTTGATCCCTTCGAGCGTTTCATCGTTTTCGTCGAAGCCGACGATCTTGACCTTGCCCACGCGGTTGGCGTCCTTCACGGCGGCCAGGATGGCCGGTGGGTTATATGCCCAGAGACCGACCAGGCACAGATCTTCGGCCCCCTGGTTCTTGGCCAAGACGTCCGAAGCGTTGTCCTTGGCCTTGTTCTTGTCAACGTTGTCGGTGTAGGTACCAATCAGCTCATACTTGCCGTAGGTCTTGCCGTCGGGCGTGTCTCGCAGGCCGCTGCTCTCCACCCCTTCGAGCACGTCGATCACGCCTTGGCGGCGTTCGCGAGCGTTGAGCGGGTCGAGCTGGCCGACGAACAGGGCGACTTTGCCGCCGTTGGGCAGCGCTTGTTTGACCAGATCGCCCACGCTGCGCCCAGCCTTGATGTTGGCCGTGCCCAGGTACGCCTTGCGCTTGCTCTTGTTGGCGTCATTATCCACGCACAGCAGGGGGATCCGAGCGGCGACCTCGTCCAGGAACGCAATCTGGTTATCTGGGCTGATCACGCTGATGGCAATCGCCTGGGTCTTGCCTACGAGCAAGTCCTCGATGATCTGCGTCTGGGTGGCGGCTGCACCGTCTTGGGGCCGCTTGTACTGAAGATCAACGTCGGCTTCCTCGGCCGCCTTGCGGGCGCCTGCTTCGCAGATCGTCCAGAATTCCGCCGCGTTGTTCGAAACAAAGGCAACCTTGGGCCGGCCGCCAGCCGCAGACGGGCTACCGGGTGTGGAGTTGGACGTCTCTCCGCCACAGCCAGCGATAACAAGGCAAAGGGCGGATGCCCAGGACACGAACGAAGCTCGATAACGCATGACGACCCCGGGAGGAAGTGGTTGAGAAGCGGGTACCGGCAGGATCACGAAGCGGAAAGATTCTTATTGTCCAGCATAGCCCCTGCCGTTGCAATTCAAAGAGCCTGCCCGGGTTAAGAATCTGCCCCGAGCTGGATAATTTGATGAAACCGGTAAGCAGGACGCAGGGGGGGAAAGGGCGAGATCGTTTCAGGGCTGAAGCAGCAAGGCCTGGAATGCAGCCTGGATAAAATGCTCGTCTGCTGTCAGAGCTTCGCCAATATCGAGCGATGTCATCGTGGCAAAAGACGTGCAATCGACGAGGCCCCAATCTTTATCAGGACGATTTCGATAGAGCTCGAATGCCTCCGTGAACAATTCTTGCGTGAGCGGTAAAACGGTGACGATCGGGTCGGTGAGAAGTGACGAGATCAGGTGTGCCGCTGCGGTTCGGTAGCGTTTCTTTGAGAGAGCGTTCCCGATTTCAAGGAGAATCGCTTGCGTCGTCACGATTCGAGTACGCCTCGTTTCCAGTTCTCTGGCCAGGCTGACAGCCTGGCTGTGCAGCAGGTCCGACCTGGCGGCCAAGGCAATGGCATAGGAGGTATCGAGAAAAACCTCATCCCGCACGTTCGGCTCCATCCCCGTGGAGGTACTCGTCGAGATTGCTCGCCCAATCGGGTGGGCCATCCAGGTTCAGCGATTCGGCCGTTTCCAGGAAGGAACGAGGAGGTCCCTGGATTAGTTCGATAATGAGCCGGACGTTGGTGTTGGGGGGGAGCGAAAATGGTTTGATCGGTCGGAACACCTGTCCATCGAACGTGGCTTCGATCCGTGTCTCCATGGCAACCTCCTGCTCGACCACACTTACACCCAAGATATCTATGCTACTCGATGAGGCGAACGTCGGAATACTTACCTTTGAGAAAGTTAGTTTTGTGTTCGCATGTTCAATTCGCAAGGGCTTGTGATTCAGTCAGGTATGCCCTGGCGACCGAAAATCCCGGTGCCACAGTCCTGGCCAGTGTTGCAGGTTTTCGCTTGTTTTAACCCTTCTCAGCCGTGCCGCCCCCCAGCGTCAGCCGCCAGATTTCCGGACGGCGCAGTGCCAGGCCTACCCACACCAGCACGCCAATAATGATGGGGGCGATGAACGACTGACCTACCCGCAGGTCGGTGACGACCGCCCCGCCCAGATACCCGGTCAGCAAGATCGCACCCAGAAAGGACGACTGGGGGATCAGGTAAACGACCGCAATCGCGATTTCGAGGATCCCGATCTTCTTCATCAGGTCCACGGTGAACCCAGACTCGGCGAGCATCTTTTCCTTGCCCTCCCAGTCGGTAAGTTTTCCCATCGCGCTAGGGCCCATCAGGACCAGGGCCATCAGGGCGGAGATCACCCAGCCGGCGATCCAGAGTTTCTTTGAGGTGGACATGAGAGGTTCCTTTTGCAGCAAGAGGTGATCAGGAATTTGAGCCTGGTATTGTCAACGGGTGGCGGTGGATTGTGACCTTGAACTGGTTGCCGTCACGGTCGTCGTCGAAATCGATGTCTGGGTACTCCTTCAGGGACCGAAGTATCCCGCTACCCAGCCCACGATAAGGCAAAAGGTGGGTTGCGTACGATGCCAGAATCGGGTTGCGAATGTTGGAGTTCCCGCTGCGGATATTGGCCACCGTCAGGCTATTGGGTAAGTGGCCAGGACTGATGATCTCGATGCGATTATCAAAGATGAACATCCGGATCGGCGCCGAGATGAAGAAATCACGGTGAATCAAAGCGTTTGCCAGCAGTTCCTCGAAGACGATCTTGGGGATCTCGGGCTTGCCGACTGCGTTCACCCCCTGCGTACCCTGCGTGTAGTGAATGTTGCGCATCAGGAAACCCAGGCCATCCTCAAACTGCTGTTGAATGCGGCCCCTGAGATCAATGCTGTCGATAAACGTGGAGGCGTGAATGGTGTTGCCTGGAAATCGAACGGCCTTGATATGGTAAACCGGCAGGAACAGGTCTGGAGATTTGCCGAAAAGCAGGCCGCCCGCAATGGTGAGCGTTCCCTCCCTGAGAAGCCGCATGTTGGCGAGTATCTGCGCCATGCTCTGCTGTTTTGGCTGGAATTCGTCGCCGAATCGCTGGTTGAAGAACTTCCGGAAGACCTCATCATCCACGTCGTTCAGGGATGTTCCGGGTACCAGAACCTCGTCCCCATGCACCAGCAGGCCGATCTGGAACATGCGTTGCAGTTCTTCCCGGGCCGTGACCTTACGCTTGTCGCTCCCATTCTTGACCCAGAAATGCCCCTCGTGGTCCTGGTACGGTCTGCCTGGCCCTCTCGGAACCGTGACCACAACCACCAAACCGCCTGGCACGGGCACATTCTCGGTGGACACGTTCAGCGGTGGACGCACGTTTTGCGTGGCGGCATTGGCAATAAGCTGATTCAGCTCCAGAACCTGGATCCCCGAAAGTCCTCTCACGGTCCCATCGTCGGCCACGCCGATTAAAATCTGTCCACCGCTTGAGTTGGCGAACGCGACGATTTCGCGAGCCAGGGCCGTGGCGTGGGTCACTTCCCGTTTGAACTGGTGACTGCTGTCTTCGCCGCGAGCGGCAATTTCCAGAAGTTCATGGGTTTCCATGTCGGGCAACCTCGATTTTTTCGCGGTCAGGCAGTCGTAATAAGGTACCACGAATTTCGGGCGGTTAGGCGGGAGCGGCAGAGATTGCTCTGCCTTCGGGGATGGCTTTTTTTCGTAATTCCTTGTCACGGCTTGACTGGCTCCAAACTTTCTTTTTAAGTGGTAGGGGATTGCATTTACGGATCTGCCCCGGCTTTCTTCCCCGACTTGGGTGCTCCATTCGCTGCTCAAAAGTTTGCTTTGGCCTACTTTTGCCCTTTTGGAGCAATCTCAGACGGTTGCTGTGGTGGTTCCAAAACTGAACAAACCTGGTCATTCCGTGTCTAGTTGGTTTTGTGGAGCGTTTTCATAAGCCAATTAACCAGTTGGTGTTCTTGAATGCTGAAGGTTCATGGGTCTAATCCATTAGACGAACCAGCCTGAACCGCAACTACAAACAAGCCAGTACAGGGAGCATCCAGATGGCCAAGAATGTCCTCTACATGAGGGGCGCATTCCCATTCAGTCCCGGCACCGCCGAGCCGGCTGAATTGATTGAAGACGCCAGAATGCTCCTTGAGCTTGATCCCGGTCAGTTGAGTTTGCTCGCGAGAGAACTGTCGAAGTTCAGCGGATTCCTTGACGTGCCCACGCTCAAGCGGATCGTGGGTTCGTTTGTTCCAGATTCAAAACAAGCGGATCAACTGTCCAGGCTGATTTATCGGGAAGAAAAGAACATCCGTGAAACTACCTTGACGTTGGAAGATCTGTTCAGCCAGATCGCTGCGGCAAACCAAGATGCCGCAACACAGGGGGCACCCCAGTTAAATCCAGCAGAATACGAGGAACTCAAAAGCCGGCTCACTCTGATCATCAAGCCATACGGTGGTCTTCATCGACAAGCCAAGGCGCAACAGCTTTCCGAGGCAACTGGCCTCCCGCTCGAAAATCTGGAATTGATCTGCGACTTGCGCCCGATTTTTGATGATAACCGCGAATCCGTCGAAGGTGTGATTCCTTACACCATTCTGAAAATTGTGGCAACAGGCGTGGACGGGTTGCCTGTTTCACTTGAGACAGTCCTTACACACGCCGAAGTGAGTGAATTGGCCAAAAAGAGTGAAGCGGCTTTGAGGAAGCTCAAACGTCTTCAAGAGCTTCTGGCCGAGAAAGAACTCCCCATCCCACCCGTGGCCATGGCCAAGAAGGCCGAATAACCATGTCTACTGTGAATGATCCTAGGCCGGTAATTCAAAGAAAACCTCAAATTAAGGCGCAAGGCAAGCGTGGGCTTACCGCGAGTGCTAGCTGGGAAGTGCATTATTTTGCAGGACAGAGCTATACCGGCCACGAACAAGAGCAAGCAAATGCTCTGCGTAATTCCTCTGAATTTACAAGATTTGTTCAATGCATAGAGAGAGCGATAGAGGAGAGCGTTACCGCGCGGCGTGTGTCTGGCTTGATAGATCATGACGAGAACGAATCTGGCGGATTCGCAATCCACGTTATAGCCGCTAGCGGTGATAAGTTTGCGGGCACAGTTCGTCCGGTTGTAGATGCACAGTCAGGATTACTGAGCGTTCCTGTTTCAGCCGATCTTCCGGCACAGACACTGACGTTGACATCGCAGGTCGAGCAAAGTGGCCCGTCCACAGCCGATCACTGGGCACGCGTGCATGATAGTTCCACAACGGTCGAAAGCCGCGAAGAAGCGATTGAGGCGCTTCTTGACTGCGACAAAGCCCGCGCACTGAAATACGTGGTCGAAGAGCTTGATTGTGGAACGGCCGACCAAGACTGGCTAATTGCCTTGGTGTTCATTGCGGAGAGTGTGCATTTTCCACCTGAACTACGTCCGACCCTTCAAGCGGCTCTGCTGCGAATTGCAAAATCGCTTCACGAAAGCAGCAAGGCGGGCGTGGAACGTGCTGTCTGGTCGGCTGTCAGGCGAACGGCCTCTTTGGTTTTGCCAGAGCAGTCCTGTGTTTTACTGCCATTCCTCTCACGGGTTGGAGTGATAGACGCGCGTGCTGTGGCGCTGGGGGCACTCGAGCACACCTTCTTTCTCGAACCACCCGCCGATTTTGATACGGTTGCCCCGCTCGCCGACAGAGCCTTCGAACTTGCAAAGAAGTTTCTTGACCCTGATATTTTCTCAGGTGGTGAAAACGCTCTGTTGGCCATGAACGCGGTTTGCTGTCTGGCGGCACTCGGTGATCAGCGGCTTAGTGAGACTGTTGCTCTGGCCCAACGCCTTAATAGGCGATGGCTCAAACACCAGTTGCGTACGAGGTTCAAGGAACTACTCTCATCCTGGAAAGACCATGGTGTTTGTGCAGCCACTTCGAAACCGTTTCATAATCTGCAAACGGTACTGAATACGCTCGGCTGATTCGAATTCGTGGGACAGACCGCCAGGAAACACAACGGTGCCTATTCTCAAGCTCAGCCGAGATACGCCTCAAGCTTTCCGGCAATTCTCGGTCATTGGGTGCTACGGTAAGCAGCCGTTTGTGGTCCATGTTGCGCTTCTGAGGCAAGATACCAGCCTAACATCACAATCGCGAAATATTCCTGTATGGCACATGGGACCGCCGTTAATTGCGGGAGAACGGTCGCTCACAAACAGAGCTGCAAAAGGAAGAGATATGCTGCCGTCCGTCGATTTGGTAGGGCATATCGAGCTTGATCAAGAAGAGATCGAGGGTATTTTCACGTGGCTTGATCTTCTTGACAAAGAACAACAACGGCCAGATAAGCCTACTGCACATTATTGCGTTTCTCCTCCATTTAAGTGGGTAACGGGGGAGAATCAGAAACCGCTATACCGTCAATTTAGCTGTATTGGTTTTGTCATGGATTGTTATCGATCTATTGAAATAAACCTGATCGATGATTCGGAGACTCAGCAATTGCCGGGAGTCGATCTTGAGTTAGTACTTGAGGCTTATCCTAGGGCAAGCGACGCAACGGAAAGAGCGGAATATGGTCTTTCAGGCCCCGGCCCATGGAAAATCATCTTGCCCGGCTATGTGTTTCACTCACTCAATAGAGATTTTGATACCGTTCGTAACACGCCTTATATACCTCAGGCAAATCACTGGAATTTCGAAGCCCCCGCTGCCACGCAACCTCCTCAATAATACTCCTTGATATATCCATAGGCCCGGTCGAACAGGTCCTGGTCGGTGTGCAGCTTGTAC
>Ga0007796_10000587_pt1 | contig 12180 bp, 9 predicted proteins | sample CryBogmetaGMA0M_FD_60373 | JGI IMG/M metagenome (GOLD analysis project Ga0007796, IMG submission 60373) | Freshwater microbial communities from Crystal Bog, Wisconsin, USA - MA0M | ecosystem: Environmental > Aquatic > Freshwater > Lake | place: Crystal Bog, Wisconsin, USA | collected 2009-07-06 | reverse complement strand
GGGTACTGGATAACGGTATCGCGGCGCTCCGTGGGCACCACTTCTTTGGACGGCAGCGCGAACTCCAGGCCCGCAGCAGTCGGCCGCACGGTGATCGGTTGGACAAAGAGGGCCTCGGGCTTGTCGTTATAGAGAATGGTGGAATACCACTGCGAGGTCTGGGCCGCCGTGCCACGCAGGGCATCGGTGCGCAGCAGCGCCTTGGGCACCGCCCGGTCCCCCGCCTTGGGGCTGAGGTAGTAGGTGCCGGCGCCGAGCTTGACGGGCTGGGCAGATACGCCGCCCAGCAACCCCAGCGCTGCCATGAGTGCAGCACAGCTTCGGGCGAAGGTATTCATGAAAGTTTCCTGCTTGGCCGGATTGGCGTGTGCCGCATCATAATGAAAGCGCTTTCTTTTTTTGCTGAAAATCGGCATACCTAGGGAAAACACGGTGCCAAAATTCCGCAGAACCACCGAACATAGCCTCCAGCATTGAAAGCGCTTTCATGCTTTTCAAACGAAGAATTTCCATGAAATCCAAACGCACCATACCCCATACCTTGAAGTCGGGCGTCGCCGTGGCGGCCCTTCTGGCCTGCATGTCCAGCCACGCCATCGACTTTGGCGCTGATGGCGAGTTCAGCCTGACCGGTTTCGCCGAGGTCACCACGACTCTGCAGGGCAACTATTGCCTGGGCTGCCAGGTGGCAGACAGTGGCGCCAACCGGCAGGTGCGCTCTTCGGACGCCATCATCCCCGGCAGGCAATACGGCGATGCAACCCTGACGTACTGGCAGGTTCAGCCCTACCTGGGCTTCAAGCGGGACCTGGGCAAAGGCTACAAATTCAACGCCTTGCTGAGCCAGCGCTACCGCCAGTCCACCGTCAACGGCGTGACGGATGCGGGCGATACCCGCTACGGCGGCACGGTGGATGTGCCCAACTACTGGTACGAGAAAAATATCGCGCTCAGCCAGGAGGACCTGGGCGGTGTGCGCATCGGCTCCATGATGACGCGCAGCTGGAGCGTGGCGGATTACCCGTATGGCACCAACCTGGCGCTGTCTTCGGCCTGGGCGTCAAGCGGCGCGGGCTACGGCATGCTGGGCAATGCGGTGCGGGTGAATACGCCCCTGCTCGACGTGGCGGGCGGCGATCTGTTCCTTGAAGGCACCTACGACCAGGGCAACAGCAATTTCACCCGCCTCAAACCCGAGTTTTTTGAACTCTACGCCCAGTTCCACAAAGGGGATTTGGTGATCGATGCCATGTTGCAGAACGCCAAGAACGGTGGCCCGGGCTCCTGGGGCAAAGGGCCCTTCAGCAGCGTGACACCCTTCCAGGTGGACGACTCCGCGCTGCAAACCACCGGTGCCAACAGCACACAGGCACGTTTGAGCGGCAACCAGCAGAATATCGCGATGGCCATGGCGCGCTACCAGGCCAGCTCGCAGCTCGAGGTATCGGGCGGTGTGCGGTACAACTACTGGAGTGGTGCGAGCTTTGCCTACTCCGCAGCGAGCAACTGGGTCACCGCATTCAATGTGGACTATGGCACCAACGCCTACCAGGGCTACCCGGCGAGTTCGTTGGATGTGCTGCTGGGCGCGCGCTATCGCTGGAACAAATGGGTGTTCGGCGCCGGCATGGTGCATCTGGGCACCGCCACCACCGACAACCCCGCCGAACGCGGCCAGCGCAACTCAGCGCTGATCAACACCTTCAATGCCAACTATGACCTCGGTGGCGGCCTGCTGTTTGAATCCACCTTCGGCCTGGTGCATTACGGACGGCTCGGTCTGGCACCGCTGTCCATGCCGGCCAATGCCGCCTTCTCCAATGTGGACTCACGCATCACCCAGGACGGTCGCTGGCTGACGCTGGGCATGGTTTACGCCTTCTAGAAATACAACGATACGGGTTCAGCAATGCGATCTATCACTCTCCCCCACTTCTCTGGCCAGCGTGCCCGCATGGCGGTCGCCGCGCTCCTGGGTGCGGCTGCGCTGGCGCTGGGCGCCTGCGGCGGCGGTGGCACCACCAACGACAATGGCGCAAGCACCAAAACCACGGTGAGCAATGACGGGGTAAAGCTCACCGGTCTGCGGGCTCTGCCGGCAGACTTCGGCAGCCGCCGGGCCGCTGCCTACGGGCCGTACCGCACCGCCGACAAAGCGACCGAGGTCCTCACCGACGCCCGGATCAAGCAGGACATGGACCTGCTGGTGGCTGCAGGCATCGGGCTGATCCGGACCTTTAACAGCAGCGAAAACGAAGCCGTACGCATCCTGCGGGTGATCACGACCAACAACATCGACATGAAGGTGATGCTGGGCATCTGGATCAACAGCTTTGAGTACGACACCACACTGACCCCGAGCGCCCGAGCGGCCATTGAGGCCAGCAATGCCGAAGAGATTGCGCGCGGCGTGGCGCTGGCCAATTCCTACCCCAGCATCGTGGTGGCGGTGAGCGTTGCCAATGAGACACTGGACAACTGGGGCTCGAACCCGCAAATCTCCACCAGCCAACTGGCCAAGTACATCAAGACCGTGCGGGACCAGATCACGCAACCGGTGACGACCGATGACAACTATGCGGTCTATGCTGGCAACCAGCCCCACCACCCTGCTGCCAACCAGGTGAGCGAGGTGCTGGCGCAGATCGACTTTGCTTCCATCCACAGTTACCCGATTCTGGACACGATGTACAGCAACTTCAATGACAGCGACCCGTGGCCGGACTGGAACTGGCAGCAGATGGCGGTGACCGACCCCAGCCTGCGCGCTGCGGCGATGATGGACGCTGCGATTAACAAGACCAAGCTCGACTTTGCCCGGGCCCGGACCTATCTGGACTCCAAAGGGAAGTCGCAACTGCCCATCATCATCGGCGAAACCGGCTGGAAGGTCGCGAACGACAGCGGCGACAAGCGGCTGGATCTTCTGGCCAGCCCGGCAAACCAGAAGTTGTATTACGACCGGCTCATGGCCTGGGCGGGTGCATCGACTGCCACCTCCGGTCCGCGCAGCATCATCTATTTCGAAGCGTTTGACGAGCCGTGGAAAGTTGTTAACAAGGATGGCTGGTGGGGCTTGTTCAATGCCAACCGGGAGGCACGCTTTGCGATTCAGGGCAAGAACGCACCCAGCGCCACCTGGAAGTACGAGTACAAGACGGGCACCACTGCATACACAGAAGCCGATGCCGTATTCTGGTCTGCCCCGACGACAAATACTGCCATTGCCAGCAGCCGCTACACCCTGTTCTCGGACCAGGTCACTGCCGGTGAAACCATCGCGTCCGTGTCCACACCAGACCTGCGATGGGACCCGTTCGCCAACAGTAGCTTCCCCACCGTGACCACCGACAGCGCGCCGGGTGACAGCAACCACAGCATCGAGATCACGCCCAACCCGCTGGACTACGGCTGGGGTGTGCTGTACCAGTCCCCCGGTGGCACTTCGAGCAACCTGTCCGGATTTGGCAATGGTGCGACTTTGCATGTGAGCATCAAGACGACCTATGCCGGCAAGCTGGAAATCGGCTTCAACACCGACACGGTGGACCGGGCCGGCGCAGAGGCCTTTGTGCAGATCAGCCCGGGCGACAGCTCAGGCTACCGCAACAACGGCGCCTGGTGCGATGTGAGCATCCCGATCAGCGCTTTCAAGGCAGCCAATGGCAACCTGGATCTGCGCTATGTGCTGTCGCGCTTCATGATCGCCGACCGCTATACCTTTACCGGCAACACCAACCGGACACAAAACACCAAGGTTCTGATCGACAACATTTACTGGAGCAAGTGAGCAGCGCCCCTCCCCTCAGGCCCGCTCCGACAAGCCACCCGCACCGGCGGGTGGCTTTTTTCATGCCCTGCTGCGTTCCACTCCCCACACCATGATCCGCTCTTACCTGACGGCCCGCGATGGCGATTTGCGCCTGAGTGAGCAGGCGCCCCTGCCCTACGGCCCCGCCCACACCGATCTGCCCTCGGTCTTCATCGACACCGGGAGGAAGTTCCAGACCCTCGAAGGCTTTGGCGCCGCCTTCACCGAAGCGGCCGCCCATACCTGGCTGCAACTGGGGCCGGCGCAACAGGCGCAGGTACTGCAGGACTACTTTTCCCGCAGCAACGGGCACGGCTACCGCTTCTGCCGCGTGCACATGAACAGCTGCGACTTCAGCCTGGGCAACTACGCCCACTGCGATTCGCCGGGCGATACCGCGCTGGAGAACTTCTCGATCGCGCGCGACGAGCAATCGCTGCTCCCGTTCATCAAGGCTGCGTTGGCGGTGGCGCAGCAGCCGGTCCAACTGCTGGTGTCGCCCTGGAGCCCGCCGGCCTGGATGAAGACCAGCGGCCAGATGAACCACGGCGGCAAGTTGCTGCCGCAATACGCCAATGCCTGGGCGCGCTGCTTTGTGCGTTTCATCCAGGCCTATGAGGCCCATGGGGTACCGGTGTGGGGCGTCTCGGTGCAAAACGAGCCGGCCGCGACCCAGACCTGGGATTCCTGCATCTACAGCGCCGAAGAGGAACGCGACTTTGTGCGCGACCACCTGGGGCCTGAACTGGCCCGGGCCGGTTTGGGCCGCATCCGGATTGTGGTCTGGGACCACAACCGCGACCAGATGGTGGAGCGCGCCAGCGTGGTGTACGCCGACCCGGAAGCCGCCAAGTATGTGTGGGGCACGGGCTTTCACTGGTACGGCGAGGACCACTTTGACCACGTCCAGATGGTGCACGACGCCTGGCCGGACAAAAAGCTGCTGTTCACCGAGGGCTGCCAGGAAGGTGGGCCCCACACCGGGGAATGGGGCCTGGGCGAGCGCTACGCGCGCTCCATCCTGCAGGATCTGAACCACTGGACGGTCGGCTGGATCGACTGGAATTTGCTGCTCAACACCCGGGGCGGACCCAACCATGTCGGCAACCTGTGCAGCGCGCCCATTCTGGCCGACACCGAGGGCGATGCACTGCTGCGGCAAAGCTCTTATTACTACCTGGGCCACTTTGCCCGGTTCATCCAGCCGGGCGCGCACCGTGTGCTCTGCGCAGCCACCCTGGAGCGCCTGGAATGCACGGCCTTTGTCAATCCGGACGGCACGCTGGCGGTAGTGGTCATGAACCGCAGCGAGGCCGAAATCCGCTTCCAGCTGCGCGTTGCTGAAGGAAAAACCGCTGTAGCCCTTATGCCACCTCGGTCTATCGCTACATTTTTGGTAGCAAATTGAGCGGAGAAGGCTAGGACAGAAGCAGCCCGTCCGCGCCGAAGTGCAGCGCCGTGGCGGCGTCAGCGCCCAACACCACCGCCTGACCACCGGCGAAGCTGTCGTGGCCCGGACCCAGCTTGGCGTTGAGCAAGTTGGCAACGCCGTCCACACGCAGGTGCACGATGGAGCAGTCCCCCAGGTGTTCGGCCAGCACCACCTGGGCAGCAATGCCCGGGCCTGTGCTGTGCACCTGCAGGTGCTCCGGCCGCAGCCCCAGGCGCCGGCTTTGCGACCGGGAGTCGCCGCCGAGCAACTGCCACAGCGCGGCATGCGCTGCGGCACCGTCTGGTGCAGGCCGGTCGACCAGGTTGATGCGCGGTGCGCCGATAAAGCCGGCGACAAACTCGGTGGCCGGCCGGTTGTACAACTCCAGCGGCGCACCGAGCTGCTCCACCAGCCCCTTGTGAAACACCGCAATGCGGTCGCCCAGCGTCATGGCTTCCACCTGGTCGTGCGTGACGTAGACCATGGTGGTCCCCAGCTCCTTGTGCAGGCGCGAGAGTTCCACCCGCATGTCCACACGCAGGGCGGCGTCAAGGTTGGAGAGCGGCTCGTCAAACAAAAAAACCTTGGGTTTGCGTACAATGGCGCGCCCGATGGCCACGCGCTGGCGCTGCCCACCCGACAGCTCCTTGGGGAAGCGGTCGAGCAGATCGCTCATGCGCAGGATCTCCGCCGTGCGCCCCACCTGCTGCGCGCGCTGGGCCTTGTCGACGCCAGCCATCTTCAGCGCAAAGCCCATGTTTTCTGCCACCGTCATGTGCGGGTAGAGCGCGTAGCTTTGAAACACCATGGCGGCGCCGCGCTCGGACGGGTGCATGTCGTTGGCGCGCTGGCCGTCGATCCAGATTTCGCCGGCGCTCGTGGTTTCGAGGCCGGCAATCATGCGCAAGGTGGTGGACTTGCCGCAGCCCGACGGTCCGACAAACACCAGAAACTCACCGTCGCGGACCTCGAGGTCGATGCCGCGGATCACCTCCACGGTATCGTAGTTCTTGCGCAAGCCGCGCAGCGAAACTTGTCCCATCGCTATGCTCCCTTCGAGGCCATCACTTCGGCCTCCAGCGCCGGCTCATCGGCCGGCTCGGCCGGGCTTGGCGCCAGCAGACGGCGGCGCGCCAGCAGCTGACTGCGGTACCAAAGAGCGCTGTCCTTGGGCGTGCGCCTTTGCGTCTCGTAGTCCACATGCACGATGCCAAAGCGCTTTGCATAGCCGGAGGCCCACTCGAAGTTGTCCAGCAGGCTCCAGATCATGTAGCCATGCATGACAACCCCCTGGCGCATGGCGTCGGCGACCGCGCCAATGTGGCGGGCGATGTAATCAATCCGGTCGGCATCGTGCACTTGGCCCTGCACCACAGGATCAGGAAACGCTCCACCGTTTTCGGTGATGTACATCGGCGGCACGGCGTAGTCGCGGTGCAGGCGCACCAGCAGCTGCGTCAGCCCCTCGGGGTAGACCTCCCAGTCCATGGCGGTCAGGGGCAGGCCGCTTTGCCGCACATCCCAGGGGCCTTGTGCACTGACCACGGAACGCGAGTAGTAGTTGACGCCCAGGAAATCCATGGGCGTGACAATCGTTTGCATGTCACCGGGCTGCACACACGGCGCATCGGCACCAAAATGCGCCAGCACGTCGGCCGGGTAGACGCCCTTGAACAGCGGATCCATGTACCAGCGCAGCAGCTTGCCGTCTTCCAGGTGCGCCTGGGCAGCATCGGCTGCCGAGTCTGTAGCGGGCTGGACGGGCGAGAGGTTGAGCACGATGCCCAGCGGCGCGCGGGCGCCCTGGGCGCGCAAGGCCTGCAAGGCCAGGCCGTGGCTGAGCATCAGGTGGTGGGCCGCCTGCGTCATGGCCGCGCGGCTTTTGATGCCGGGTGCGAAGATGCCGGACTCGTAACCCAGCACCGACATGACCCAGGGCTCGTTGTGGGTGGTAATCGAGACCACGCGGTCACCCAGGCGCTGCTCGATGCACTGGGCGTATTCGACAAAGCGGTGCACGGTGTCGCGGTCAGTCCAGCCACCGCTGGCCAGCAAGGCATCGGGCAGGTCCCAGTGGTTGAGCGTGAGGTAGGGCTTGATGCCGCGTGCCACCAGGCCATCGACGAGCTGGTCGTAAAAGTCCAGGCCCTTGGCGTTCCAGGTACCGGCTCCATCCGGACGCACCCGCGGCCAGGAGACCGAAAAGCGGTAGGCATCCACGCCCAGGCTGGCAATCAGGTCCAGGTCCTCGTTCCAGCGCTGGTAGTGTTCGCATGCCACCAGGCCGTTGCTGGCGTCGGCAATGGCGCCGGGCTGTTCACAGAAGGCATCCCAGATCGAGCGGCCCTTGCCGTCGAGCGTGGCTGCGCCTTCGATCTGGAAGGCACTGGTGGCAACACCCCAGACGAAGTCGGCAGGGAATTGCGCAATCGGGGTCACAGGCTTGGCTTGCATGGTGGGAAAACGGTAAGGAAATGAGATAGGGGCTTACTTGACCGCACCGGCGGTCAGTCCGTCAATGAGACGACGGGAAGAAATGGCAAACAGCACCAGCAGGGGCAGCGTGGCAATGGCGGAACCCGCCATGACCGCACCCCATTCGGTGTTGACCGGACTTTGCATGCTGCGCAAGGCCAGCGGCAGCGTGTACATCTCCGGGGAACGCATCACGATCAGCGGACCGATGAAGTTGTTCCAGGAGGCGATAAAGGTAATGAGGCCCAGCGTGCCCATGGCCGGCTGCAACAGCGGCAGGACGATGCGCCAGTAGATGCCCAACTCGCCACAGCCGTCCATGCGCGCGGCTTCAATCAGGTCCTTGGGGATGGACGAACTGACAAACTGGCGCATCATGAAAATGCCGAAGGCGCTGGCCGCGCCGGGAATGTACAGGGCACGCGGCTGGTCGATCCAGCCAAAGGCGTCCATGATCATGAAGGTGGGGATCATGCCCAGAAAGGATGGCAGCAGCATCGTGCCGAGCACCAGCAGGAACAGGGGCTGCTTGCCCCTGAACTCGAACATGGCAAAGGCATAGCCGCCCATGGAACAGAACAGCAGCGTCAGCGCCGTGGAGGCCAATGCCACGTACAGGCTCCAGCCCAGGCTGCGCCAGAACGGAATCTTCTCGGTCAGGATCTGCAGGTTGACGCCAAAGTGGTCGCCGAAAAACAGGGGCGGCGGCAGGTTGAAGATCTCGGTGCGCGCATGCGTGGCAAACACGAACATGAAATAGAAGGGCAGCAGCATGATGATGGCGCCCACCCCCACCAGGAGGTAGGCGGCGGCCGGAGCAATTTTTTCCGTCTTCATGGCGCGGGCCTAGGATGCGTTGCCGCGCGGCCGGAACGCACGGTTGGTCAGCCACGTCAGCAGCGCCACAAACACAAACAGCAGCCAGGAAAGTGCGCTGGCGCCACCGAAATCGTTGAACTCGAAGGCAGTGCGGTACATGTACATGGCCGTCGTCATGCCGGCCTGGTCGGTACCGCCGCGCCCGCCGGTCAGGATGAAGGGTTCTTCAAACAGCTGCAGTCCGCCGACCACGCTGAGCGTGACGCCAAAGTAGATCATGGGCTTGAGGCTGGGCAGGGTGATGTAGAAAAACTGCTGCACGCGGCGCGCCCCGTCCATGGTGGCGGCCTCGTAAATATCGCTGGGAATGGTCTGCAGTGCCGCGAGGTAGAGCACGGTGTTAAAGCCGATGTAGCGCCAGAACACCACGATGGCCACCGCCGGCTTCACATTCTCGGCACGGTTGAGCCAGTCCACCGGCGCGTCCGGAAAAAACCAGCCCAGCCCCGGAACCTGGGCCAGCGCGTGCAGGCTGAGGTTGATGAGCCCGTAGTCGGTGGAGAACAGGGTGCCGAACATCATGGCAATCGCCACGGTCGAGGTGATGTAGGGCAGAAAGTAGGCGCCAATGACCGCATTGCGGCTGCGCTTGAAGCCGGTATGGATGAAATAGGCCAGCGGTATGGCGATCACATGCTGCGGCACGCCCGAGGCCAGGGCCAGCCAGGCGGTGTTGCGCAGCGACTTCCAGAACCACTCGTCGGTAATGGCAAAGCGGAAGTTGTCCAGGCCGACGAACTTCATCGAAGCCAATCCGGCCGTGGGCTCCCACGACTGAAAAGCCAGCCAGAAGGAAAACACCAGCGGAAAAATCCCGAACACCAGAAACAGGACGACAAAGGGACTGATGAGCAGGTAGGGCACCTGGCTGGTGCGCAGGCGCCAGCGGCGCCGCGTGGCTGGCTGCGCGGCAGGTCCGGGAATGTGGTCGGCCGGCGTGCTCATGCCATCAGCGGTTTACGCGGCGTTCCAGCAGACGCTTGGCGTCGGCCAGCGCCGTAGGAATGTCCTTGCCCTGGTCGAGCACCTTGTCGAGTTCGGTATTGACGATTTCATCGGCAATCGGGTCGAGCTTGTGCACCTCGATCGGGTTGATCTTCTTGGCGGTCTCGCGCCACAGCAGGCGCGCCTTTTGGCCGCCCAGGAATTCGATGGGCTGGTCAAAAAACGCGTCGTTGTGCACATCCACCAGCGCCGGAAACGCGTCCTGCGCCTTGAAGGCCTGCAATTGCATGGCGGGGTTGAGGGTCATCAGCTCGATGAACTCCCAGGCCAGCGTCTTGTTCTTGGCGCCTTTGGGGATGGTGTAGAACGTGCCGCCCCAGGAGGCGTAGGCCTTTTCAGGCAACTGCGCGGCGCGCCACAGGCCCTTGGTCGCAGGCGCCAGCCAGTTGCTCAGGTGGCCGGCGAGCCATGCGCCGGAAAGCTGGGTGGCAATGGTGCCGCGCTTGAAACCTTCGGACCATTCGTTGGACCAGGCGTTGATCTTGCCGTCGAGTTTCTGGTCGCGCACTTTTTTGGCCAGTTGGAAGGCGCGCAGGAAGCGCGGCGAATCCACCAGCACCTTGCCCTTGTTGTCGATGTACAGGCCCTCGCCGGCCTTGATGTCGGAGCGGATCACAATGTCCTTGATGTCCCGGGCATGGGCCACCAGATAGGCGCCGGTGGCGGCCTTGATCTTCACACCCGCACCAACAAAAGACTCCCAGGACTGGGTCAGGTCGGCCTCGGTCACCGCAGCGGTTTTCAGCAGATCGGTGCGGTACAGCAAGGTGCCGGGGCCGATGTCGGCCGGGGCCGCGACCACAGCGCCAGCGTTGGACGTGCCCTGGCGGTACGCATAGGGCACAAAGTGGGCCTGCTGCGCCTGGAGGTTGTACGGCGCCGCGCCCAGGTTCTCGAGCCCGCCGCCCTCGGCAAAGCGGGCCACATAGCCGTACTCCACCACCATCACATCCGGCAGGTTCGACGAGGTGGACAGGGCCGTGGTCATGGCGGTGTGGTGGTCGGCAAAGGCGCGGCTCACCACCTTGACTTCCACCGTCGGGTGGGTCTTTTTCCAAATGGGAATCGCAGCCTTGGCGATGTCGTCCACGGCGGGAAACGCGGCAATGGTGATGCTTTGCTGGGCTTGCGCTGTCGCCAGCGTCAGCATGGCTGCCGCAGCAATCACGGCGGTACGGGTCAAAGGTTTCATAAGGTTGCTCGAATCCGCAAGTTTGGGCAAAGGTAAGACTATGAAAGCGCTTTCATTGTAGGTCTACAAGGCGCTTTGGGCACCCGGGTAATCCCCGATCAATAAAAAATCAGGGCGCCAGGCGCCGGCACGATTCGCGCGCCACCAGCCGGGGAGCGGGCGCCTCCACGCTGGGCACCTCGCCGGCGAGCAGCTGCAGCATCGCAGTGGCCGCGAGCTGGCCCATCTCATAGGCCGACTGGTGAATGGTGCTCAGCGGCGGGCTGGCATACAGGGATACCGGCAGGTCATCAAAGCCGATCAGCGACACGTCCTCCGGAACGCGCACCGACCGGCGGGCCAGGCCCAGCGAAGCGCCCAGCGCCATCTGGTCATTGGAGGCGAACACCGCTGTGAACTTCGCCCCGGAGTCCAGCAGTTGCTCCACCGCCTGCAGGCCACTCTGTTCATGGAATTCGCCCTCCACCACCAGGGAGGCGCGGTAAGGGATACCGGCCTCCTCCAGGGCCTTGCGGTAGCCGCGCAGGCGCTCAACCGCGTCGGGATGCTGCGAATCGCCGGCAATGCAGGCTATGTGGCGGTGCCCCAGGTCGATGAGATGCTGGGTCGCCATGCGGGCGCCCTCCACATTGTCAAAGCTCAGCGTGGCCAGGCCCTTGCCAGACAGCTTGCGCCCGGTCACGACGACCGGCAAGGCCTTGGCGTAGGCCTTGATTTCCTTGTCCGTGAGACGCCCCGTCAGGATGATGATGCCGTCCACGCGGCGCGACCGCAATACCGCCACACAGCGCGCCTCGACCTCGGCGCGCCATTGGCCACTCACAAACAGCGGGCTGTAGCCCAGTGGCAGCAGCTTTTCCTCGATCCCGCGCAGCGCAGCACCGTAAAACGGGCTGTCAATCGATTGGGTAACCACACCGATGCTGAACGTCCGGCCCCCGGCCAAGCCACGTGCCACCGGGTTGGGCACAAAGCCGAGCTCTGCAATCGCCGCATCCACCGCCTGGCGCCGCACGGGACTCACCGTGGCGGTGCCGTTGAGAATGCGCGACACCGTTGCCGGCGATACACCCGCCCGCAGGGCCACCATCTCCAGGGTCACCGGCACATCGGCAGCAGGCGCGCTACCAAGCTTGGCGACCACAGGACTGGCATTTTTCTTCATATCCCTGATGGTATGCGGACAATGCAAGCGCTTTCATTGCCACGCCCGGCTTTTTTTCAAAAACGGCCGCGCGCTGTAGGCCACAGCCAACATGGGACAATCCCGGCGATGCATGTACTGTTTGAAGAAGCCGGCAAGTTCATGGCCGGTCGGGTGCTTTTCGAAGCCGAGTCATCGGCGCAGGTGGAGCTCGATACCGGAAAACGCGTCAAGGTCAAGGC
>Ga0007796_10000586_pt1 | contig 12190 bp, 8 predicted proteins | sample CryBogmetaGMA0M_FD_60373 | JGI IMG/M metagenome (GOLD analysis project Ga0007796, IMG submission 60373) | Freshwater microbial communities from Crystal Bog, Wisconsin, USA - MA0M | ecosystem: Environmental > Aquatic > Freshwater > Lake | place: Crystal Bog, Wisconsin, USA | collected 2009-07-06 | reverse complement strand
TTCGACGGCGATCACGACATCTGCATCAAGGTCGAGACCCACAACCACCCCTCGGCGATCGAGCCGTACGGCGGCGCCGCCACCGGCCTCGGCGGGGTGATCCGAGACGTTCTCGGCACCGGCCTCGGAGCCAAGCCGATCGCCAACCTCGATGTCTTCTGCGTCGCAGCCCCCGACACGCCGGCCAGCGATCTCCCACCGGGGGTGATCCCGCCCCAGCGGCTCCTCGCAGGGGTCGTGGCCGGCGTTCGCGACTACGGCAACCGAATGGGGATCCCCACGATCGCCGGCGCCGTGGCCTTCCATCCCGGCTACCTCTGCAATCCGCTGGTGTTCTGCGGAACGGTGGGGATCATGCCGCGCAACTCCGCCCAGACGGAGGTGCGGAAGGGTGATCTGGTCGTCGTGGCTGGCGGCCGCACGGGACGCGACGGAATCCATGGCGCTACCTTCTCCAGCATCGAGTTGACCAGCGACAGCGAATCGCAGTCGGGCGGGTCGGTGCAGATCGGTCACGCGATCAACGAGAAGATGCTCGTCGAGTTCATCCTCGAAGCCTCGAGGCAACGCCTGTTCCACGCCATCACCGACTGCGGGGCCGGTGGCCTCTCCAGCGCCGTCGGCGAGATGGGGGCGAGCCTCGGGGCGACCGTCGACCTCGACCAGGTGCCTTTGAAATACGCGGGGCTGTCGGCGACGGAGGTGTGGATCTCCGAGGCCCAGGAGCGGATGGTGCTCGCCGTCGCCCCGGGCGACTGGGAGAATCTCGCCCGGATCGCCGCCGACGAAGGGGTCGAGGCGACGGCGATCGGCACGTTCACTGGCGACAGCCGGATCGAACTGAAATGGGAGGGGCGCATCGCCGGCTCACTCGACTGCCACTTCCTCCACGAAGGACGCCCCCGCCAGCGGCTCCAGTCGCGCTACGTGCCGCTCCCTACGACCGCGCCCGCATGGAGCGCGACGACGGCGTCGCTTGGCGCCACGCTCCTCGAGATCCTCGCCGCTCCCGATGTGGCGAGCAAGGAATGGATCATCCGCCAGTACGACCATGAAGTGCAGGGATGCAGCGTCATCAAGCCGCTCCTCGGCCCCGGGGAGGGCCCCGCCGATGCCACGGTCGTTCGCGGCGTGCTCGGCCGCGACCGGGGGATCGCGCTCGGCGTCGGCCTCCGCCACCGGATCGGGCCACTCGATCCCTGGCAGATGGCCGCCGGCGGGATCGTCGAGGCGGTCGCCAATGTCGTCGCCACCGGCGCCGATCCCGACCGCATCGCGCTGCTCGACAACTTCTGCTGGGGCGACACGCGCCGGCCGGAATCGCTCGGCACGCTCGTCGAGGCCTGCCGGGCCTGCCACGACGTCGCGGTCGATCTCGGTGCGCCGTTCGTCTCCGGCAAGGACAGCCTCAACAACGTCTTTGCCTGGACAGATGCCGCGGGCAAGCCGCGTGAACTGTCGATTCCGCCGACGCTCCTGGCGACGGCGCTGGGGCAGGTCGACGACGTCCGCCGCGTCGTCACCCCCGACCTGAAACGACCGGGCAGCCGCTTGGCGGTGATCGGCCTCACCCGGGATGACCTTGCCGGGAGCCAACTCGAAGCCCTCGGCGTCGTCACCGGTGGCGCCGTCCCGACGATCGACGCGCTGTCGTGCCGGAAGACCTTCCGGCATCTGGCCCGCGCGATCCGCGACGGGGGAATCCTCGCCTGCCACGACATCTCCGACGGCGGACTGCTGGCCGCGGTGGCGGAGATGTCGATCGGCGGCCGTATCGGGGCGACGATCGATCTCGGCAAGGTGCCGACGCTCCTTGAAGGGGGCCAGGGGCGGCATGCCGATCTCACGATCGCCTTCGCCGAATCCCCCTGTCGGTTCGTCTGCGAAGTCGATGCCGAGTCCTTCGGCCGGATGGGGGAATGGCTCGAGGGCATCCCCTGGGCGTGGGTGGGGGAGGTCGTCACGGCCCCCGAAGTCACGATCACCGGCTGCTTCGGAGCGGAGGAATCGGTGGCGATCGACCGGCTGGCCCATGCCTGGCGGTCGCGGAACACCTCGACATGACCGCCCCTTGGCGCTCCCCCGCGTGCCTTCTCCTTGCTCCCGTTTCCTCTCCGTTTCCATCACCGGTTTGATCCGTTCCCGATCGCCCCGTCGCCAGGGATTCCAGCATGCTCTCCCCCCGCGTTCTCGTCCTCCGTGCCCCCGGCACGAACTGCGATCATGAGACCGTCCACGCCTTCGAGCGGGCCGGGGCCATTGCCCGGCGGGTCCATGTCCACGCTCTGGCGGAGAAGCCGTCGCTTGCCGACGACTCCCAGATCCTCTGCATCCCCGGCGGGTTCTCCTATGGCGACGACATCGCCAGCGGACGGATCCTCGCCCTCGAGTTGAAGACCCGGCTTGGGGATCTCCTGGCCCGCTTCCGCGACCGCGGTGGCCTCGTGCTCGGGATCTGCAATGGCTTCCAGGTGCTCATGCAGACGGGGATGCTCGTCGCCGATCCCGACGGCAAGCCGCGGGCCTCACTTGCCCACAACCGCTCGGGGCAGTTCACCGATCGCTGGATCCGCCTCGCAGCGAAGCCGGGCAAATGCGTGATGCTCCAAGGGCTCGACCAGCCCTTCGATCTCCCGGTGGCCCACGGCGAGGGGCGATTCGTCACCCGGTCTGCCGCCGATCTCGAAGCCCTCTCGGCAGCCGGGCAACTCGTCCTCCGCTACACGACCGACGCCGGTGGGCAGGCCACCAATCCCAACGGCTCGGCCGGCGACGTGGCCGGGGTTTGCGATCCGACCGGCCGCGTGTTCGGGCTCATGCCCCACCCGGAGCGATTCCTGCTCGCCACCCAGCATCCCTCCTGGAACGGCCGTCTCGACGGCGACGCCTCCGGCGCCGGCCTGGCGATCTTCGCAAGCGCCGTCAAAGCCGTGTCGTAAGCGCGGGGCAACTGGGGGTTTTAGCGACCTTTGGGGAAGACCCCCGGGGGTCTTTCCACGGACCGCGTTGACGCTTTCCGTCCCCAGGCCTACCCTCCGCGCCCGCGGGCAGGGCCCCGGGTTTCTGTCATTCCTTCCCCCTTTGGCTGCGATGCCTTGCGCATGGCGATCCGCGTGAGAGGTCTGTCGTCGCTCTTCCTGGCCGCCTTGCTGGCGGCGACGGGATGCGTTTCCGCGCCGACGATCGATGCCCTCCTCCCGGAACGGTTGCCGCAGGCCGTCGGCACCGCGGGTGGCGTGGCAAAGCGCCCGGTCGCCCAGACCCTCCCCCTCGAGGTGTTCTTCCTCCGCTGTGAGCAGGAGCATGCGGGGCATGACGAGCTCTGGGCCCGCGTCGACGAGCAGGTCATCGACGAGTCGGTCCGTCGTCGACTTGCAGCCAATGGACTCCGGGCCGGGATCCTCCTCGGGCAACTTCCGGAGCCGATTCTCGCCGCCCTCGAGCCTCCCGTCAGCGCCGGCGACGGAGGCCCTCCTCCCCCCGTCAACACCGCCGACGCCAATCCCCCGGTGGTGCGGCGCGTCCTCCGGCTCCTCCCCGGCCGCGAGAGCGAACTGGTGGCGCTGAAGTCGATCCCCGATCTGGTCGTCCTCGAGCAAGAGGCGGACGGTCTCCGCGGGGCCAACTATGCCGACGCCGTCCCCCACTTCACCCTCAAGGCGTGGCCCGCGGCGGATGGCCGCGTCCGCGTCGATCTCGTGCCGGTGATCCGCCACGGCCCGATGGAGCGCTCGTTCGTGGGGGAGGATGGCGCGTTCAAACTCGAGACGAGCCAGCGGAAGCGGATTCTCGATCGGTTGCGGTGCGAGGTGACCGTCCCCGCCGATGGCCTCCTCATCGTCGGCCCCGCCGGCGATCAGGGGGCGTCGGTCGGCGATGCCCTCTTCCGCTCCCGGTCGTCGGGGCGTGCCGAGACCCGTCTCCTCGCCCTCCGCCCCCTCACTCCGGGTGTTGATCCGATGTTCATCACGCCGCAGGCGTCCGACGCTCTGGCTTCAGCCGGCGATGCCGACGCCGCACCGACCGCCTCCGCGACCGACTGACCGGCCCTCGGCAATCGAGGCAAGCTGGGAGGGCGATGACGCTCCGCGCCCTCGGATCGCCCCGGCAAGATGCGGCGATCCGGCAAGACGCGACTGCGCCGACGAGCGGCTTGGCGCGCGGACGGCGACGCAGCCGATTCGATAGAGGAGAGCCCCCTCGTTCTTCCCGGGGATCGCCCGGATGGATCACGGAGCCTCCCGCAGGGATGGACATTCCATGACGAAGACATCGGCCCCCGTCAGGGCGCATCGGCCCCAGCCCTACACGGTATTCGGTGCCGCGATCGTGGCCGGTGCCGCGGCGGCGTTCGGCGTCAACAGCGCCCTCGACACCCACCTCGCGCAGGCCAAGCCCCAGGTGGAGAGCGAGTCGATCCTTGTCGCCCTCCGCGGCCTACCGGCAGGGGCGCCGGTGACGGTCTGGGATGTTGGCCTGCGCGATTGGCCGAAGGCGATGGTCCCTTCGTCGGCGATGCGTGTCACCGACGATCTCGACAACCTCATCGTCCGTCACCCGCTCCGGGAGGGGCAGCCGATCCTTGCGGTGCAACTCGGCCGGGCTGACGCGGCAGCGGTCGAATCGGTGGCCCGTCCGCTCGCGGTGGCATCACCCACGCCGACGCCGAGTCGCGAACCGGAACGGGATCTCTGGGAAGCGACGCCCACCGCCTCGGCTCCCCCGGTCACGACAACCCCGGCAACCACCAAGCCCCCGACGGCACCGGTCGCCACGGTCACCACGGTGTCGACGACGTTTGCCACAGGGACGACCACCGGGATGACCACCGTCCCGCCCCTGGCTCTGGTATCCACCACGCCCACCACGCCCACCGCCGATCCGGCCCCGCCCGCCGCCGCCGTGGCCGCAAGCGTCCCGCAGCCCGAGCCCGTGGCACCGATTGCGCCTGTGGCCTCGGCCCCGATCGCTACGACAGCGCCGACCGTCGAGCCACAGCCAATGCAGGATTCCCGCGCCCCCGAAGCCGATGCTCCCACGGCGCGGATCGCCTTGGCCATCGCGCCGCCCGCCCCCCAGGCGGCCGTTGAATCGACCGTTCAGGCGACGCCCCCGGTGGCCGAGGCTGACAGCACCTCAGCTTCGATGCTGCGGAACCCTCTCCGCCCCCGATCCTCGGTGCTGCAGGCGCTGGCCGTCCCGAACCGCTCGGCCCTGACAGACGAGATCGCTACGCGATCCGACGACTCCTCTGCCGGACTCTCCAGCCGCGTCACGGCGGCGACGGCGGTGGCTGAGCGGTCGGTCACGGTCGGCGACGGCGTCAGCGGGGCCCCCCGGATGCTGCCGAGCGGGGATGAGGCGAGCGTCGCTCCGACCGCCACGACGGCCCAGGCGCGCCGAGCTCCCCAGCCGCGCCCCACCACGCGTGCCACGCCCACAGCGCCCGTCACCCGCTCCGCGCGGGCTCAAAGCTTCACCAAGGGCTACCGGCCCAACTGATTCTCGGTGTCGGCCTCATCGGCGGCTTCGGCAGGCTCGCGGGCCGCTGGGTCGCCGGCAGCAGGTTCGCCGTCGAGGTTCAGAATCCGGTAGCGGCCGCCACACCGGGCGGCGAGGTCGGCGAGCCTCGGGCTGCGGCCCGATTCATCACCGAACTGCACGACCATGCAGCGGCTCCCGCTGCCGAGCCGGGAGAGCCGTTCGAGTTCGGCATCGGTGAGATCGTCCTTCGCATCGGCATCGGTGAGAAGGAAGACCACGTCCGGGGCGAGCCGGAAGGCCGCAGCGAGGGCTTCCGCGTGCCGCGTTCCGCCGTCGGCCCGCACCCCCTCGACAAACCTCCGGGCCGCGCGCCGATTCTCCTCGGTGGCGAAGACGAGCCGCCCCCGGCTCCCGGCCGGGGAAAAGACGTGGAGCCGATCATTGTAGAAGACGACGTAGAACTGCTGCACGTCGCCGAGCTCGTCGATGCTTCGGATCAATTCCTGCTTCGCCGCGGCCAGCGGCCGACCGTCCGGCTCCGCCATGCTCGCCGAGCGGTCGAAAACGTACACGAAGCGGTTTCCCTTCGCTTCGAGGCCGAAGATCCCGGTGCTGATCCCGCCCGGTGACTTGATCGCCGGCGGCTTCGGAACCTGCCCGGAAGCCGGCATCGATGACGCCACGCCCCAGGGGGCTGCAGCGGCGGCGGCGGCCGTGAAGAGCCAGCGGCGGCGGGCCGTCGGCGGGCGATCATCTCCCCATCGATGCCTCATCGCCCCTCCTTGTCGCCCAGCCAGTTCCAAAGTCGTGCGCTCGTCAGGGCTCGATGACGAGCTTGCCGTCGAGGACGCCGGTCCCCGCCACGGTCGACGCTTCCTGCAGCGCGTGGGCCACCGACGTCTGGTCGAGCGGCAGCACCCGGTCGATCGGCACCCGCAACCGTCCCTCTGCCATCCAACGGTTGATGTCGAGGGCCGCCGCGGCTTGGAGGCGCCAATCGGCCTTGAACATCGCGAACCCGACCATCCGGCATCCCTTGACGTAGAACGGCCCGACGGGGAACGGTGTCCGCGCGTCGCGCCCCGCCATGAGGACGATCCTTCCCCCGTCGGCGAGCAGGCCGATGGCCCGGTCGAACATCGGCTCGCGCTGGGTTTCCCAGTAGACATCGATGCCGCTGGGAACTGCCGACCGGGCCGCCTCGACGAGATCATCGCGGCGGTAATCGAAGACCTCATCGGCCCCCAGGCTCCGGATCCTCGCGCGCTTCTCCTCCGTGCCGGCGGTGCCGATCGAGCGGGCGCCGAGGGCTCGCGCCACCTGAACCACGGCGCTCCCCACCCCACCCGACGCCCCATTGACGAACAGCATCTCCCCCGGCTCGAGCTTGGCATGGGTGACCAGCCCGAGATGGGCCGTGATCGACACGAGGGCCGCCGCCGCCGCATCCCGGTCGCTGACCGAATCGGGGGTGGGGTAGAGCCAACGCTCGTCGATGGCCGCCAGCTCGGCGAACGTTCCCTGTCGCCCGAGCAGCCCCTGGTTGGAGCCCCAGACTCGCATGCCGGGGCGGAGCGACTGGACGTCGCTCCCGACCGCAACGACTTCGCCGGCCAGATCGCAGCCCACGACAAACGGGAACGGGAGCGGGAAGGCCACCGCACCGGCGCGGACGTACGTGTCGATCGGATTGACCGCGCAGGCCCGAACGCGCACCAGCGCTTCGCGTGCCCCCGGGACCGGATCGGGCAGGCTGCCGACCTCGATCACGTCCGGCGGACCTGTGCGGGTGATGAAGGCGCCCTTCATCGACCGTTGACTTTCGGTGCAAAGAAGAGCACGCCAAGACCTCCGGCCAAAGCCGCGAGGGCTCCCAGGGCGGCCGCGGCGCGGAGGCCGTTGCGCAGGGTGTGGTAGTAGTCCGATCGGACCCTCGATTTCGCCTCGGTCTCCGTCGGCGGTCGATCGACCGATGCATGGACGAGGCGCGTGGCCCAAGCCGAGTAGACCTCGTCGGTCGGTGCCCGCATGACCGACGACCTGATCGTGGCGTCGTCGAACAGCTCGACCTCCGGGGGGGTGAACGACAGCGACAGCAGCCCGGCCGAGGCGGCCAACAGGCTGCCGGCCAGGACGAGCGTGTGCATCCCCGTCCAGCGCCGGGAAGCGCCGACATCCCCCTTCCCAAGGGGCGCCGCTGCCGCGCGCAACCTCCCCAGATCCCGCAGTCGTGGCACCGGTTCCTCGCGACCGCAGGCGGGGCAGGTCGCCAGCCCGCCGGCCTGGGAAGAGCTCACCGAAATGTCCACACCGCATCCGCAGGGGAGGAGAAAGGAAGTCATCGGGAAGGGGCTCCGGTGGCCGCAGAAACGACGTGCCAGGATTTTTTTACCATTTGCCGATCAAATCCTCGACCAATCGATGAAAGAAGGGGAAAAAAAGTTGGCCTTCCGCCCCCCACAGCGTCATAATCCTGTGCCTTCCGGACGCTCGGCATGGCACCACATCGGCGGCTCGAACCAGAGTGCGATGGGCCGTCGGCGTCCCTTCACGGAAGGTGCCATCGATCCCGTCGGGTGAAACCGGCTTGGGGTACGAACGTGATCAGAGGGGCCCTGAGGGGCTCTTTTTTCGTCCTCACCCCCCGGCGTTCCCGCTGTTTCCGTTCCGCTTTCCTCCCGATCGATCCCGGATCACCCAACCGTTTCCGGACTTTCCCAGAGGAGGATTCGGGCCTCTGGACTTGCCCACCCCTTGAATCACACTGTCGGCGTTCCGAATGATGCACTTGGCGACCGCAGGAAGCGGTGGTCGCTGGGCCAGTCAGGAGCGCCGGCGCGACGCCTGAAGCCGCACCGCGGGTGATGCACGACGCCTCTCCCTCCGGTTGACCGGTCCGATCGAACCCGCCCAGTGAATCCGTTCCACGAAGGAGTTCTCACCTTGTACGACTCGCTGCTGGATGAACTCGAAGACGATGTCGTCTCCAATCCCCAGGATGTCGAGGATCTCACGGTCAAGGTCGTCGATGCCGAAGAGGCCGACGCCGACATGCTCGCCGACGACGATGGCGGGGGCCTCTCCGACGGTGACATCGACGCCGAGGTCGAGACGGAGATCGAGTCGTCCGGCGACACCGAGGACGTCCTCATCGAGCAAAGCGAGAATTGGTCCGACGATCCGGTGCGGATGTACCTGACGCAGATGGGAGAGATCCCCCTCCTCACGCGTGCCCAGGAGATCTGGCTGGCTCGGCAGATCGAAACGACCCGAGCAGCCTTCCGGGCGAAACTGCTGGAGTGTGAATATGTCTGCCAGCAGGCCTTCAAGGTCTTGTCACGGGTCCACCGTGGCGAACTTCCCTTCGATCGCACCGTCCAGGTTTCGGTGACCGACCGGCTCGAGAAGGATCAGATTCTCGGTCGTCTTCCCCACAACCTGCGGACCCTCGACGTCCTCCTCAAGCAGAACAAATCCGACTACCGCATCGCCCTCTCCAAGAAGCGGAAAATGTCGGAGCGCCGCGAGGCCTGGGCCCGTCTCGGCCGCCGCCGCCGCCGGTGCGTCCGCCTCGTCGAGGAACTCGGCCTGCGCACGCAGCGGATCGAGGCGATGATCCCGACGCTCGAGGAGTTCGTCCGCCGCATCAAGGAACTGCGGCTCAAGATCGACGCCCACAAGAAGAGCAAGCAGCCCCCCGCCGGGCGACAGAAGCTCGTCGATGAATACCGGATGATCCTCAAGGCCTGCCAGGAAACGCCCAAGAGCCTCAAGCGGCGGATCAGCGAGATCAAGCAGATCTACGCCCAGTACCAAAAGGCGAAGCGTGGGCTGTCGGAGGGGAATCTCCGGCTCGTCGTGTCGATCGCCAAGAAGTACCGCAACCGCGGCCTTTCCTTCCTCGACCTCATCCAGGAGGGGAACGCCGGCCTGATGCGGGCGGTCGACAAGTTCGAATACCGCCGTGGCTTCAAGTTCTGCACCTATGCGACCTGGTGGATCCGGCAGGCGATCACCCGGGCCGTGGCCGATCAGAGCCGGACGATCCGCATTCCGGTGCACATGGTGGAGACCATGTCGAGGGTCCGCAATGTCGCCCGGCAACTCCTCCAGGAGTACGGACGCGAGCCGACGATCGAGGAGATCGCCGCCCGCGCCGGAACGCCCGTCGACGAGACGCGGCGGGTGTCGGCGATGAGCCGCTATCCGATCAGCCTCGACCGCCCCGTCGGCAACAGCGAGGACAGCCATTTCGGCGACCTCCTCCCCGACACCGGTGCCGAGAACCCGGCCGTGGGAGCAGCCCAGGAAATGCTCCGCAACCGGATCGCCAAGGTCCTCAAGAGCCTCTCCTACCGGGAGCGGGAGATCATCAAGCTCCGCTACGGTCTGGGGGACGGCTATAGCTACACCCTCGAAGAGGTCGGCCACATCTTCAAGGTGACGCGTGAGCGGATCCGGCAGATCGAAGCCAAGGCTGTCCGCAAGCTCCAGGCCCCGGCCCGGAGCGAGGAACTGTCGGGTTTCCTTGACTGACCGTTGCTGAACGTCGTCGCTGAAAGTCGTGTTTGAAAATCGTCTTGGGGGGGCCCCCGGTGGATCACCATGCCATCGGGGGCCTCGTCGTTTGCATCACCCTTCATCAGGGGTATCCGGCGGCGGGCGCTTGGACCAAACGTCAGCGGCTTGTTCTCGAAGCCCCGGTCCAACGGAGTCACGACGCTCGGGGAATCTTTCCGGCCTGCTCGAGCCAACGGAGGACCTCCTCGGCGAGGGCCTCCGGGGGACAGGCGGCTGAGTCGACCGCCAATTCGGGAGCGAGGGGGGCTTCGTAGGGATCATCGATCCCTGTGAATCCCTTGATTTCCCCCGCGCGTGCCTTCTTGTAGAGGCCCTTCGGGTCGCGGGCCTCACAGACGGCGAGCGGCGCCTCGACGTGGATTTCGATGAAGTCACCAGGCTGGAGCATCGCCCGCACGGCATCCCGATCGCGACGGTAGGGGCTGATGAAAGCCGTCAGGGCGATGATTCCGGCCTGCGCGAACAGGTCGGCCACGGCACCGATCCGACGGATGTTCTCCTCCCGATCGGCAGGGCCGAAACCGAGCCCGAAGCGGGTGGCGAAAGCTTCGTCGTGGCGCTCCCGGAGCAGCGCCGGGGCGGCATTGAGCCCGAGGCGGACGTTGTCCCCGTCGAGCACGAAACTCCTCAAGCCCCGGGCATGAAGCCGGCGATCGACGGCATTGGCGAGCGTACTCTTGCCGCAGCCGGAGAGACCGGTGAACCAGAGGACACACCCCCGGTGACCAGCCGCCCGTTCCCGGTCTTGGCGACTCACGGCATGGTCATGCCAACGAACGTCGACCTTCTCCTCGGCCATGCTTTCCTTCCCGTCATCCGGGGCTGATCAATCCCATCCGTCGAGGGTGACGGTGGCGGTGAATCGCTGCGGAACCTTGCCGGCCACGGCCCGCTCGATCTCCACCTCGATCGACTCCCCCGGCCCGTGACGCCCAACGTACTCCGTCAGGCCTTCGAAGTTCTTCACCGCCACACCATCCATCGAAAGGACGACATCACCGATCTGCAGGCCGGCGCGGTCGGCCGCGGAGCCGGCGACCACCTGCGTGATCTGACAGGGACCGACGATCCGCTGGCCACCAACCCCGAGCTTTCCCCCCTTGCGAACGTCGATCTCCGCGTTGGGGAAGCGGGCAGCCAGGGCCGCGACGGCTTCGTCGCTCACGCCCGTCCCGTAAAGTTGGATGTTCTCGAGGCTCCGCAGGCGACCGAGCAGCGCGAGGGTCGGGGCATCGATCTTCAGGCCGTGGATCCCGACATGCCGGAGATTGCGGAGCCGCGGGAGGAGACGGAGATCCTCCGGGCTCCCCTTCCAGCGAGTATCGATGACGGCCTCCAGGCCACGTTTGCCGCTGGCCATCGAGAGGTAGTTATCGTTGATCTTCGCACCGAGCGCCTGGAGTCGCTCCTGGGCCGCCTCGTGCATCCCGAGTTGGTGATATTCCAGCGCCGTAGCGGCGATCTGGGGCACCGGACCAGGTGGCCCCTCCGCGAGTGTCTCGAGGAGCCGCTCCGCTTCGAGCGCCAAAGCCACGTCCCTGGCTGAGGTCTCCAGGGACGTTTCCGCCGGGGCGTCCGCCCCCGCCTGCGGTTCCCCTGTCTCCTCCCCAGCCGCGGCGGGCGGGTCGAGGTAGCCGCGAATGACGTCGATGGCGCGGCTGGCGACCTCGAGATCCCCTCCACGGGCGGCCTCGGCGAGGGGCCCGAGGGCGGCGGGGCCGGCTGCGGCGAGCGACCGGCTGGCCGACTCGCGTTCGGCAAACTGCTCGGCACCGAGTTGGCCGATCCATCCCTGGATCGCCTCGGTAGACGACTCTTCGGCGCCCACCGGGGGACTCCCGAGCGTCAGCAGAAGCGCGAAAAACCCGGTCGCGGCGACGACGCCGGCGGAGTGGGACAGTCGGGAGGGAGAGGGCACAGCCACCGGAAAAACCTCGTGATCGAGCACGGTGACTATACCACTGGGCCCCCCGGAAGCCTGCGCGAGCCTGAGGGGTGAATCCGGCCGAAGACGGCGGAGTGGGCCGGGGAGCAGGGTAGGATTCAGCATCGCCACGCGGTGTGGTGCCCGTTCCTCCATCTCGGCCCCCCTGGCATCCATGCCCACCACCGATCCGTTCTGCGA
>Ga0007796_10000581_pt1 | contig 12216 bp, 8 predicted proteins | sample CryBogmetaGMA0M_FD_60373 | JGI IMG/M metagenome (GOLD analysis project Ga0007796, IMG submission 60373) | Freshwater microbial communities from Crystal Bog, Wisconsin, USA - MA0M | ecosystem: Environmental > Aquatic > Freshwater > Lake | place: Crystal Bog, Wisconsin, USA | collected 2009-07-06 | reverse complement strand
GTGTTTCTGCTGGGCCTGTCATGGCTGTCACCGGTCATGCTATCAACACCGGACGACTCAAGAGGAAGTCCAATGCCGAAGAAAAAGCCCGCCGTCGCGTTCACAAGTCAGCCCACCAAGAAGCCGTCTATATCTGCGACTCGTGCGGCGAAGAGATCGTCGTGCCGGTGGATATCTCAGCTGGCTCGCACCAGGACTACGTCGAAGACTGCCCAGTTCGCTGCCACCCGATGACGCTGCACGTAGATATAAACCCAGACGGCGAGGCTCACGTTCAGGGTGAGCACCAGTAAACGCATGGCTGGCTGGCGAAACCAAAACTGATGGATTGATCAAAGCCGGAGAATATGCCGATTAAAAGGACTGCGTGGCTCGCAGGTAGCCACTTTCGGACAAGAACCATCAGGAGCGTAAACATGGGCAAGGTCAACAACCCGCAGAAGAACGACAAGAAGGGCTTGAAGCCGAAACAGAACACGATGAAGACTGTCACCAAGAAGTGACACCGCCGGCTGTCCTGGGTTGCTTCAGTCACCCATGCGGCGGCCGTCTTTGGGCTAGTTTCAGGCCCGGGTGCTCTGTCCTGATCCCATGCACGTAGGTGGCCGTCCATTCGGCGAGCCTGCGGCCAAGGACACGACATGAGGCCCGGGCCTGCTCTTCTTCAGGGGCCTTGGCAGAGACCGCCCCGTAGTGCAGGGTCATGTCGCGTGACACATAGTCCGTCACGCCGAAGACCAGCAAGCCGAAGTTCATGAGCACCGTCAGGATGCTCTGGCAGGCCAGCTCCATGCCGCCGCCCCACCCGCCAGCCGAACTAAACGCACAGCCGATCTTGCCGTCGATCTTCATCCAGTGCGGGGCCATCTCCACGTCCCAGAACTTCTTCATCTTCCACGACAGCACACCCATGTTCGTCGGGCTGCCCACCGCTACTCCATCGGCCCAGAGAACGTCCTCGGAGGTCGCTTTGAGTTCACCCTCACCGTCGATCTTCCGAATCCTGACCTCGACGCCCTGAATCTCGCTGGCTCCTTCGGCGACGAACTTGGCCATGGCCTCGACGTTGCCGGTCTGGGAGTCGTAAAGAACGAGAATCTTTACGGGCTGGGTGGGGTTGGTCACGGGCTATCGCTCCGGGGTGGTGCCAAGGCAGCGGGATACAGGAGGCTCATCGGTCTCACGACTTCCGGGGAACGGCAATGCTCCAGCCGTCGAGACGCTTAATTGACAACAATTAGCCAATGCGTGGGGAAGCGTGGTCGCCGGGTACTGCTTTACTCCCCGCGTTTCTCGACTGGAGGCGATCTTCACGGTGCCTCTGAAACCTTTTGCCCGTGGATTTCGCAGCACTGGCCACGCATGACGTGCTTGAATCAGCCCCGCATCCCGCCAGCAGGGCTTCCTGGTTCTCGCAACGCTCTGGTTTAGCAATGCCCGCGGTGACTTCTCGGGCAACGATGCGGCCGATTGCCAAAAGATCCCAGTCAAGGAGTATGCACACCCCGAAATGTTAACTTTTTTCCCGCACCCTGCCCTCCTCCCGACATCAATGTTGTCAATTCAACAACCGCCTCGCCGGCAGGGGGCATGACAGACTTGGGGGCTCGCACCGCGGTCGCTACACGCACCGGGGTTGAAGAGTTCACGAGCCTGCCCGGGCAACCGGGACGCGACCACGCAAGGGCAAGACCCGGTCATGAAGCCGCTGCATCTGGACGAGAACCCGGTCGTCGTTGTCGAGCACATGCTCGCCTTCAGAGTCGGGATTCCTCGGATACTTCAGTTCCCACGCCTCCAGGGCGGCACGGGCTGCGGCATCCGTGGAGGCAGAGATAGCCGCCCGCACTTCCGCCGAGGTTTCCCGCGATTCAGACTCCTCAAGCACATCGAGGAGGTCGGCGACGCACCACGGTTCATTTAGGATCGCCAGGATGGCGGCGGCCTGGCTTGCTTCCGATGGAGACCCTGTGCGTAGGAGTCGCCGGATCACAGCCCGTGCCTGCTCAGGGCGATGCTCCAGAACAACAAGTGCCAGTTCGACGGACGCACGCACGTCGTCGGGCTTCAGCATCTGGACTACCTTCTCACCCTGGTGGCCGTTTCGAACCAGGAACCCAGCGAGGTGACCGATGCACCGCGATACATGCTGTGCCCGCTCCTGGTCCCAGACGGCTGCGGCTCTCTCGGGCTTGAGTCCCATGGCACGATCCTTCCGCTCCTGTGCCAGCGGAGGAAGGTCTCCGGCCACAAGCCGCTTGAGACACCTGAACGCCGCGTCCTGGTGTCGCTCGAGGTTCTTTTTGTCGACGACTTCTACGACCATCTCCAGGACCTCGAGGTCAGCCTGCCGGAACGCCTCCTCTATCAGCAGATCCGCCCGGGCTGCATCCTCGCGGCACAACCGACTGAGCACACTCGCCGTGCCGGACAACTTCCAGAGCCGCTCCAGCCTTTCCAGTCGCACACGATCCGATGCCTGCCGGGCCATCTCGGCCGCCTGACGCCACGTGACTCCGTCCTGGTCAGCGGGAATGTCGGTAGCCACACGATCCCACTCGCAGGCGGCAATCGCGATCCTGCGGGCGTCCGACTCGTCGCGTGGGGCTTTCACCAGGTCGATTAACTCGTTCACCATTTGAACGAGATCGTCATCATCGTCGTCGGCGAGCGTCCGGGCGTTGGTATTGGCAAGTCGCACCAGCACGCCTTCGTCGCCCAGTGCCCTGAGATGATCGATCACCGCCTCGGGCCTGCCAATCGCCTGGAGAAGCCGTGCCTCAATCGGGCCGGGCTGCCTGAGAGATTGAAGGTAGCCCATGAAGAAGAAGTCATCGACGTACTCGACGCCCCCACCATGCCAGTCAACGTCGATCTGCCGGCCGTCAATGCGATTCGTGAACCGACAGCCGATGCCATGAAACCAGTACTCCCAGTCGCTCAAGCCGGGGACGATTCCTTGCTGCTGGATGCCCCTCACGCTCTCGCCGGGCCCCATAAGCCTGGTCTCAACAACGTCCTCCACCCATCGCTGCAGCCCCAGGTACTCGATGAATCCCACCAGGGTCCAGAAGACCTCAGCCGTCATCTGCGTGGGCTCGGCCATGAACTCGCGTTCGGGGGACAGCAAAGACGAAGGTCCCTTGCTGCCAGGGATGTGATCGATGACCCGACATATACGGGTCTCAAAATCTTCCTTAAAAGTCGCCATTGATTGGCTCCGTGGTGAAGTTGTGAAACTAAGTATTCGGACAAAGGACTGCCGTACGGATGACGCCTGTTGTGTGTCCCTGGCCACCCGTGGAAAAAGCCCTCCATGGCGTTTTTCCACTTCGACGACCGATCGAGAAGCCGATGTTCTCGACGGCCATTAGTCGCCGCATCCTTCGGCGGCAGACTTTTTCCACAGTCTGCTGGGTTCCTGGCTTTATTCGAAAGTCGTTGCCAACTCACTTCTGAAATCCGGCTCGATCTTCACCAACATCGTGGCCGCCCGCGTTAACACATCACGGTCGTCCGCGTCCAGCAAAGGAGTGATTTCTGGTGCCTCCAACCGCTCAAGAGCCGTCTTCAACGCATCGCGAGCCTTGGAGCGGGCGGCGAGACGCTCGGCTCGGGCCATGTGGTGCTGCTGCAGACGCGTGAAATACTCCTCACCTTCTGCCCCGAGCAGCGACTTCAGCAACGCGTAGTCATCGAAGTACTTCCCTTTGGTCGCTTGGTCACTCCACGAGGTTATGCAGCCGTGAAAAATCTCCTCGTAGACGTACGAGTAACCCCGATCGAACCGCTCCCTCGCGATCTCTCTGATGGTTGTTAGCGAGACCACGTGGCCCGGCTTGCCGGCAACCGTGCCATTGCCTTCGACGCGTAGCTCCTCCTCAATGAGGTATCGCTCGGCGTATTCGTCCGTGGCATTCCCGGCTACGAACTGCACGTGACCGCGGTGGCCGGCGATCGGGATGGCATAGATCAGCATGAAACTCAGGTCTGGGAGTTTTGTGGATAACTCCTCGACGAGCGTGGTTGGCGGCACGTCCGTGGACCTGATCCGGACGACCGCGAGCGGGGGCGGGTTCTCGGTCTGAAAAAACCGGTTTTCTTCATTCGGAACGCAGGAGCCAAAAACGGCCTCGACGATTTTCCGGGCGGTATCAGCGTGAACCCTGTTGCCGTAGACCTTGAGCGTGCTGAGGACCTCGTTGGACATAAATGAGTCTTCCTTTGGTTTTGGGGTTATTCGCGTTTGATGGGATCTCATCCGGAACGGCTTTGTCTTCACTTCGACGGCGAGGAACACCGCCTATAAGGGCGATCCAGTGCCAGCGGTTCGCATCGACTTCTTCGTTAGCATGACGGTGGCGGAGACGCCCTGGGTTATCTGGGCCAAGTACCCGTTGAGTACAAGACCTGCGGCCAGTTCCTACGCCAGAGTCGGAAAGCCCGGCTTGAGACGGCGAAGTGCAGAACAGAACCGATGAATCTGCTCAATCGCTTCACGGCCTCCCTCATCAAGAAGATCGAGGACGTCGTCAGCCTCAACCACTTCGAGGGCATCCATTAGTTTCACTTCAGCCTGCATAACTGCCGCTGAACGATCGGCCCAAAGTTTGTACTTCTGCTCGGCCTCATCACATGTGGCTCGCTCCTCCATGTTCAGCAGCGTCTTGATGACGTTGCACTGGTGGAGATATGGGGTCGCCCTACGTGACTCTTGCAGATCGTGCAAAGGGTTAGCACGCATTCTCGCTGCGATCAGGATTCCATGGCTGTTAAGGTGACGCATGGCGACCGCAAGGAGACAGGGCGAACTCACACCGTTCAACTGACCCAGATCCCTCTCTAACCCGAAGGGGAGGCCAACATCAGGTCCATCGGGGCCACTCTGCTGGCCTGCTGTTTCCAGGATGCGACCATGCCGATAGACACGCCTCGCGGTCACGCCAGAATCAGAGGCGATGCTGTGAAGCACGAAAGTTAACTCCGGCAACTTGACTGATAGCTCAGCCGCCAACGCGTACGGCAGCCCCAAAGCCGCATCAACACAAATGCTGGCGACCATCGGTTGCCCGATTTCGACGCCCGGACACGGCTCGTGCGAGGCCAACGCGGTGGCGGCACGCTGATCGGTGCCGAAAACAGCCTCGATGATCGTCCTGGCGGTATCGGCGTGAATCTTGTTGCCGTAGACCTTGAGCGTGCTGAGGACCTCGTTGGACATAAATGAGTCTTCCTTGGTTTTGGAGTCGTTCTCGTTCAATCGGACTTTCTTCCGGACCGCCCGCCACGCCTCCAACCAGGAACTTTGACAGCAAATAAATACTGCCCTTGCGGGCTACACAGGCTCAGCCGTCGCAAAAGAACGGCACCAGACTGTATATGTTTTATTAAAGCCTTCAGAAGGTTCCTGCGACGTTTACAATTAGAGTCGCTGCGGACGGACTGCCGGATAGTACACCTCACGGACAAACCGTCAAGCGGTCGACAAAAACAACGATCAATAGGCCGAAATACTGGGTTTCGTCTCGACCGGACACCCTGCAGGACATTGCACAATCCTGCTCGACGTGGGATTGTCGGGTGTTAACTTCGCACGATGTCGTTGATTTGTTAACAAGTAGGTGTTTACAAGTTAACTGGAAAGAGGCGATGGGGTCCTCCGGGCCTATTCGGAGGGCATCTCGCCAGGCCAGTCACCGCCAAGCCACCACTTTTGGCCGTAGTTTTTTCGCTCAGCACCACAGCCACGGCGACCACGGCCACGGAGTAGTCGCGGCACTCTGGCCCAAAGGCAGCCCATGCTCGTAAACACACAGCCCACGCCCGGCACGCTCCGCGTATTCCTTCGGCCGCAGTTGGACCGCTGGGTACGCTTTGGGGCCGTCGCGTGAGCGAAGCCTGGGCTCACTTCGGTTTCTCCGTCCCACCAACGCTCGCGTCAGCCGCCAGTCGGGCTACCGAGGGCTTTCAATTGTTGCGAATTCGCCAAGGCCACAGGCTTCGCGTATGCGGGCGTCAGGGCGAGAACCTGCACTGAGACGCCTGTGCTACTCATCGGCCGTCTGAGGCCACTCCAGACGCGTCAGCGAGGGATCGTGGCTAGTCGAGGCCGAGCCAGGGCACGACGGCATTGAGTTCGGCCACCTACGGCCTACGACCTACGGCCTACGACCTACGGCCTACAGCCATCGGGAGCCGGAGGCTTTGCCGGCAGGGCTGTAGTTAAGTGGAGTCGGTGGCCAGATAGCCCGAGAGAGAACCCAAGTTTGGGCACCGGCGGAGAAACCCTCTGAAGCGGTTCTCTTTTTTTCTTTCTTTCGGGGAGGGTGGACCGTCGGCCGTTAGGCCAGAGGTCCACACTGAAAAGGTTATATGAACTGGAGGACACCCAAGACCCCATAACGGACACTGGTGTCCCCATTGCTACGCCCTGACGGGCATGACGCTGGGCATGCCTGCGACCCGACGCGAGGGAGGAGAGACGAGACGTGATCCAGCATGGCGACTCAGGCCAGTACGCCCCCGAGACGCCCCTCAAAAAGAAACAAAAAGAGACACACGGTGGGGAGTTTTTGCCGCGGCGGACTGGATTGTCTCTTCACGGCCGCGACACAGCCTCCGCCACCAGAACGGGGCGATCGGGCGTGGCTATTCGTGGCGAGTGCTGGACTTGAATTGATGGGAATTGAATTGACGAGATTTAAACCCACCTCGCCTGGCACCGCGACCTTCTGAGACGCATTCGAAGTTTTCACAGCCGCCACAACTAGCAGCCCCGCTCAGGCGTCGCGAAACTCGTCGTCGCATTCGTGCATTTTTCGCTGCACGTACTCGGCACACTCCTCGGCGGTGATGCCCAGGGACGCCAAGAACGAGGGCGGGTCAAGATCGAGGTCACTGTCGGCTTCTATATCAGCGTCGGAAGCCTCGAAAAGCCCCGTATCTGGACTAAACACCCTGCCCGACTCCGTGATCAGGGCTTCGATCTCCAGGTAGCGTTCGTCTGTCATGGTGCGACCCCCTGTTGGTTGGCTCTTTATCTGTGGTGGCGGCGGGCTATTCGGGCAGATCTTGGGCATGCAGGCGGAGCTGCGTGACCAGCACCGTCGAGTCCTTGAGACCACCGGCCCTCTCAAATCCTGGCACGTGATGAACATGGCCCGCTCCGTGCCGAGATAGACGTCCCACGATGAAGGGAAAGACAGGTCGGCTTGCGTGCGGTGACTCCCTTGTTCTGAGTGGCGAGATTGCAACTCCTCGCGGGAGGCCCCTAATATGAGGCACTCCTCCTGTCGCCTCGCTCGTTCAACTGAGGTCCACATGCAATGGAGATGCAGCCAACTTTCTCTTGGATCGTTAGCCCTCATATGCGACGCACGGGCCAAATGTGTTCTCGCCTTTACGTTAAGCACTCCTCACGCTGACTGACTAAAAGGAGCCTACAGATGTCCGCGGCTACTTATCGTCGCACTCGGTGCGGGGATGTGATGACCCTTCGTTTTGCAAGAGTGCTTTGCCCTGCTGTGCTTGCATTGGTTTGCTTCTGCTTCCCTTCAACCCGCCTGGGTATCGCCGAGGACAAGCCTGCTGGACTGCCCAAGTTCGATGAGTTCAACGAGAAGCCACGTGAGGGTTGGGTATGGGATGAGGATGAAAGGCTCGACGATCTCGTTATGCAGTTGCAACAGAAGGAGTTGGCTCTGCAACAAGTGGACGCCCGCATTGCCAAGGCCATGGGCAAGAAGGCTGGCAGCAAGATGGCAGAGAACATGGCGTGGCGAAGCACCCAACGGATGGATCTCAATGGGGGCGGCCCCGTCAGGTGGGATGCCTTTTACGGACGAAACGCGGAGAACTTCTTCTATCACCCAAAGGATCCGAATACGACATACCACACCACCACCGTCCTTCAGCAGACTGCACCGACCGCCGCCGGTGGAGTGTCTGGCAATCAGGGTGTGCCTGCTCACCAACGTCCACCGCAGTTTGACTACATCTATCGCGGTTACGAACAGGCCCAGAAGAAAGCCCAACGGGATGCCGCGGAGTTGGCTGAACAGATGGATGTCCTGAAGTCACGCCGTCGGCAACTGGAGGCGGATGTCGTAGTACTTTGGTTCAAACTCGCCTTTCGTGTCATTGATAGAGACAAGTTGTCGGAAAAACCCATATTGCGATGGGCTTTCATCCCCAACGGCGAGGCTGATCAGGAAAGCATGGAGCGAGCGTCGGCTTTGACTGCTGCGGCTCGGCTGGTTGCCACCGCAATGCTGTTCAACGAGACCAGTGCCGAGAACGACCCGGACAAGGCCTACAACACCGTCAGCGAGTTGGTCGCAAAACATCGCAAGGCATTCTCTGACTCACTCCTTCGCCTGGCATCGCTGGAGGCTGATGCTGACGACAAAACAAAGCCGATTGGCCAGTTCAAAATACTGGCCAGCAAACTGGAAGATGCCTCCAAGAGCCTCGAGGAGGGATACCGCGACTGGGAGGCGGGCGACGAGAACGACGAAGAGAAAACGAAGTACCAAGGCTTGAGGCGAATCCAGGATTCGCTTGTTCAGTATGCAAAGACAGTTCTCGCCTTAAATGAGCTGGTGGGCGTCATGAAGAAAGCCTGGGCGATCAAGCCCAACTTGGACTCAGCTGAGTTCGTCCCGACGTGGGATATTTCGTATGTGCCTGGCCAAGTACCAACGCCCACGCCATCTCCCGCCCTCCCTTCGCCGATCGCAGACAACGCACAACACATGGCCCTCGAATGGCTGGCCCGCCACCAAATGCCTGACGGGAGTTGGTCGTTCGATCACGCACAATGCCCGCAATGCGGTGGCAAATGCAGAAACCCAGGGGAACCCAACAAAGACCCCTCTGCTGCTACCGGACTCGTGTTGCTGGCTTTCTACGGGTCGGGACACACGCAACGGAAAGGCGACTACCGTGATGCACTCCGAAAGGGGGTGGTGTATCTCGCCAACCGCTGCCAGCAAGGAAATGGCAAGTGCTACGACACACAGGGAAACCTTTACTGCCAAGGTATCGCGGCACTGGCTTTGGCGACGTGCTACGGACTGACCACCGACCGGGCGATTAAACAACCCGCTCAACTCGCTCTGAACTTCATTCAAGACGCTCAGGATCCAAGTGGTGGCGGATGGCGTTATCTTCCCAAACAGCCCGGGGACACTTGCGTCACGGCATGGCAGGTGTCGGCGTTGGTAGCCGGCCACAAGGCCAAACTGCTTGTGAACCCCGACGTCCTGAGTAATGCCGATCGCTTCCTTAATCAAGTGCAGGCGGATGACGGAAGCAGGTACGGATACGTTGACGGGACGAACTGCACGCCAGGACGCTCAGCCATGGGGCTCTGCTGCAGGATGCAACTCGGCTTCGGCTGGACTCCAAAGAGTCCGCCATACTTGAAGGGCGTGGACAACCTACTTCAAGGGAAGCCCGGAGGGGACATCTACGGAAACTACTACGTCACGAGAGTGATGGAAAAGGCATCGCCTCAACAGCGACTTGCATGGAGCGGCCCTATGAAACAGATGCTCCTTGCAACCCAGTCAAAAATCGATCACGAAACCGGCAGTTGGTGGGATGGATTTGATAAGGGTCATACCGGCTCTGTTGGCGGACGCCTGCTAATCACTGCTTTCGCCGCGATGGTTCTGAACGCCTGTCAGTAGCGAACGAAACGCACGTCTCGGAGCCCCACTCCTTAACGCTATATCCGCCACGCCATCGCGGCCAACGTTCATTCGTTCTCTTCGTGTAGCAGGCCGTGACGTTAAAGCTCTCCGCCCTTTCGGTCAGTGCCCCACGGGACTCGATGACCGCCTACGGGCTAGCGACTAACGGGCGAGACTCAAGCCACGCCCCCATCGCTCTTCTGCACTGAGTTGGTAACTGAACGCACCACCGGTTGCTTCCTTTGCCGGAGCAGGACGTGGTCGATCCCAAGCGATTGGAGAGGATGGGGTCAGCGAGATCTATGGTCGACTCCCCGCATCTCGATATCTCCGCTCACCGCGGCGGCCGCTTCCGGCGGTTCGGCTTCGCCCTAGGCTCCAGCGGAATGATCCCAAGTTCGTAGACGTTGCAGCCCCGACCCTTGGCTCCTTTCTTCACGACCCTGATCATCTCGTTCTTGTCGAGGAGAATCCGCAGGTTCCGCCGCACGGTCTTCACGTCCACGCCCATTCGCTCGGCGAGTTTGCCCTGGCTGACCCGGGCGATGCCGTTTTTCGCGTACCGGAAGAGCGTCAGCCAGAGCAGAGCGGCCGACGGAGGCAGCCCGGCGAGGGCTTCGTCGATGAAGCGGTTGAAGTGCAACACCTTTTCGACGCACCGGCCTTGCGTCGGTGCAGCCGGCGAATCGCATGCTGGATTGTCGACGTTCCCACCGACGTCGCTGCACTGGTCGGGGCATTCTTCATCCGAAGGGGTCTGCGTCGGTTGCTCATGTGAGCCATGGGTCATTTTTCTTGTCCTTCTTGGGTGGCCTGGATGCCTTGGCGGCGGTGGAATCCGGTTGTTTGGATTCGGGCGATGAAATCCACGGGCTGGTCGATCTGCCCGTTGAGCCCTTGGCCTTCGTCACGTCCCGCAACGAGAACTTCTGGAAGCGTCCGTCGAACCACAGCGGTACGTGCACCTTCGCCTCGTCCCGTGCCTTGACGCACTGCAGCCACATGCGGATCGGCTCGTAGGGTTCATCCGGGCTCACCGCCACCTTGGCTCCGGATTCGGCAAGCAGCAGATAGGCACTATCGGCTTCATGCTCGATCTCGCTGGCGTGCAGGAAGACACCCATGTCGGTTTCGTTCACATCCGTCCTACCGACACGACTCCGGCTGTGAGCGATCCCCTGGCGGGACATGGCCGCCGTGGTGATCACGCACGGGCCACTGTCAGCCAAGGCCCGCAGGGACCGCATCACGGAGGCCACGCCCTGCTGAACGTCGGTTCCGGAGCCCGCGGTGCCCGTGGCCTGAAGGAAGTCCACAATGACGATGTCCGCCCGATGTTGCCTTGCCGCATCATGAACCTGCTCGAGCGTGAAGGGCCGCTCAAGGAAGGCCAGACGTGGCCCGATCTGGTCAAGCACCCGCGACGCACGATTGATGTCCTCCGCCGTGTACCCGCTGCGATCACGGTTTCTGAGAAGCCCGTACTGGATGCCGGAATGCATGGAGACGATCCGCTCCGTCATGACCGCCGTCCTCATCTCGTTGCTGGCCACGAGTACCCTGAGGTCTTGGTACCGCAGTTGCATCCGGGTGACGACGTCCAGCACCAGCGATGTCTTGCCCGTGGCGGGCGGCGATCCAATGACCATGACGGTGTGGGGACGGCACGCGAAGGCACCCCAGGGCTCCAGTGCCGGCGTCCACTGGATGGGCGGCTCGCCGCGTTCCAGTTCGTCACGAAGTCCCGGCAGCATGGCGTCAAGAAGTGTGATCCGCGGCGGCGGCACGTCGTTACCAAAGTCCCCGCCGGCGGCTCCGAAATCCCAGGCGTCACCATCGATGGGCATCGACTCTAAGCCCCGTGATCGGTCGTTCATCGTGCGTTGACTCCATCCTCAGGCTGGTTGAACGACGGGTCGTCGTCCGCGAATACCCTGCGTTCGGTACTCACCTCGCGTCGCTTCTGCGAGTAGCGGATCGCCCCCTCCAACCGCCGATCGATCTCGTCGGGAGCGAGCCCATTCGCGAAGGCGGGAGGGAATAGCAGTGCCGACAGCAGCGGTCGCGGGCAGCCGAAGTCGAGAAGATTGGCGGCGGCACGGAAGAGACGGTCGCCGCATGTAGGAGGCGACGCCCCGAACCGCATGAACTCGCTCGTGTCGGCGTAGATCCATTTCTCGCCATGGACGTGCTGCAGCAGGAGGGGTGACGTGGAGTCCGCCACCGCGGCGGCATACCACCAGATCTCCGGGAGAATGCCGTGCGGCGATGCCTGCCATGGCGGCGGCTCAAACGGCCTTGGCACCCCGGCGAACGTCGCAATCTCCGCCAGTGTCATGCCGAGCAGGTCCTCGACCGTGAGCCGCACCTTGAACGTGCCGCTTGCCTCACACCGAGTGTTTGGAGCCTGCAACAGGGCACGTGTTCCGTAGACCCCCGGGGAGATCCGCCGGTGCCAGGACGAGTCCTCCCGCTCCCTTCTCTGCGGCGACGTCAATGATTCCCAGTCGAGGCTGCGGGT
>Ga0007796_10000580_pt1 | contig 12231 bp, 7 predicted proteins | sample CryBogmetaGMA0M_FD_60373 | JGI IMG/M metagenome (GOLD analysis project Ga0007796, IMG submission 60373) | Freshwater microbial communities from Crystal Bog, Wisconsin, USA - MA0M | ecosystem: Environmental > Aquatic > Freshwater > Lake | place: Crystal Bog, Wisconsin, USA | collected 2009-07-06 | reverse complement strand
ACCACCTTCCCCACGAACATCACCCCCCCGGGCGCGACCGGCGGCCTGTTCTACGTCCCCTACATTTTGGATCCCTCCAACTCCAAGCGGATGATCTACGGCACCGCCACTCTGTACCAAACCACCGATGCCACCGCTGGCACGCCCACCTGGACCTCGATCGGCGTGGCCGGCAGTAACGGCTTCAACACCGGTGGCAGCAACATCGTTACCATGGCGATCGCCAAGTCGAGCCCGAATACGATTTACGTCTCCACCGGCAGCCAGATCTTCAGCACCACCAACAACGGCGCGAGCTGGACGAACGTCAGTATCCTCAGCTTTGGTAACAGCATCAACGACCTGCAGGTCGATCCTTTCAACAGCCAGGTGGTTTACGCGGTACGCAGCCAGGCCGATAGTGGCAAGCTCTTCCGATCGAGCGATGGTGGTGCCACCTGGACCAATATCACGGGTGACCTACCCAATGAGGTGACTCGCTCGTTGGTGATTGATCCGCGTACCACGCCCGAGACGCTGTATATGGGCAACGACATTGGTGTTTATGCGTCGTTCAACCAGGGCGGATCTTGGGTTCGCTATGGCGCGGGGATGCCGAACGCCCAGGTCAAGCAGCTTGAACTTCAGCTCAACAACGGCGTCAATTTACTGGGCGCGGGCACGTATGGCCGAGGGCTGTTCGAGATCAAGGCCAATGATCCGCTGGTGGTGACACCGATCGCCTTCACCGGCGCGGTCGAGGGAAGCCACTTCACCAACACCGAGGTCGCAACCTTCACCGACCCGCTCAACCCGACCGGCATCGACCCCTCGGTCTATTACTCGGCGACCATCACCTGGGGCGATGGCGCCTCGTCCGCCGGCCAGATCCTTCGCGATGCCGCCGGCGTTCTGCATGTCATCGGCGCGCACACGTACGCCGAACAGGGGACCGCGCTGGTCACCACCTTGATCATGAGCGCGGGTGGAAACAGCGGCGGCGGCACCGCCACGGTGTCAATCGCCGATGCCCCCCTCTCCAGCTCCAACGGTACCGAAATCACCGGCATCGAGGGGATCAGCACCGGCACCATCCTGCTGGGCAGCTTCAGTGACGCCAACCCCGGTGCCGCCGTCACCGATTACACATCCCCACCCGGCTCCATCACCGTCGAATGGGGCGATGGGTCCGCGCCCCAAACCCTGGACGCCACGCACTTGACCCTGCTGGGATCCCCCAACGGCGTGATCTTCAAGGTCAGGGCGGCGCACACTTACAACCAAGCCGGCACCTACGCTTACACCGTGACGGTTGTGGATGACGGTAACGCCACCACCTCGTTCGGTGGCTCGGCCATCATCGCCGACGCACCCTTGACCCCAGCGCAGGTGCAGCCCACGATCAACACCACCGAAGCCGTGATCTTCCCGGTCCCCGTTTTCGCGCCACCGCTGTTCTCAGGACCGGTCGGCAGCTTTACCGACGCTAACACCGTGTCGTCCTCGATCAGCGACTTCATGGCCACCATCGACTGGGGTGACGGCACGCCACTCACGGCCGGCACCCTGGTAGCGACTGCCACACCAGGCGCTTTCACCGTGACCGGCAAACACACGTATGCCGACTCGGGCGTCAATCGCGGAATTGGCACCTTCACCCTGCAGGTGTTCGTCGTCGATGTCGATGGCGCAAAGACCACGATCACCAACACCGCCAGCGTTGCCGATCGCGACATCACTCTGAGCGGGCATCTGAACCAGACCAGCGATAGCGGCCTGTACAAAAACGACAAGATCACCAACATCACGCAGCCCAATTTTCTGGGGCATAGCGAACCGTTCTCACACGTGACACTGTTTGCCAACGGAGTTGCGGTTGGGGCTACACAAGCCGGCAGTGACGGTACATGGAGCATCACCAGCGATCCCCTGGCCGATGGCGCTTACGCCATCACGGCCACGACCGTTGATCAGTTTGGCGTTACATCAACCGCCGCGCCCGTTTCCATCGTGCCCAGCTTGCTGATCGACACGGTAGGACCGCGCATCACGTTCAACTCTTTCAACCCCCTGCACAGTCGGGCCGTGTTCCTGTTCCAGGACCTGCTCGCCGACGGTACCACACCGGGCGGCTCGGGCCTGCTGTACCGCACCCTGTTCGATTCGGCCAACTACCAACTTATCAAGACCTCGGGTAATAAGCCGGGCGACCATGTTGTCACCAGCATCAAGATCACGCCTGGCCCCAACCCGCAATCCCAGAAGGTCGTAGTACTGTTCAACGGCGGCGCCTCGAACAAGAAGGGGACTTTCGATCTGATCGCCCGGGCCATGAGCGTGCTCACGACCTCGGGCATCCAGGATGTGGCCGGCAATGCGCTTGATGGCGAGTATTACGGTAAGAAGACTGCCACGGGCAACGGTATCCCGGGCGGTGACTACAACGCCGTCTTCAGCATCAATTGTGGCAAAAACCTTCAGGGACCGGGAACCATCATCGGCATCCCGCACCCGAGCCCAGCCCCGACATCGACCGTCAGCCTGGACGCCCAGCCGACCGGCAAAACCGCAGCCTCTACGGTGAAACATGCGTCAAGCGCGGTGGGCGTCAAGGTTGTGGCCCACAAGCTTGCCAGTGCCAGGCCCGCAAGCTCGACCAAGGCGCTGCATGGGTAAAAATCCAGACATGTCGAGAGGATAAGAGACAGAACGCAAAGAAACCAAAAAAGAGAGAGCCGGAGTGGCTGTGCTACATCAACGACACGGCCCGGTGGACCAACTGGTTCACCGGGCCGTGTGTGTTTTCAACCAAGTGCAGCCATCACTTACTCGGTCTTACCTGCCTGGGCAAAGTCACCCGAGGTGATGACGGCGAACTTGGTGGGGTCGATGTACTTCCTGAGCGCGGCCGAGACCGTCTCGGGCGTGAGGCCTTGGAGCGACTTCTGGAAATCGGCGTCGTACTGGAGCGTACGGCCAATGAACAGGTAGTTGGCCAGGATGTTCGCCAGGGCGCCGTCATTGCTGCGCTGGACGGTTTGCTGTTCGAGCAGGCCCTTGACCGCGCGGTCCAGTTCGGCCTGGGTCACGCCGTCCTTGAGCAGCTTGGCCACCTCATCTTTGACCCCTTCGACCACTTTATCCACATTCTTGGGGTTGTAGATTGCGAGCATGAGCAAGGCCGCACGGTCATCCAGCGGGCTGGCGTTGAACACCGACTGGGCGGTGTAAGACAGGCCCCCCTTCTGGCGCAGGCGGTCGGCAATCCGGCTCGAAAGAGCACCGCCGCCCAGAATGAAGTTCCCCGCCACCATCGCCGGGTAATCGGGATTCTTGTCGTTCATCTTCAGGGCCGAGCCTGTGAAGAACGCGGCGTTCGCCTTATCGGGCACCTCGATGGTCTGGCTGCCCCCCTGGGTTTCCTGGTAGGGCCGCTCGACGCGTGTGTACGCCTTCTTGGATGCCCAGCCCTTGAGGGTTTGCTCCAGCATGGGCTGCACTTCCGAGGGCTCGAAGTCACCCACAATCGCCAGTTCGCCATGGCTGGCGCCCAGGTAATCGCGGTACAGGGTCTTGATCTGATCGACGCTGACCGCCTTGAGTCGGTCAATCGACTCCTCGATGGTGGGCACGTAGCGCACATCGTCTTTGGGATACGGGCTCAACGTCTGTTGAAGGCGATTGATGCCGAGCGCGGTGGGGTCGGTCTTGCTGGCCTCAAGCTGGGTGAGCTGGGCCTGCTTGATCAGTTCCAGCTCTTCGGCGGGCAGCGTGGGCTCGCGCAAGATCTGGCGAAGAATCTCCAGAACGGCCGGCAAGTTGGCCCGCTTGGTCTGGATCGAGAACGAGGCGAGACCGGCCCCGCCGCCGCCGGCCAGGCCACCCCGGCCACCGCCACCACTGAGCCGGGCGAAGTTCTGGTCGAGCGCGTCTTGAATCTGCTGGCGGCTCAGCTTGGCCGTGCCACGCACCATCAGGTCGGGCAGCAGGGCCGAGGCGTCCACCAGTCCCTTGAGCGTTTGAGCATCGCCGTAGCGCAGGTTCAGCGTCACCTGCACGGCATCGCCGCGCGTAGGCTTGGGCAGCAGGGCGACCTTCACCCCTTCGATAGGCGCGGGGTACTGAACCCGCTTCTGAATGGCCAGTGGGGCCACGTCAAACGCCTCTGTCGCCGCTGCCACCGCGCGGCCCTTGTAACCATCCACCACCGAGGCGATCTCTGGAGTGGCCGGAATGGGCGTTCGCTCCGGCGCGGCCGTGGGGAAGAACAGGCCCACGGTCCGGTTGCTGGGCCGCAGGTATTTGGCGGCCGCTTCCTGCACCTGTTCGGGGGTCACCTTCTCTAGCCGGTCACGCAGCACAAAGTACAGCCGCCAGTCACCTTGCGCGGCCCACTCGCTCAGCCGGATTGCGATCTGGTTCGGGTCTGTCGCCGCCAGTTCCCGGTTCTTCAGCAGCTTCTGACGAATACGGTCCACTTCTTCCTTGGTCACGCCTTCCTTGCCGATCGATTCCACGACCTGGATCATGGCGTCACGCACGGCTTCGATCTTGGCGGGTTCCTTGCTGGCCACCTCGGCACTCATCTCGATCACGCCTGGGTCATGGAACGGGGCCGCGCCAGCCGACACGTCGGACGCCATCTTCGTCTCGACCAGGGCCTTGTACAGCCGGCCAGAAGGCTGGGTATCCAGAATGCCCGAGAGGATCTCCAGGGCCGGGAAGTCTGGATGCGAGCCAGACGGAGTGTGGTACAGCAGGCTGACCAGTCCCACGTCGCCCACACGGCGCAGGGTCACAATCCGTTCCCCATCTTGCGCGGGTTCTTCGGTGTAGGTGCTGGGCAGCTTGCGGTCTGGCCTGGCAAGCGCACCAAAGTACCTGGCGATATAGCTCAGGGCCTTCTTCTCATCGAACTGGCCGGCCACCACCAAAATGGCGTTATCGGGCTGGTAGAACCGCTTGTAAAACTCGCGGAGATTGTCCACAGGCACGCGCTCGATGTCGGACCGGTTGCCGATGGTGGACTTGCCATAATTGTGCCATTCGTAGGCCACGGCCATCATCCGCTGGCCCAGGATGCGCTCGGGCGAGTTCTCGCCACTCTCAAACTCATTGCGCACCACCGAGAACTCGGTGGCCAGGTCCTCGGCCTTGATCGGACTGTTCACCATGCGGTCGGCTTCAAGCTTGATGGCGAACTCAAGGTTCGCGTCAGAGGCCGGCAGTGTTTCGTAATAGTTGGTGCGGTCTACCGAGGTGGTGCCGTTGAAGCTGGCCCCACGCTCTTTCATCGCGCCCGGGATATCGGGATGGGTGGGCGTGCCCTTGAACACCATGTGCTCCAGCAAGTGGGCCATGCCGGCCTCGCCATACCCTTCGTGCCGAGAGCCCACCAGAACCGTCAGGTTCACGGTGACCTTGGGCTTGGACGGGTCCGGGAAGAGAATGACCCGCAGCCCGTTATCGAGCCGGTACTCGGTCATCCCCTCGACCGAGGTGACCTGCTTTGGTTCCGCCGACTGGGCGAAACCCGATGAAACCGGCAAGGCCACGGCCAAAAATGCCGCGGCAAGCCGTCCGAAGATCCTTTGAGACATGAACACACTCCATGTTGGTTGATCGAAGGCCGTCTGTCCGTTCATGCAGCCGGCCATCGTGGACCCGATCCCCATGATTGGTTCAACAAAGTTTAGGGGACATTCCAAGGTTCCACAACCTGGATGCGTACGGTAGGCAGGAAGGCTTGGCGGTTGGATTCATGTAGAAAACCTGTCGACAACCAGCCTTGGCATTAATGAACAAAGGTACACAATTGGTAATACGTATGAAACCGACTGGTGGTTGGTATCATAGAGACAACGACAATAGCCCAACCTTCCCGGAATACGCCTTCGCGGGAAGCTTTCACGGAAACCTAACCGTGAGGAAACCCTTGGTTCGGTTACCCGACATCGCTCGATGGAGATAAACGAGGAGTTGAACTCATGAGCGACGGTTCCCGCGTTGCCCTCCTGGAAAGATGGATGGATGGCAAGGAAGGAGAGAAACTCGAATTCAAGGCAGCCCATAAAAGCTTTTCGTTCACGGAACTCTGCAAATACTGCTGTGCACTGGCAAATGAAGGTGGCGGTCATATGATCCTTGGTGTGACCAACGACCGCCCACGTCAGGTGGTCGGGGCACGCGCGTTTCCTCAGCCCGAACGGACACGGAAGGGACTCTGCGAGCAGATGCCGCTCGCTTTCGACTTTGAAGATTACCCACCCGAAGGGCCAGACAGAGAGCCGGGTGCTCGTGTTTCATGTGCCGGAACGACCTCTCGGGGTGCCCATTAAATACGATGGTCGCTATTGGATGCGAAAGGAAGACAGCCTGGTCGAGATGTCCGAAGACCGACTGCGCGTCATCTTCGCTGAAAGTGGTCATGACTTCTCGTCCGACGTCTGCCCGGGCGCGTCTCTTTCGGATCTTGATCAAGCGACGATCGAGGTTTTCCGCAAACGCTGGACTGCCAAAGCAGTAAAGGCGGAAGATACCCCACTCGCCGAACGTCTGCGAGCACTCTCCCCGGAACAGTTACTCACCGATGCCGAGGCGATCGTCGAGGGCAGACTCACCTACGCTGCTTTGATCCTCTTCGGCACCAGGACGTCGCTTGGAAATTATCTGGCTTCGGCGGAAACCGTCTTCGAGTACCGATCCACGGACGAGTCTGGACCAGCGCAAGATCGCAGGGAGTACCGCAGCGGCTTTTTCGGCTACTACGACGATCTGTGGAACCAGATCAATCTGCGAAATGATAAGCAAGATTTCCAGGATGGTTTGTTCGTGACACCCATCGCCACGTTCAGCGAACGCCCTGTGCGTGAGGCTATTCTGAACGCGGTGAGCCACCGGAACTACCAATTTGCGGGCAGCATCTTCATTCGGCAGTTTCCCCGTCGCCTGGAGATCGATAGCCCCGGTGGTCTTCCCTATGGCATCACGCTCGCGAACATCCTGGATCGACAGAACCCCCGTAATCGTCGCATCGCTGAAATACTTACGCGGTGCGGGTTGGTGGAACGGTCCGGACAGGGAATGAACCTGATTTACGAAGAACTGATCAAACAGAGTAAGCCGGTCCCTGATTTTTCACGCACCGATCCTTATCAGGTGGGATTAACACTTCATGGCACCGTGGAAAACCCGGCGTTTGTCCGTTTTGTTGAAAAGATCTCCAACAAAACAGCGACCTTCTTCAACACTCACGACTGGCTCATTATGTCAGCGGCAAGCCGGGGAGAAAAACTACCAAAAGGCTCCGAGAATCGGGTCCCACGGTTGATCGACCTGGGAATCATTGAGCGAGGCAAGGGACGCACGCTTATACTGTCTCGTAAATTTTATGCGTATATGGGTTCACCCGGGGTCTATACGCGCAGAAAAGGGCTGGATCGAGAACACAATCTCGCCTTGCTTGCCAAACATATCAGCGATAACGCGAGCGAGGGCTCGAAACTTGAGCAGCTTTGCCAGGTGGTCCCTTCGTTATCACGAACGCATATTCAGTCGCTCCTTCAAACTCTCAAGCGTCGAGGGCTTGCTCACCCCGTCGGGCAACGCTACACAGGTGCCTGGTTTCCTGGCCAGGGCACCCTTGAGCCTCCCCAACGGCAGAGGAAGAATGACGCAAGAATGACGCAAGACGTCCCCCCCCATTGACCCACAAATCCATTTCTTGTAAGACGTTACACCGAACATACACACCGCCACGCCTACCAATTAATGACGCAAAATGACGCAAGACCAAGAAACAATCACACTCAACATGCTGTAACCCTGCCTATACGGCATGCGAATATTTGAACGCTATCTCAGATCGATTTCATCAACTCATCGAGCATCCTCCATGCCCGTCGATCCGACCGACTGCGTGACGATCCAACTGAGCCGGAGCGAAGCACTAATTCTCTTCGAGTGGCTCGCAAAGCACGATGCGTCGGGCGACAGTATGGCCCTTGGGCCTGCCGAACAGCAAGTACTCTGGAAAGTCGAAGGCCAGCTCGAAAAGACGCTGGACGAAGTGCTTCTGCCGGATTACCAGGCACGCGTCATCGCTGCCAGAAAAAGCATACTCGGCAAAGAAGATCCAGACGACGAAACCACTTGAGCGGTTCCTGAAGCAACCGAGGAGGTCGCTGAAATGAACGATCGCCGTTTTGAATACTACCAAAAACCATACTATACACCCGACCACTACACATCATGGAAAGAGGTGAACGACCCGTGGAAGATTGGTGATCCGGTCTTTCCTCCCCCGATGTAAACAAGTACCGATGATTAATTTTATTGGTGACCGATGAACGCTTTGCAAGACGAAACGATCCTCGCCGCTGCCGGTTGGCGGTCGGTTGAAATGGGCACTCCGAACTCGCCGTACGAACAATTCGTCGGCCGCCTCGGTTTCTCTCTACAGCGTGAATCGTTGATCGACCCGCCAGCCGGTGCGGTGGGTTTCGATCTGAGCACCCCAAGTGCCGGAACGGAGTTTGGACTTCGCCGCGCACTGTATGAACTTTTCCTAGATTCACATGCGGCAGATACTTGTTACGCCATCGATGTCAATCACGGCGAGTGGACGTTCGTACCGCGAGAATTGAAGATCACTTCTCACTTCGAGCCATTCCCGGTTTCAGTCACTCCTTGGGCGGAGTACGTCGTTTTCGGCAGCAGTGATTTTTCTCACGGGGTCTTTTGCAATCCGTCCAAAAGCCATTTAATTGTGTTCGGCGATTCATTTGTCAGGCGATTCTCAAACCTGCTTCGCGATCGCCTCGTCACCGACTAGGCTGTGAGCGGTGCCACCTCGCGAGCGTGGTTAGGGGCCGCTCAGCAGTATGGGGCTCGGGTTGACGCTCCGGGGCGGGTGGGTTAAAACTTCCGCCACTTGTCGCGATAGGCCGAAGCGATTCGGAGCGGTGCAGGGATTGTGCCCAACCGAGTTGAATCTGACCTGAATGGCTGCTTCCACACTGCACGGAGGTATGTGGAGGACGATGTCGACACCCCTTCCGCAACCCCAGATCCAGACCCGGACCAAGCCCCCGCACCGCCGCTTTTTGGAGCGGATCGGGCCCGGTGTTGGTACGGATCAGGGCTTGTATCAGGGTGAGCCAGAGAACTGTCGGCGACAGTTGCGACAATTCCTGCCGATCCTGGCGAATCTTGGCCTACTGGTCGGCGTGTTCGAACTGTTTCAGGTCGAAGGGCGTGGCTTCCTGATCACAACCGGCGTGGCGCTGGCGGCGCTGCCGGTCCACTATGCCCTGCCCCTGCACTGGAAGCAGCCCTTCCTGGTCGCGGCCACCATGGTTGGCCTGGGCCTGGTCTTTGGTGCTGCCACGGCAGGCGCGATCATCGCCCTGGGATCGCTACTGGTCGGGATCTGCTTCCTGCCCGTGGCCTGGGCCGCGCGGGCTGGATTGGTCGCAGCGTTCGCGCTGGTGGCGGGCCTGGCTCGGTCCGAAGTGCTGAACCTTGGGCTGCCGGAACTGGTCTGGCCGGTACTCGCCTCATTCTGCATGTTCCGGATGATCGTGCTGCTGTACGAACTCAAGCACGCCAAGAAACAAGAAAAGCCGATCGACGTCCTGAGCTACATCTTCTTGCTGCCTAACACCTGCTTCCCGCACTTCCCGGTGGTGGACTACCGCACCATGCGCCGGGGATACTTTGCCGAAAATATCCACAGCATCCAGCGCACCGGGCTGGCAATGATGACCACCGGCGCCACGCATTTACTGCTCTACCGCATTGTTGATCAGCGATTGAGGATCGGACCCGACCAGGTTCACGCGCCTGGTTCACTGGTCGCGTTCCTGGTGTTCAATTACCTGCTCTACCTACGGGTTTCCGGCCAGTTCCATATCGCTTGCGGCTTGCTGCATTTGTTTGGCTACAAGCTGCCCGAGACCCACCACCATTACTTGCTGGCGAGCAGCTTCACCGACTACTGGCGTCGGATCAACATCTACTGGAAAGACTTCATGGTCCGGGTATTCTTCAACCCGGTGATGTTCCGGCTCAAGACCTGGCCCCAGTCGCGCGCCCTGGCGCTGGCCACGGCCGTAGTGTTCCTGGCAACCTGGCTGCTGCACGGCTATCAATCGTTCTGGCTGCGTGGCCACTGGACGCTCACGCTGCCCGATACCCTGTTCTGGGGCATCCTGGGCGCGCTCGTCATGATCAATATCCAGAGTGATGCGAAGCGCGCTCCGGTATCGCCCCGGGCCAAACAAACCCCCACTTTGAAATCTCGGGTCATCCACGGGTTCAGCGTGCTCGGAACCTTTGCCACGCTATCTCTGCTCTGGGCGCTCTGGTCCAGTCCGGACCTGCCAGCCTTTCTCGGCCTGCTGCGACGAGGGCTGACGCCATGATCACAAAAAAGGCGAAGGCCGAGCTACCGTCAAACCGGCCCACCAAGGCGTTCTTGATCTCGCTGGCACTCTTGCTGCTAGGCCTGCTGCCCACCACCGGCCGTAGCTGGATCGCTTCCTACCTGCGCACCCTGCACACGCTTACCCCCGCCTACTCCGATCAGAATCCCCAGCCGACCGGCTATTACGTGGGCTTGATCGACGGAACCTCCCAATCTCGTGACGAATTGACGCTCCGCTTGGTGGGCAAGCCGCCAGAAACGATCAACTTTATCGATATCAACGCAGCAAGGTTCCTGCCAGGAGATTACCTCCAGTTCGAACTGCTGCCCGATATTGACACCGAAGTTTTCAACTCACACTTCACCACCAACGCGTTTGCCCTGCGCGATCGCCCGTACACCCAGGCGAAGCAGCCTGGTACGTTCCGCATTGTGTTGCTGGGCGCCTCGATGGACATGGGCTGGGGCGTGGGTACGTTAGAGACGTACGAGAACCAGTTCGAGGACTGGCTGAACGCACACGCGGCGAAGCGCGGGCTCAACCGCCGATTCGAGGTCTTGAATCTGGCCGTGGCAGCCTACAGCCCCTTGCACCGACTGGAGTCGTTCCGCCGCAAAGCCGCGGCGTTCCAGCCCGACATGGTGCTATACGCGGCCACCCGGCTTGACACCCGCCTGCTTCAGCTTCACATCAACAACCTGCTGAATGATGGCGTGGCAATCCCCGATGAATTTGTACGAACCACACTTGAGGCCGCCGGCATTGATCCCGCGCCCATTGAGCGAATGACCAACGGGAAGCCCAAACCGCGCGACAAGGAACTACTCAAGCAACACCTGGAACCGATCCTCTGGGATCTCAATGACCAGGCGGTGCAACAGCTTGGCGAGTTGTGCCGTTCGATGAACTTACCGCTGGCCTGCCTGATCATCCCACGCGCCGGGGGGAGTGATAGCCAGGAACGTCGCGGCCCAGACGTTGAGCACATTCTGTCCAACGCACAGCGTTGCAACATCCCCGTGCTCGACCTTTCCGCCAGCTATGACCATGAGGATCTGATGGCGGTGGAGATTGCCCCCTGGGACGATCACCCCAATGGCCTGGGACACCGCCTGCTGTTCCTGGAAATTGGTCGTCGGTTGATCCTCAATCCCGACCTCTACAGGACGATCTTCAACGCCGATCCCGCCCCAGGCTGGCCGAAGGCCGATCCGGGGTCGGACGATAACCTTGCTCACGCCGGTCACATTCACCCCTAATTCCCAGAAGCCCACACGGAGGCGTGTCATGGGCGAGCACACCCTGAACTCGCATCAACATCTGAAAGATTTACTGAAACACGCATCCCAGACCACGCCTGAGCGCATCGCCGTTGAGGAAGAAACGGGTCGGCGCGTGACTTATGCAGAACTGGCCCGGCAGGCCGATCGCGTTTCGACCCGGCTGGCACGCTGGGGGGTTGGGCGTGGAGACCGGGTCGGACTGTTCCTGCCCAAGGGAATCGAGGCTGTGGCCTCGATTCATGCCATTCTGGGGGTGGGCGCGGCTTATGTTCCGGTCGATCCCACCGCGCCCGTTCGCCGAGGCGTGGCAATTCTGGCCGACGCCGGAGTTCGCGCGATCATCGTGCATGCGTCGCTGGCCCAAGACCTGGTCAGACAATGGCAGGGAACCGGACCGCGGCCCCGACTGATTGTCGTGGGAACGGACCCCACCAGCGACCTCCCGCTCTCCACCGGCACAAGCTGGGACGAATTACAGGCCGATTCCGCACCCACGCCGCTCCCACCCGCAACCAAACCCGACGATCTGGCCTACATCCTGT
>Ga0007796_10000578_pt1 | contig 12236 bp, 4 predicted proteins | sample CryBogmetaGMA0M_FD_60373 | JGI IMG/M metagenome (GOLD analysis project Ga0007796, IMG submission 60373) | Freshwater microbial communities from Crystal Bog, Wisconsin, USA - MA0M | ecosystem: Environmental > Aquatic > Freshwater > Lake | place: Crystal Bog, Wisconsin, USA | collected 2009-07-06 | reverse complement strand
GACGAGTACCGGTCTGGTCGGTTACTGGCCGCTTGCCACGGTAACTGGCACCAGCACCCCGGATATCGGCCCGAACCAGTGGAATGCAACGGTTAACAGCGGGATTTCGGTGGCCCAGTCCCTGGCAACGCCAGACGCCATGTTCACGCTGACCAATGCCTCGCTGGTGGTCAACACCGCCAGCGCCACGGGCGGCACCGGCCTGAGCACCCTGGCCCAGGCGATTGCTTACGCCAACACGTTCACCAGTGGCACGGCCGATATCACGTTTGATTCGGGCGTGTTCAGCACGGCCCAGACCATTCAGCTCACGCAGGCACTGCCAGACCTTTCAAGCACGGCGGCCGCCATCGAGATCACCGGCCCGGGTGCCAATCTGCTGACAATTGCGGGCGGTGGAGCTGGTTCCAACTTCCGGGCGTTCACGATTGATGCAGGCGTGACGGCCAGTATCTCCGGTCTGACGGTCAGCGGGTTCAGTGTGAATGGCAATGGTGGAGCCATCCTGAACGCGGGAACCCTGACACTTACCGGTTCGACAATTTCCAACAGTACGGTTTATGGGGGTCCCTTCCTCTTCTGGCTGTACGTCGGTGGTGGTATCTACAATTCGGGCGTCCTGACGGTGAACAACTCCACGATCTCGGGGAACTCCGCGCCCTTCGGTGGCGGGATTTATGGCTACCAGGGTACGACAACAATCTCCGATTCCACCATCTCCGGTAACGATGCCAGCCACGTTGGTGGTGGCGTCTTCCAGTTGTATGGATCCCTCACGATCAGCAATAGCACTGTCTCCGCGAATACGTCGTATTTGTTCGGTGGCGGCCTGGATAACTACAGGGGCACGCTGGTCCTGACTGGCTCCACGATCTCCGGCAATAGCGGGTCCGACGGCGGTGGCTTGAACTCGTATCAGGGATCAGCAGCGATCACGGATTGCACGTTTGCAGGCAATACTGCGTCGAATGGTCAGGGTGGCGCGATCAACAGCATCTATAACTCACTCTCGTTGATCAGCACGACGATCAGCGGGAACGCGGCGAATACGGCGGGCGGGATCGCGATCTACAACGCCCCCTCGGTTGTGCTGTATGACACGATTGTGGCCGGTAACAGTGCGGGTTCTCACGCCGATATCCAGGGTGTGATCACCGCCGGCACCAGCAACCTGATTGGTACGAATGACGGCATGTCTGGCCTGACCAACGGCCAGAATGGCAACATCGTGGGGACAAATAATAGCCGGATCAACCCGCTGCTTTCCGCGCTGGGGAATTACGGCGGCAGCACGCAAACATTTGCTCTGCTGCCCGGCAGCCCGGCGCTTGATGCGGGTGATGCCAATGCGGCCAGCACCGACCAGCGCGGTGTGAGCCGGCCCCAGGGGTCGAGCAACGACATTGGCGCGTTTGAGTCTCACGGGTTCACGATCAGCACCACCAGTGGCAGCGGCCAGAGCGCCTATCTGAACGCGGCTTTTGGCGCACCCCTGGTGGCGACCGTCACCGCCAATGATCCGCTTGAGCCGGTGGCTGGCGGCGTGATGTCGCTCTCCGCCCCGGGTTCCGGGGCCACGGTAAGCTTCTCCAGCAACCACGCCACCATTGGCAGCGACCGCACGGCCAGCATCACGGCCACGGCCAGGGGCGATGCCGGTGCGTACAGCGTGACGGCCAGTGCGCTCGGTGTTTCCAACACCGCAAGCTTCAGCCTGACCAACCTGTCGTTGGTGGTGAATACCACGAGCACTTCCCTGACCCCTGGCGCAGGGTTGCTGTCACTGCCGCTGGCCATCCAGTACGCCAACCTGACCACAAGTGGAACCGCGGTCGTCTCGTTCGACTCCACCATCTTCAGCACCGCGCAAACGATCACGCTCACGCAGACGCTGCCCGATATCACGGCCACGCTGGCGAGCGTCGAGATCACTGGTCCAGGCGCTAACCTGCTCACGCTTCAGGCCTCGGGCTCGGGCTTCCGGGCGTTCACGATTGATGCTGGCGTGACTGGCACGATCTCTGGCCTGACGATTTCCGGGTTTGGCCTCAACGGCGGCCACGGCGCAGGCGTGGACAACGCAGGAACATTGAGCCTGAACGCTGTGGTCTTGAGCAATAACACCGGGGCCTATGACGGTGGCGCTGTTTACAGCAACGGCAACCTGACGATCACGGGCTCGACAATTTCCGGCAACTCGGCGTCGAATTCGGGTGGTGGAGTGTTCCTGAGCCCGGGCCATGCCTTGAGCATGGTCAACTCGACGGTCACCGGTAACATGGCCACCTATGGCGCTGGCGGCGGTGTTTATGGCTACGCGGCGACCACCACGGTGACCAGTTCGACAATTGTTGGGAACTCGGCCGGCTATGCGGGCGGTGGCATCGTGAGTGCGAATGGGAGTGGTGTTCTGTATGACACGATCGCGGCGGGCAACAGTTCGGCCCATGCTCCCGATCTGGCTGGGCCTTTCAGCGGCACCAGCAACCTGATTGGTACAACGCAGGGCAGCTCTGGAATTAGCAACGGCGTGAACGGCAACCAGGTGGGCGTGAACCCGCTGCTCTCAGCCTTGGGTAACTACGGCGGCCCCACGCCAACGATGGCGCTCTTGCCCGGCAGCCCGGCGCTTGATGCGGGTGATGCCAGTGCGGCCAGCACCGACCAGCGCGGGGTGAGCCGGCCCCAGGGATCAAGCAACGACATTGGCGCGTTCGAGTCTCAGGGGTTCACCATCAGTGTCAGCTCGGGCGGTACTCAATCGGCCTATCTTATGAGTCAGTTCGGTAACCCGCTGGTGATAAGCGTTACGGCCAATGATCCGAGCGAGCCGGTGGCCGGCGGCGTGGTGACCTTCACGGTGCCTGGCTCTGGTCCTACGGCCACTCCGTCCAGCAACACAGCGACGATTGGCCAGAACGGCACGGCCAGCGTGACGGCCACGGCCAATAGTGAACTGGGATCTTACGTGGTCACAGCCACCGCCCTTGGTGCGACGAACACGGCCGACTTCAACCTGACCAACACCGCGTTGATTGTGAATACGAACAGTGGTTCACTTGCGCCGGGCGCAGGGTTGCTGTCTTTGCCGCTGGCCATCCAGTATGCCGAACAGGCGCCAGAGGGATCGCTGACGATCTCGTTCGATCCGACAGTTTTCAGCACGGCCCAGACCATTCAGCTCTCGCAGAGTTTACCTGAGCTCTCAAACACCCTGACCACGCTTGAGATCATCGGCCCGGGTGCCAGCCTGCTTTCGATCTTGGGCGGCGGTGCTGGTTCCAACTTCCGGGCGTTCACCATTGACGCAGGCGTGACGGTCCATATCTCGGGCCTGACGGTCAGCGGGTTCCAGGTGAATGGCGATGGTGGGGCCGTTTACAACGCGGGCACCCTGACGCTCAGCAATTCTGTGGTCAGCGGGAATACCGCGGGTGGTGGCGGCGGGATCATGGGCTACTATGGAACCCTCACGCTCAGCAATTCCGTGGTCAGCGGGAATTCAGCACATTTTGGCGGCGGGATCGACAGTTATGGGTCCCTATCCATCACGGGATCGGCAATCACGGGCAATACCGCCCGGGGGTCAGCCGGCGGCATCGCTTGCGGGGGCACGCTGACCGTGACTTCCTCCACGATTTCCGCGAACTATTCCGGTACCCAGGGGGGCGGTATCTATGCTTCAGGTACGACCACCATCTCCAATTCGACCATCAGTTCCAATCATGCGTGGGGGAATGGTGGAGGCATTCTGACCGCAAACAACACCACAACGATCTCCAACAGCACCATTGCCAATAATACGTCCTTTTACGCTGCTGGGATTGATGATTATCAGGGTGCCCTGACCATCACAAGCAGTACCATCAGCGGGAACGTGGCGAATGCGGCGGGCGGGATCGGGATCTATCACGCACCCTCGGTTGTACTGGATGACACGATTGTGGCCGGCAACAGTGCCGGTTCTTACGCCGATATCGAGGGTGTGATCACCGGCGGCACCAGCAACCTGATTGGAACGGATGCCGGCATGTCCGGCCTGACCAACGGCGTGAACGGTAACCTGGTGGGCACGAACGCCAGCCCGATCAACCCGCTGCTTTCGGCTCTAGGTAACTACGGCGGCAGCACGCAAACGATGGCGCTGTTGCCCGGCAGCCCGGCGCTTGATGCCGGTGATACCAATGCGGCCAGCACCGACCAGCGCGGCGTGAGCCGGCCCCAGGGCTCGGCTGCCGACATCGGCGCGTTTGAGTCGCACGGGTTCACGATTGCGGCGACCGCCGGCACAAACCAGCACGCACAGATCACCAATGCGTTCAGCAATCCTCTGTTGGCCACGGTCACGGCCAATGATTCGAGCGAGCCGGTGGCCGGCGGTATTGTGAACTTCACCGCGCCTGGCAGCGGAGCCTCGGCCACGCTCTCCAGCAACTTGGTCGCGATCGGTAACAATGGCAAGGCCAGCGTCACGGCCACGGCCAATGCCACAACCGGCAGCTACAGTATAAACGTGACGGCCACGGGAGCGGCCCCGGCCAGCTTCAATCTGACGAATATCCTGGCCAGTACCACCACCACCGTGAGCAGTTCCGCGAGCACCACGCTTTATGGAACCTCGGTCACGTTCACCGCCACGGTGACCAGTTCCACGGTCGGCGTTTCGGGCACGGTGCAGTTCTTTGATGGGGCAACGCTGCTGGGGAGTGGCACGCTTTTGAGCGGAACCGCCACATTCAGCACCTCGGCCCTGGCGGCCGGCGTCCACAGCATCACCGCGGTTTACAGTGGCGACGCGGTGCATGTGGGTAGCACCAGTTCGGCCATCACCCAGACGGTGAACCGGGCGCCCGTGGTTACCGCGCATCCAGCCGGCAGTACGGTGAACGCTGGTGCCACGGCCACCTTCACGACCGCGGCCACGGGGTACCCGGTTCCCACGGTGCAGTGGCAGATCAGCACGAATGGTGGCAGCACCTGGACCAATATCACCGGCGCCACCTCGACCACGTACACAACGCCGGCCACCACGGCCGCCAATGATGGTGCACAGTACCGCGCCTTGTTCGTGAACGTGGCTGGTTCGGCGGTTACCAGCTCGGCGACGTTGAAGGTGAACCAGGCCGCCACGGTGACCACTCAGCCGGCAAGCATCACGGCGAATACCGGTGCGGTTGTGTCGTTCACGGCCGCGGCCACGGGAACGCCGGCCCCCACGGTGCAGTGGCAGATCAATACCGGGTCCGGCTGGAACAATATCCAGGGGGCGACGTCGACGACTTATAGTTTCACGGTGGTATCGGGTCAGAATGGCAACCAGTTCCGGGCCGTGTTCTCGAACACGTTTGGCGGCACTACCTATACTGCGACCACGAGTGCGGCCACGCTGTCCACGGCAGCGGTGGCCCAGGTGACGGGTACTTCGGTGGGCTGGGGAATCAAGACTGCGAGTCTGGTGGATAAGGGTGACGGGCGGCTGCTGCCAGCCGGGCGGTTGGTGGACATGCCCTGGCTCAATATCAATACGATCACGGTCACGGTGAGCCCGGCGATTTCGACTCCACTGCAACTCTCGAACGTGAAGCTGACCGGCGTGGTGGCCGGGACCAGCTATACCGTGAAGAGTGTGACGGGATCGGGCACGACCTGGACAATCACGTTTGCCAACAACAGCGCCACGCCGACGGTGGCGTCCAAGGGGATCATCAACGCCGATAAGGTGACGTTGACGGTGACCAACAGCCAGATCACCACGTTCTCCAGACGCCTGGATGTGCTGCCGGGTGATGTGAACGACGACGGCGTGGTGAACTCGGTGGATATGGTTGCGGTTCAGCAGCAAATCAGCCTGCCTTACATTGCGTTCTTCGACGTGGATGGTTCGGACAATGTGAGTGCAACGGACACGACCCTGGTCAAGAGCAAGATTGGCACCAAGTTGCCATCCTGACCGTCGATGGAGGTGGCCCGGCTTCTTGTCGAAGTTGGGCATGCGGAAGAAAATAACCTTGTGAGTGTTACGTTCGAACGGTGGTTCTGGGATCTAATCTGGGAGAATGAGCAGATGAGAGTGAGTCAAGGGATGAAAACCGTTTCGCTGGTGCGCTGGGTGCTAGGGTTGATCCTGACGATCGGGTGTGTGTTACCTTCAGTCGCGAATGCCGATCTGGTGATCACCGCCTCGGCGGCAAGCTGGACGGTAAGCCCGGGAGGCACTGGATCGTTTGACATCATCGTGACCAATCCGGTTGGCCAGTCTGCCGTGAACGTGGCGTCGTTCAACACTTCGATGATTTCGCAAGACACCACACTGAAGTTCACCGGGGCCGATGGTAATACCGTCGCCACCGCCCCCTATATCTTCGGGACCGTGCAGTGGGCGCCACTTTCATCGGATACGTTTCCAAGTAGCTCGATCTCGGTGTCGGATATCAATTCTGTTTACCTGAGCGCAGATCCACCGACCAATGTCTCGATCGGCTCAGGCCAGACGTATGGCCTGGCACATGTCACATTCACGGTTTCTGCTTCAGCAACCCCCAATGATACGATTTCGATCCTTTTCGGCAGCGGCACGTCCATCACTGACGCGGCCAATACTCAAATCGCGTTCCTTGGTGTAAATGGCCAGCCTCTTGATAGTACGGGCGTGACGGTGACGGTGGGTGCAGCCGCCGTTCCCGAGCCGTCAACCCTGGTCCTGGCCGGCCTGGTGACCGGCTGTGGCGCCTGGATGGCAAGGCGGCGACGTACCAGCTTGAGAACTACCTCAATGGTAACGTTTGATCGCTGAGTTTACGCACGATGCGTAGCAGGCCCCCTGAAGAATGGGTAACGCAACGTTGACATTCTTCAGGGGGTTACCATTTTCTCGCGGAGTTCGTTTAGCAGAATCTCTGCCTCTTTGGACGTCCTGGGGTAACCGGCCGCGGTCTCTGCTGCCTTTCGAGAATGTTCGAGATCGCCACTGAGCATGTACGCCATAGCCAGTCTCAGGTAGAACTGGGGCAGTTCTTCAGGCCTGGCCAGAGCGATCCGTTTTTCGAGCAACGCTGCCACTTGCTCGTGCTGATTCTGACTGATCCGGAGGTTGATCAGCGGGTCGAGTGCGCCGATGAGATATGTGTTAACCTCGCCCTTGACCGATTCCACGTTTTGCCAGGGTTCGGCCACTTGAATGATCTGTACGCAGCACTCACCCGCCAGATCTTTGTGGTCAGCCAAATCCTGAAAGTCCGCGTACCGCTGTAGAACTGAGACCACCGACCGAGTGCGTTCAAACACAGCCGGTTCACGCTGATGCGCCTCGGTCGCAATATCGAGTGCCTGTTTGAGCTGTGGGCCGGCATCCGACGCTTTCCCCTGCGCTTTGGAAAGCTCATAGAGCCAGCAGCTTACGCGGACCAGGGCATCCAGCCGTTCGCCGAGCTTGGAATCCTTGGGGTAATTGCGGCTCGTGAAGGTGTAAACGTCTTGCGCCTTGAGCAAGAGTTCCCGGGCCGTTTTCTGATCGTCGTTCGAGATGGGCGATTCTGGAATCCCCAGATGCATCAGGCTTTCCGCCAGTTGAACCAGGGCCCGGCCCTGCAAATCCTGAAAGTTGAGACGACCGGTCGCGAATCGAACGATCCCCTCATCGGTCAGGCCGCTCAATCGCCAAAGCACGGCCTGCTCTTTCGCCGGTTGATGCGCACGTCTGTAACAAAGCCCGATATCGGGGAGCGCCGCGCACGAAAGAAAGTAGGCTTGCTCGTTATTCGGTGAAAGGGCGAGCTCTTTCTCGACCAGCTCCACGGCTTCGCCGAGTAACGGCAGAGCCTCATCTGGTCGATCGCGTTCCACCAGACTGATCGACAAGGAGACGAGTGTGGCAGGCAAGAACGATTGATGGTCTGGGGCTTCGCGAATGAGTACGCGAAGCTCTGGAATGAGCTGATGCGCCACCTTTTCCAGTTGCTCATACTTGCCAAGCTGCTGAAGATTGGCCTGCATGCCTAGAAGTGACTGAACCTTCCCAGCGCGGATTTGGATGTTGGAAGGATCGAGTTTCAGTGCCTCGTCCAGTTCCGCCTGGGCCGCCCGTTCGCAGGCCTCCACATCGGTGGTTTGATTGAGCTGAGAAAATATCAAGGCCAGGCGCCGCAACCCATTGGCGCGGAACATCCGTGCCTCCAAAGGGTCGGGTTCCAGCGGCCAGCGGTCATACAGTTCACGAATGTTCTGCAGGAACTCACGATTGTCGGGATCGAGCGCCTTGCCCCGTTTCAGTAACCGCTCCACCACCTGACCTTGAAAGGCACTCAAGGTTTTCAGGGTATAGTCTCGGCTCTGGCGAGAGTCTTCGAGTGCCGCTTTGGTTTGTTTGAGTGCCAGAGTGGTTTCTTGCTGGGCCTGCGTGAGCTTGGCGAGCGCCAGAGACTGGGTGTGAAGGTGGTAGCCCGTGCCGGCAAGTGCTCCCATACCGCTCAGGGTGATGAGCACCGTGGACGCCGCGGCTGCGGGTCGACGGCGTGCCCATCGGGCCAGGCGTTCTGGCATGGAAATTGGTCGTGCCAGGATCGGCTGGCCAGAGAGGTAACGATCCAGTTCATCCACCAGTTCGGCGGCCGCGCGGTAACGGCGGCCCGGCTCTGGCTGCAGGCATTTCTCCACGATGGTGTAAAGGTCGGCCGGCAGCTTGCGGCTCACGCTGCGGACCGGGGTGTATTCGCCCCGGGATGCCATCATCAGTGATTCCCAGATCGTCTTCCCCTGATAAGGTGCGTGGCCGGTGAGCAAAGCGTAAAGGATGGCGCCCAGGCCATGAATATCGGTGGCCGGGCCGATCAACCGCTGGGTACCAGCGACGCCTGTCTGCTCGGGTGCCATGTAGCCCGGTGTGCCCAGAACCACGCCCGACTCGGTCAACCCCTGGCCACCGGTTTCCGGGCGTGAAAGACCGAAATCCACAAGCTTGGGGATTGACCGGCCGCCGGGTTCGCCGGTCGGTTGGAGCATGACGTTCGCCGGTTTGAGGTCGCGATGGATCACGCTCTGGGTGTGGGCCAGGTTCACCGCGTCTGCCAGGTCGCGCATAATCCGCGCCGATTCCACAGGATCTGGCAACCCCCGATCAATCTTCTGCTGGAGCGTGCCACCGCTAAGCCATTCCATCACCAGATAGGGTAAGCCCTCGGCCACTCCAGAGCGGAAGATCGAGACAATGTTCGGGTGTGCAAGGCGACTGACCGTGAGCCCTTCTTGCAATGCTCGGGAGTATGCCGTGGGGTTGAACCGACCGGCGCGGGTCAGAATCTTGACCGCCACCGGCCGGTTGGAATCCAGGTCGTGCGCGCGATAAACCGTTCCCATGCCCCCTTGTCCAACTTCCACGAAGTCGGTCAGACCATCAATCTGAGGGATTTCCATCGCCAGTGAACCGGCAGGCAGGCCTCGGAATGGGCTGGGAGCAGGAGAAATCAAATTCGCTGGTGGCCGGGGAATACGTTGAGCCAGGAGATCGGCGTCCAAGCCGCGTTGCGCCTGGTACTCTCGGCCGAGCGGCTTTGAATCGTGCCACCGGCGAGACTCGTTCTCCAGGGCGAGCGTGCAATCGGGGCAAGATTGCAGATGCTCCAGGAGTTCAGCCTCTTTTGCCTGAGACAGTGCGCCGTCGAGTAAGTGGTCCCAAAGGGCCTGATCAGGACAATCCGTGCCGTGCGAAGCGAAGGGTATCGGCATTCTCGAGTCGCTCAATCGTCTTGCGGATCAACCTTTGAACGTCACAACGGGCGGCGATCACCGAGGCGACCTTCATCCCCAGGAGTTCAGCCGTCTCTTTTCCAGTTCGCCCCTCCAGGGCCAGCAATCGGAATGCCTCCCAGGTCTGAGGCTCGATCCGATTTCGTACGATTCGCATGGCGTTGGACAATAACTCTTGATCGAAGGCTTGTTCCAACCGGGTAATCAGGTCTTCTCGCGCTGGTAGGTTGTGGAGAACGGTGGCGATATCTGGCCCGAACTCGTTACTGGCTTGCCGTTTCCCCTGATCAATCCAATCGTACCAGGTGGACCGGACCAGTGTATGTAAGTAATTACGAAAACTCTTGCCTGGGTCGTACTCAAAACGGTCAGCCATTTTCCAGAACCGGATCAGGGCTTCCTGAGTGACATCGAGGGCGTCTGCCTCTTGCAGCCCTTGCGCCCGGCACCATTGCAGAATGTGTGGCCCGTAAATGTCGATGAACCGCGTCCATGCCTGGGCATCACCGGGTTGCTGGGCCAGCCGCGCCAGCAACGAGATTTGGGTGGACCCAGGATAGGTGGCTTGCGCTTGGTGTCTGAGCATGGAAGAAGGTTGTTGGGAACGGATTGTTTGCGAATCAGGCACGGGCGGGCGGTTGGCGAATTTGCAAGTCGCCTGCTGGTAGTGTCAGATTGAAGCCTGGTGGAAAATCCACGTGCCCTTGTTCGCGGTTCACCGCCCATTCATGGGTCATGATGCATTATGGAACGCAGGTCAAGAGAGCCCCTGCTGCGATCAGGCCGGATTGGCTCCGACCACAGACCGGAAGGAATCGGGCACGGCCTGAAGCGCCTGGTCGGGCAGCACAAACGAGTTGCTCAGGCGTTCGGTCTCATCATTGATCAACTCGGGGAACCGCCGGCCCAGCATCAGGCTGACGGCGAAAATCTCTTGAAGGGCGTCTTCGAACTGGACGAACGCCACGGTCTGGCCGGTGGTGAGGTCAATCACCCACACGCCGCTCTTGAGTTCGCCCAGTTTTTCGGTAATGGGGATGCCGCTGAAGATCGCGGTTTCACGAACCTGTGAGAGCCCGACGAACGCCAGATTGCCGACAATCTCCAGGCCGCGGGTGAAGCCGGGCACGCTGGCGACCGGTTGATACTTGCCGTTGGCCAGGTCGATGGTACCCAGGGTGCCGCTGCCGGAATCGCAGACCCAGAGCCGCCCCTGATGGATGCGCGGGGAGTGGGGCATGGAAAGCCCCGTGGCCACAATTTCGCCGCTGGGCACGTCGATCACGATCCCGCCCCGGGCCTTGTTTTCACGCCAGCCGGCCGGTTCGTCGCTTTTGCCCAGCGCGGTCACGAACCGGGGCAGGCCGTCCAGCATGGCCATGCCGTTGATATGGCAGCGGTCCTCGGGGGTGAGCGCGGAAATGAACGGAGGCCGCCACCAGGGCACGAAACTGTGCACCTTATCCAGGGTGCAGATGCAGGAAAACCGCGTGTTCACGAAGTAGAGTTGGTCTTTACCCCAGGCCATCTCATGGATCTGGACGTTGCCGGTGAAGTGGCAAGACCGCGGTAGGAAGCAGGCATCGTGAGAGCCAGGTGGTTCCAGCCGGGCGGCCACGGCCGGAATGTTGTGAAATTCCCAGATCTGCTTGAGGGTGCCAATCGCCAGCCGGTCACCCGCCAGGGCCAGACCCATGGGTGCTTCGAAGTCGCGGAAATGGGTGTTCAGCTTGCCCGCGTCGTTGCGGATCAGCAGCACCTTCTGAGCCTGGTAGGTCGTGACCAGCAGGGAAGCGTTCAGTTGCTGGAGCAGCGCCGGGAAATTCGAGGTATGAGAGCTTCGCAGTGGTGGCGGTTCTTCGGGCTTGTTGGCAGTTTCAACGTTCTCAGCTTGAAGATCGCTCATGGTGACCTGGCTCGATGGTGTGTTTCAGCGAGTTGCGAACTGGCATTTCCAGACTTGGAAGCGGGAAATATTGTAACTGTTCTTCCCGGTCTTGAACACGGGATCAAAAAAGGGATGTGGTTTGGTTGTTTTCAAGGTTGTGGGACGCATATTCTGCCTTCACGGGTGCGGTTGTACGTCGATATGGCGATACGTGCCACCCGTGATGCGGGCCAGTCGTTCGAGCGCCCGTTCCCCGCGCTGGCCGGCGAACGAGCGGCCGCCCAGCTCGATGGTGTGGATCCGGGCGCCGGCCGCTTGCTCTCGGAGTTTCGCGACATCGTTGATGCTCAGGTCTTGGCCGTCGGTCAAGAAGAACACCACCTCGGGTGCCAGTGCCAGCGCGGCCTCCAGTGCCGGCCGGGGGCGCGTGCCGCCATCGGCCTTGATGGCCGCCAGCTCCTGTTCGATCTGGGCGAGGTTCTCTGGAGTTGCCGGTTCCATGCCATGCGACACCATCCGCCAATTGGCATTATAAAACAAAACCGCCAGCCGCGACTGGGGTGGCAGTTTGGCCAGGCTGGCGACCAGTTCCCGTTTGGCCCAATCG
>Ga0007796_10000574_pt1 | contig 12283 bp, 9 predicted proteins | sample CryBogmetaGMA0M_FD_60373 | JGI IMG/M metagenome (GOLD analysis project Ga0007796, IMG submission 60373) | Freshwater microbial communities from Crystal Bog, Wisconsin, USA - MA0M | ecosystem: Environmental > Aquatic > Freshwater > Lake | place: Crystal Bog, Wisconsin, USA | collected 2009-07-06 | reverse complement strand
GCTCCAAGGCAGCTTTCATGTGATTCTGGTAAGGCTGAGTAAATAGGCGCCAGCGATCTAGGGCTCTGGCCAAGCGTGCAGTAACCTGAGGATTAATTGGATCTAGCGCGAGAACGCTATCAGCCCAAAATTCATAGCCACTGCCATCTGCCTGATGAAAACTCGCCGGATTATTAGAGCAGAAGGCATGAATCACGCTACGAACTCTGTTAGGGTTGTTCATCTTGAATACAGGATGCTCGCGTAATTTCTTCACATCACTCAAAGTTGACCCAAGGCCATCTACTGGTGGTCGACTTGATTGCAATCCAAACCATTTATCAATCACTAGCGCATCATTTGCAAAGCGCTCATAAAAATCAATCAAGCAATCTTTTGCCTCATTAGCCCCATGAATGACCAATCCGGCTAATGCAGCATAACGATCAGTCATATTATCAGCAACACGATATTGATTGACTGCCATCGGCGCCCATACAGCAGTATTGGCTTCGAGCAACATACTTAGTGCAAGGTTTTTGAGAGCACGCTTACCCGCATCTACTGCGTCTGACTTAAACGGCCCAGGTGTTTGCATCTGCTGATAGAGAGCAGCCCATTCCAACTGCAGCTGCTTAGCAATTTCTCTGCGAAAAGCACGACGCGCGGTAAAGATTTTCTGTGGGTCTACGCTAGTGCACTGCTCATACAGATAAGACTCAGCTGGTAGGGTTAAAGCCAACTCTTTAAAGGCTGGATCTAAGTTAGGATCCAGTAGAAGATGGCGATAAGCATCAATGAGTTTGGCATCAGGCAAGCGCTGATTCAAAATCATTTCCATAGCTAATTTCTGACCAGCCTCCCAGCGATTAAATGGATCATCGTCAGTTGAGAGTAAGGTTAATAGATCCGCTTCGCTTTGTTCAAAATCCAAATTAATCGGGGCTGAGAAATTCCGATTGATCGACAGTACTGGGCGCTCAACAATATTATCAAAAGTCCAAGTTTGACTTACTTGCATCAGCTCTAATAATTGCTCTACTTGATTATTACTCTGAGTAATCAAGCGCATCTTTAATGGAATATGAAAAGATTTCTTCTCAGGCTGGCCTGGGCTAGGCGCGCAGCTTTGAGTCAATGTGATCTGATATTGTTGTTTCACTATATCGTAATACTCTTGCACTTTGATCTTTGGAGTCCCGGCTTGGCTGTACCAATTCTTGAACTGGGTAAGATCTTTGCCATTAGCATCGGCCATCGCCATTAAGAAATCATCACAAGTAACTGCTTGACCATCATGGCGCTTGAAATATAAATCCATCCCTTTACGGAAGCCCTCTTTGCCAAGCAAGGTCTGATACATTCGCACTACCTCAGAGCCTTTTTCATAGACAGTCACGGTATAGAAGTTACTAATCTCTTGATACTCATCGGGACGAATGGAATGGGCCATAGGGCCGGCATCCTCGGGGAACTGGAGTTGACGTAGTAAACGTACATCTTCAATTCGTTTAACTGCCCTACCAGATTCGCTACCCATCTGATCGGCAGAAAACTCTTGATCTCTAAAGACCGTCAAGCCTTCTTTCAGAGAAAGCTGAAACCAATCCTGGCATGTGACTCGGTTACCTGTCCAGTTATGGAAATACTCATGCGCAACAACACTTTCAATGTTGGCAAAGTCTGCATCGGTGGCAGTTTCAGCTTGAGCTAAGACAAACTTGGTATTGAAGACATTTAAACCCTTATTCTCCATGGCTCCCATATTAAAGTCGCCTACTGCCACAATCATGAAGCGCTCTAAATCTAATTCAAGACCGAAACGTTTTTCATCCCAATGAATCGAAGCAATTAAAGAATCCATAGCATGACGGGTTTTCTTGAGATCATGTGGCTCGACCCAGATCTGCAATAGTTTCTTAGCGCCACTACTAGTGGTGATGGTTTCCTCTATACACTCCAACTTACCAGCTACTAAGGCAAACAAATAAGATGGCTTTGGAAATGGGTCTTCCCAAATAGCGCTATGCCAGCCATTGGGTAATATTTCAGTTTTTAATAAATTGCCATTGGATAAAAGGACTGGATATTCTGCTTCCCGTGCACGCAAGGTCACGTGATAACGCGCCATCACATCAGGGCGATCTAAAAAATAGGTAATCTTTCTGAAGCCTTCGGACTCACATTGAGTAAAGAAGTTTCCATTCGAAACATACAGCCCCATGAGAGAGGTATTTTTCTCTGGAACGCAAACACAAATGATTTCAACGATGAACTTTTCTTTACCCTCTTTTGGTAGGGAATGGATTGTCAGAAAATCAGGAGTGAGTTCAAAGTGACGATGAGCCTCGCCATTAATACGTAAACTCACAAACTCTAATTCATGACCCACGAGAACCAAGGGCTCTCCAGCCTTAAAACTCTTACCAGGCAATACTTCGATCCTACTTTTCACAATCGTACGAGCAGGATCTAAAGCAATATCAAGCTCTACTTGATCGAAGGTATAAATGGGAGGGCGGTATTCGAGCCTACGAAAGCTCTGTGGCAGATCAGTTTTCATAGATGTATTTTAAGCCTTCGCAAAAAAGGTTGCCAACCTCTTGCGCCCGCTAACTCCAAATCAGCGTGGCGATTCCAATGGCAATAAAGGTAATAGCAGCAACCGCGTGTACCCACTTGATCGGCATGCGCTTGGTAAATTTTTGACCAATCCAGACTGCAGGGGCATTAGCGAGCATCATCCCCAACGTAGTACCAACAGTTACGGAGATAACATCTTCATATCGTGCGCCTAAGGCAATAGTCGCAATTTGGGTTTTATCACCCATCTCTGCCAAAAAGAACAATCCAACTGTCAGCATAAATACTTGTAATGCACGATCGGTAACCTTAGATTTGGCGGCATCATCAATATGATCAGGAACTAAAAGCCAGAGACCGATTCCTAAGAAACTCAAACCTAAAATCCAACGCATCACGTCCGGAGAAACAAGGCTCGTTAACCAATGACCTAGTAAGGCAGCACAGGCATGGTTGGCAATGGTGGCGATGAATATGCCTGCAATAATAGCCAGAGCTTGTTTGGGGTATCGCGCTGCTAACATCAAAGAAAGCAGTTGGGTTTTATCACCCATTTCTGCTAAGGCAACAACTCCGGCGGAGAGGGTTAAAGCAGAAAAATCCATTAATAGTTACCTAGTCAGATGCCGATGAAATAGTGCGATGAGAGAGTTTAGATCCCCCAAGGCACTATTCTTACACAGCACTCACATGGCACTTGCAGAGTTTCTTAAATCAGGCTAGGCCTTAAGAAGCTCATCTGCGCAGGAAAAATCTAATCCCTGAGCTTGAGCGACTGGTTTAGATGTCAATAGCCCCTTATGAACGCTTAAACCGTTGCGCAGGTGATTATCAATTGATAGCGCTTTCATGACGCCTCGGTTGGCTAAAGCCTCTACAAATGGATAAGTAGCATTTGTTAAGGCAAAGGTAGATGTTCTAGCAACAGCGCCAGGCATATTGGCTACGCAGTAATGCAATACACCATCCACTAGGAATGTAGGGTCAGTGTGCGTTGTAGGTCTAGACGTTTCAAAGCAACCACCTTGATCAATCGCTACATCAACTACGACTGAACCTGGCTTCATCTTCTTCACCATCTCATGGCTTACTAACTTTGGAGCGGCACCACCGGGCAAAAGCACAGCGCCAATCACAACATCCGCTTCACCTATCTCTTGCTCGATTAACAGATTGTCAGAGTAAAAAGTACGCACTCGATTGCCATATAGCATATCGATCTGACGTAAACGATCAATATCACGATCAAAGATGCAGACATCAGCACCTATGCCTACAGCCATCTGTAAGGCATTACGCCCCACCACACCACCACCTAGAATGACAATCCTAGCGGGTGACACGCCAGGAACTCCTGCCATCAGCACGCCTAAACCACCGTGCGTCTTTTCTAAATGAGATGCGGCTGCCTGTATCGACATACGACCAGCCACCTCACTCATGGGAGCCAACAGGGGTAAGGCCCCATTGATTGCTGTCACCGTTTCATAGGCAATACAAGTAGCGCCAGAATCAATTAATGCCTTAGTTTGTTTTGGATCTGGAGCTAAATGGAGATAGGTAAACAGAATCTGATCTTCACGCAACATCGCACATTCTTGTGCTTGTGGCTCCTTCACCTTCACAATCATTTCGGCCTTATGAAAAATCTCTGCGGCACTATCAATCAGGCAGGCACCAGCAATTTGATAAGCCTCATCTGTCAGGCCAATTTGCTCTCCTGCCCCACGCTGAACGAGAACTGCATGGCCTTGCTTACAAAGCCCGCTAACATTGCCAGGAGTTAATCCTACTCGAAACTCGTTGTTTTTGACCTCTTGAGGTACGCCAATAATCATTGTCATCTCCTATTATTTAAATTCACGATTATTTTTAGTTTTATGGTGCAAGCCAGCGATATAAAACACCGCCAGATACACCGCCAATAAACACGGGCCCAATATCAAAGCGATCCGTGCATCCTCATGAAAGCCCATCAACATAACTACTAAGAAAATAAATGCCAGAGCAAACCACGAGGAATATGGATACCAAGGAGTGCGATAAGCAAGCTCGGCTACTTGGACTTGAGTTAACGAGCGACGGAACTTAAGTTGCGTAAACAATATTGCAATCCAAACCATCAAGCCAATAAAGGTAACTGCAGCCATCACATATTGAAAGGCTTTATCTGGCACAAAATAGTTCAAGACAACACCCGTCATACAGACTGAAACTGTCGCTATTACTGCACGATGAGGGACGCCATACTTCGATAGCTTTGCAAATGATGCTGCTGCATAGCCATTGCTAGATAGAGAATATAAAAGTCGGCCACCACTAAAGATCCCAGCATTACAGGATGAAAGCGCTGCAGTAATCACGACAAAATTAATTAAGCCAGCAGCTTCGCGCAAACCAATGCGCTCAAACATGACTACAAAGGGGCTGCCCTGTTGACCGACTTCGTTCCAGGGGAAGATCGCCAGAATGACTAAGATCGCACCCATGTAGAAAATCAAGATACGCCAGGCCAATGAATCAATTGCCATTGGGATTGTTTTCTTTGGGTTCTCAGCCTCACCTGCAGACAAACCAATCATCTCAATACCAACATAAGCAAACAAGACCATCTGCAGTGAGAGCAACATGCCGCTAATGCCATTTGGAAAGAAGCCGCCGTGCTGCCATAGATTGCTCAAGCCAATGGGCTGCCAATCATTGGTAAATCCAAATAAGATGACCGATCCACCAAGGGTAATCATGGCAATAATTGCTACGACCTTGATTAGAGCAAACCAAAATTCAAACTCACCAAAGACTTTGACTGCAATGAGATTGATAAAGCCCATCATCACTATCGAAGATAGCGCCCAGATCCACTGTGGCGTTTCTGGGAACCAAATTCCCATATAAATACCAACTGCAGTCACTTCAGCAATACCCACCACAACCCAATAAGTCCAATAACCCCAGCCGACCATATAGCCCGCTAATGGACTTACATAATTATTGGCATAAGCAGCAAAGGAGCCTGCTACTGGTTCATGAACTGCCATTTCGCCAAGAGCACGCAGTACGATGAAGGCAACAATCCCTGCCAAGAGATAGCCCAAGAGAATAGATGGTCCAGCAATTTTGATTGCGCTTGCTGACCCTAAAAATAATCCAACGCCAATCGTTGAACCTAGAGCCATCAAGCGAATGTGTCTTACTTTGAGATGGCGTTTTAAGCCAGTTTGTTCAGTCTGCAAAAGAGACCTCCTTTCGGTTTGTCGTTGGCTGATTTACCAACGAAGCAAAGTCTAGGGAGTGCTTGGCAGATACACTAGGGGATAAAAATACCTAAAGTGATTAAAAATATAAAAACTAGATCAACTAGAAATGAAATGTCTTTGAAATCAAGACTATTGCAGTCTGCGAAATATTTCTGACTGCAAAAGAATCAGAAACTTCCTACAGGGAATCCCCTTAAGGATTTATTGTGATTTAAGTAGAAATTAAGATTCTGCGGCGATCAGATTCAAAATCTCGGCGGCAGCAGCAAGACCACAGGCTGCAGTGACCATCACAGTAGAGCCATAACCAGTACAAGCTAGACCACCACTCGCTGTACCAGCACGTGGCTCATGGGAGTAAATAGCACGAATCCCAATTTTCTTTTTGAGGTTTCTGGAAAAGCCATGATCCTGTCTAAGCCCTTGGCGCACCTTTGCTAATAAAGCATCTTGCTCGGTGCGAGAGAGATCATCGCAACGTACAGAAGTTGGATCAGACTTACCGCCTGCAGCACCACACATTACGAGTGCCCGATTATTTTTATTTGCCCATACCGATAAAGCAATTTTAGTTTGCACTGAATCCGTGGCATCTAATACCAATGCATCTTTTGGTATGAGGTGATCTAAATTTTCTGGTGTTAGAAATTCATCGCAGGGAGTTAATTTGATCTCAGGATTAATTTGTAAAATACGCTGCGTCATGGCCTCTACCTTGGCTTTACCGTACTGCCCCTCCAAGGCATGGAGTTGGCGATTGGTATTGCTCTCTGCAATATGATCAAAATCAATCAAAACAAGATGTCCAATGCCAGTCCGGGCTAATGCCTCAGCAGCCCAAGAGCCAACACCGCCCAAACCGGCAATTACTACTGTGGCGTTGCGAAAACGCTCCCGTAGTTCTGGACCATAGAGTCTAGCGACCCCGCCAAAACGACGCTCTTCAATACCTTCTTCTGTCTTGTCTTCTGCCATAGCTTCTCTTTATACTGAATAAATGGACTCCATTGCTCAACTTCGCAAAAACTATACCTTCGGTCAGCTATCTGAAACCGATGTACCGGGCAATCCTTTGCCTCTTTTTAAGCTCTGGTTTGACCAGGCCGTAAGAGCAGAGTGTCCCGAACCCAATTCCATGACTTTAGCTACCGCAAATAAAGCTGGAAATCCATCAGCTCGTATTGTCTTACTAAAAGGTGCTGACGAAAATGGCTTTAGCTTTTTTACCAACTATGAAAGCCAAAAAGGTAAAGATTTAGCAGTTCGTCCACAAGCGGCCCTACTTTTTCATTGGCACGAGTTAGAGCGCCAGGTTCGCATTCAGGGGCTTGTAGAGCGCGTAAGTGCCGTTGAAAGTGATGAATACTTTCATTCCCGCCCCTCTGCATCACGCATTGGTGCTTGGGCTTCACCACAAAGTTCAGTTATTCCTAATCGTGAATTTTTAGAAGCGGCTGAGAAACAATTCAAAGCAGAATTCGGAGATACGCCACCTCGCCCTGATCATTGGGGTGGTTACCGACTTCGCCCGACTGAAATCGAATTCTGGCAAGGCCGCCCCTCTAGACTGCATGACCGCATTCACTACAAGTTAAATGGATCTACTTGGCAAGTAAATCGTCTTGCTCCTTAAGAATATTGAGGCGCAATCAGCGATTTAAATTTCGCTCTGAATTTTGCTAACTTAGGCGCAACTACTGCCCTGCAATACCCTTGATTAGGATGCTGCACAAAATAATTCTGGTGATAATCTTCGGCTGGGAAAATCGTTGGAGCCACATCAATCTGTGTCACCACAGGCCTAGAATAAATTTTCGAATCATTAAGCTCTTTTACAACCTCATGTGCAATGTTGCTCTGCTCATCGCTATGCGTAAAGATGACAGATCGATATTGCGTACCGTGATCATTGCCTTGATAGTTCAATGTGGTGGGATCATGGATCACAAAGAAAATTTCCAATAAGTCTCTAAATGAAACGACTTGTGGATCAAACATGATGTCAACAATTTCAGCATGACCGGTAACCCCAGTGCAAACTGCTTCATAAGTAGGATTAGGCCGGGGGCCACCAGCATATCCAGAAACAACTGATTTAACCCCGGTAATTTGCTGGTATACAGCCTCAAGACACCAAAAACATCCGCCACCTAAGGTGGCTCGCTCTAGTGCGGGCTGATTTTTTTCAAGAGTGTCGTTCATGGCTTTATCCTAATGCCTTATTCCTATATTTGCCAACAATTAAAAACTATGAATCGCTTCACGATCCAGCTTGATGAAATCAAGGCAGCTTATGCGGCCGAACCCAACCCTACTCTTGAGGTAAGACTAGAGCGCATTGGGCGAATCGAAAAGATGATCAGGGCTAATGAAGAAAAAATCTGCAAAGTATTAGAGGCAGATTTTGGGGTACGCCATCCGGTTGAAACCCACCTTGCAGAATTTCAGATGGTGTATCAGGCCTGTAAATACACCCGCAAACATCTCAAAGAGTGGATTAAGCCCGTGCAAGTAGAAACTCCCGCTTTTATGGGGTCTTCCCAAGCGTGGATTGAGAGTCAATCAATTGGGGTTGTTGGCATCATAAGTCCCTGGAATTATCCAATTCAATTATCGCTTGTTCCCGCAATTGCAGCGCTTGCTGCTGGTAATCGTGTTTGGCTAAAGCCTTCTGATCGCTGCTCTCGTACATCTGGATTCTTGGTGAGCTTAATTCAAGAGTACTTTCACTCCAGCGAATTTTGTGTAAGTACTGGCGGCATTGAAGTTGCAGAACAGTTTGCTGCATTGCCATTTAATCATCTTCTATTTACTGGATCAGAGGCTATCGGTAAAAAGGTAATGCGTGCTGCTGCCGATAATCTCACCCCAGTCACCCTGGAGCTTGGCGGCAAAACCCCCGTCATCATTGATTCCACTGCCAAACTCCCCGAAGCAGCGGCTGCCATAATTTATGGCAAATTACTCAATGGTGGTCAAACCTGTATTGCTCCAGATTACGTACTCATTGCACAAAGCAATCAAGATGTATTCATTCAAGAGCTGCAGGCTGCTGCCCAATTACAATTTAGCAACCCTGAAGAACTGACTGGTCCGATTGACGATGCTCAGCTACAACACTGGCAAAGTCTGGTAAGTGATGCTGCAGACCGTGGCGCAAAAGTCATTCCATTGCTAAATAACCCATCTGCTAGCGCAAGAAGGTTTGAACCTGTTGTACTTATTAATGTCTCATCTCAGGCTCGTGTTTTACATGAGGAAATTTTTGGGCCTATTTTGCCCATCGTGACTATTGCAGATACTGCCGCAGCCATTGCTTATGTCAATAAAAGACCGAATCCATTGGCGCTTTACTGGTTTGGTAAAGATAAGAAAAATATGCAATGTGTTTTAGAAGAAACTCGCTCTGGTGGCGTGACTCTTAACGAGACCTTGTTACATGCAGCTGTCGAGTCTTTACCTTTCGGTGGAATTGGGGCCAGTGGTATGGGTGCCTACAATGGCAAAACTGGCTTTGATACCTTTAGTCATCAGAAGCCAATTCTGGAGGTGCGAGGTTTGCTAGGTACCAACCTTCTCATGGGCACTAAATCTGTTCGCCCACCCTACGGGAGGAAGACAGAGCGTCTAATACGCCGTCTCAAGTAATTAATTCGGGAAAACCCTTGTAATCGACTTCTCAAACTGTCATAATAAGAGGCTTTTTTAAGCAATTTGATTCATCGCCCCCCAGCTATATTTCAGCGTACCGTTTAGACGTTATAAACACCGAAGTTACAAAAACGCGCTGCCGCCTGTCTGATGGTCGATGCCTTTGACCATCGCACCCTTTAAAACTATGGGTGCAACATACGGAGACATCCCTTTGAGGGGATGTGTAATAGCATGACTTTTTCTAAAGAAACTAAACACGAGTCGAAAGACTCAAAACCTCCTGGAATGACATTCCAGTCTTTTGCCCTAGCAGCGCCACTTCTAAAAAACGTGGCTGAGTTAGGCTTTACCCAGCCTACCGATGTTCAAGCTCAGGTTATTCCTGCGGCTTTAGCTGGTGGTGACTTATTAGTCAGTAGCCAAACCGGTAGCGGTAAAACCGCAGCCTTTTTATTGCCCTTGATTAATCAACTGATCGAAGCCAATCCAAGCAATTCACCTGTACCGGGCCGTGCACAACCTAAAGTATTGGTGCTCTGCCCTACCCGTGAGCTCGCTCAACAGGTTACCGCTGATGCAGTGAACTTAGTTCGCGGCATGAAAGGCATTCGCATTGCAACCATCATGGGTGGCATGCCTTACGGCAAGCAAATCCAAGCTCTAAAAGGTGCATTGTTAGTTGTCGCAACTCCAGGTCGCCTACTAGACTTATGCGATAGCAAGGCAATTCGCCTAGATGATGTAAAGCAACTTGTGATCGATGAAGCTGATCGCATGCTTGATATGGGATTTGCAGATGATCTCGAGGCAATTGATAAACGTTGCTCAGGCCGTAACCAGACCTTAATGTTCTCGGCAACCTTCGCACCTAAGATCATGTCTCTAGCCAATGCACTAACTAACGATGCTAAGCGCATTGAGCTTGCTCATGCAGGTGAAAAGCACGCCAACATCGAACAGAAATTACATTGGGCTGATAGTATGTCGCACAAGCATAAGCTTCTTGAGCATATTTTGGCTGATGCCACCTTAGACCAAGCAGTTGTGTTTGCGAGCACTCAAGTTGAAAGCGAAAAGATTGCTGACACGTTGCGTGCTAATGGCTACGAAGCTACTGCACTTCATGGCGCAATGCCTCAAGCTGTTCGTATGCGTCGCCTAGAGTCTTTACGTAAAGGTCACACCAAGATTTTGGTGGCGACTGATGTAGCGGCTCGTGGTATTGATGTACCGCGTATTAGTCACGTCATTAACTTTGGCTTGCCAATGAAACCCGAAGACTACACACACCGCATTGGTCGTACTGGTCGCGCTGGTCGCAACGGCGTAGCTATCACCCTAGTTGAACATCGTGATCGCGCCAAGATTCGCAATATCGAGCGCTTTACGCAGCAAGATATCGTGGCATCGGTTATTGCCGGTCTTGAGCCACAAGCCAAGCCTAGCTTTGGTGGCGGCGGTGGTCGTCCTGGCGGTCGCTCCGGTGGCGGTAACCGCTCTGGTGGCGGTGGCGGTCGTTATGGTTCTGGAGCTCGCTCCGAATCTCGCTTTGGTGGTGGTGGCTCTGGCGGTGGAAATCGTTCAGGCAATCATTTTGAAGCGCGTTCGACTGGTTCTGCTGACTCACGTCCAGCACGCTCTGCTGACTCGCGTCCTGCGCGTTCTGCTGACTCACGTCCAGCACGTCCAGCAGGGGGTCCACGTTTTGCTAAACCAAAGTCTGGCGGTCAACGTCGGAACTTTAGCGGTAGCTAAGAATGGTTCGCCGTAATCGTCTCCGTTCTGCATGGAATCGAGTCGGTTCCGGTGAAATTCATCGGGCGCCGCGAAAGTGGCAGCCTTGGCTTAGCGATACCGGGTCACTTACACAAAAAATTGAGAATGCTATTGGTCAAAAACTAGAAGTACAGGTTTTGCGCGATTGCCCTCAATCACTTAGTAGCGACGAAAGTCGCTACTTCCATTTCAAGATTAGGCGCTGTAGAGTGCGCGAGGTACTTTTATGCGCAAACAATATTCCTGTAGTGATGGCGCATAGTGTTATTCCCACCTTTAGCTCAAGCGGCAGTAATCATCGTGTTCTTCGCCTAGGTACAAGACCTTTGGGTGCTGTACTGTTTGCAAAAACACGGAAGCACTCTAAAGCAAAACCGCCACGAGATATTGCACGCTTAGATAAAAGCAGTTCTTTATGGAAAAGATGCTCTAAGAATTACGCAAGATTAGACTCACCTTTGTGGGCTCGCCGTACCCTCTATCAATTGAAGGGTCGCCCAATACTCGTCAATGAAATTTTCTTACCTGCTTTACTCAAGCTCTCAAAAAAATCAGATCGTTAGCCAAGCTAGGCTTGCTTTAATCAAAGCCTCATCGCCAGCTTCTGTGGTGAATACCTCACCAAAACCAATTATCTTTGCTGCATTGGCAATATTTTGATGTGAGCATAAAGCACTAGCACTTTGTAGACCATCTGGAAATTGGTCCTTCACCACTTGGCCCAAATAACGTACTGCCTCAGAAGAGGTCAGCAGCCAAAGTGATTTTGAGAAATCCATTTCACGAATCACATGCCATGCTGGGTTATGAAGATCTAAGGGGATGCGAGTATATGTAGAGATCGCCTCTACTGTCGCACCTGCTTTTACTAGGGTATCGGCTAGCCATTCTCGACCACCCTCCCCTTTAAAGATGATGACTTTCTTTGTCTTCCAATCCCAACCAAGGGCTTGCAACTTGTGCCATAAACCCTCTGAGTCCCATTGCTCATTGCTCTTGGGGATTAATACTGGAGTAGGACTATTTTCCTGACC
>Ga0007796_10000573_pt1 | contig 12297 bp, 21 predicted proteins | sample CryBogmetaGMA0M_FD_60373 | JGI IMG/M metagenome (GOLD analysis project Ga0007796, IMG submission 60373) | Freshwater microbial communities from Crystal Bog, Wisconsin, USA - MA0M | ecosystem: Environmental > Aquatic > Freshwater > Lake | place: Crystal Bog, Wisconsin, USA | collected 2009-07-06 | reverse complement strand
TGTTTGAAATGTTCACTGCAAGCTTAGATGGTGAATTGTACGATCCTGCTCGTTGGAGCAAATTTTACAAACCGTTTGGTTTTGATTCATCGTCGGACGACGATAGCGATGGCGGCGAAGGTGCTCGCACAAAGCCAGCATATGTTGCTCGCCCATCGGCAACAAAACCAGTAATTGTTAACCAGTATGCAAGCGAAGAAGATGTCAACGCAGCAGAAGAATCCTTCAAGGAACCTGTAAAAGAACTTGTTGGAGAAACATCAGCACCAGCTGGTAAGTCGCCACAAGAGATTTTACAGATGCTCAGGAATCGCAATAAACAATAAGTGACTTAGGGGCAGGCTAAATACCTGCCCTATCTAATCTAAAGGTGAACCTATAGCATTTACACCAACCTGGTTGTATGTTAAGCTACACAAAAATGTATGCATTGTGGTATAGAAACATCCGGTGGAAATTTAGCCAGATGGCACAATGATAACTGTAAATATAAGGAAAAAGAAAATGTCAAAACCGATTGATATCAGTCGCTTCAGAAAAAGTATTACAAAAAGCATAGCAGGAATTAGTGCTGGATTTCACGACCCCGACACTTGGATTAGTACAGGTAATTACGCTCTTAATTTCTTAATTTCGGGTAACTTTCAACGAGGTATTCCATTAGGCAAAGTGTCTATGTTTTCTGGCCAATCTGGCGCAGGAAAAAGTTATATTGTTTCTGGTAACATTGTTAAAGATGCACAGAGACAAGGAATTTTCTGTATTGTAATGGATACAGAAAACGCATTAGACGAAGCTTGGTTGCAAGCATTAGGTGTTGACACATCTGAAGAAAAGTTATTGAAGTTAAATGTATCGCAAATTAACGATGCAGCGCAAATTATCAACGACTTTGTGAAAGAATATAAAGAACAAGCACCAGAAGATAGACAGAAGATTTTGTTTGTTATTGACTCAATTGGTATGATGTCGTCTGCAATCGGCGCACAACAATTTGCCAATAACGAAATGAAAGGCGACTTTGGTTCTAAACCAAAAGAGCTTATGGCATTAGTGCGTAACTGCCTAAATATGTTTGGCGACTTGAACATTGGTTTAGTTTGCACAAATCACTCATATAGTTCACAAGATCCATATTCGCCAGATGATAAAATTAGTGGTGGCTCAGGACCAGTTTATGCTTCTAGTATTGTTATTGCTATGAAGCAATTAAAACTAAAAGAAGATGAAGAAGGTAACAAGATTAAAGAAGTTGCTGGCATTAGAGCAGGTTGTAAGGTAATGAAGACGCGTTTCAACAAACCATTTGAAGATATTGAATTGCAAATACCATATTCAACCGGAATGAGTCCATACAGCGGATTTTTTGATTTAATTGAAAAGAAAGCATTTGTTGTTAAAGAAGGTAACAGATATGTATATACTGATTTAAATGGGGAAATGCACAAATATTTCAGAAAACAATGGAACAAGAACGAAAATGGTATTATGGATTTAGTAATGAGCGAGTTTATACAGAAAGAAGCAATCTCTTCTGCAAATATTATATTAGATTCTGACGAAGTAGAATAGTATGTATTATGCTTATGCGTTAATGGACATTAGAAAAAATTTACCATTTTATATAGGTAAAGGTCTTATATTGAATATGCGGCACGAAGATCATTTTAAAGAAACTATCGATAATACCATAAATAAGCATAAATTTTATAAGATAGATTTTCTAAGAAGAAACGGTATAGATATACCCGTTAATATTATAGTAAATGATATAGTAGATGAGGACGAGGCATATGATATAGAAGAATACTATATAGGATTCTATGGAAGAGAAAACATAGACGAGCATGGTATATTAACTAATATATGCAAAAATAATAGGCCTCCGTTATGGAAAGGGAGAAAGCAGAGTAAAGAACATATTGCAAACCGGGTTGCAAGTTATATAAACACATGTGATACAGTTGGCAGGCCAGCAATGAGTCAGACACAAAAAGACACTATATCTAAAAATAATACAGGTATCGGTAATCCATTTTATGGTAGGACACATACAGCCGAATTTAGTAAAGAACAATCGGCTCGTATGGCCGGTAATGAATTTTATGCGAAGGAGTATACATTTGTTTCACCAGTTGGTACCGTATATAACATATTTAATTTTTCGAAATTTTGCAGAGAAAATAAGTTAACTATATCCACAATGGAGAAATCATTAGTATCTGCAAGAACCCCTAAATACGGTAAATGTGCCGGATGGTTAGTTAAAAAATATAAATCAGTTTCATCAGAGGATATTTAATATGGTAAAAAAACTTGACGAATTGAAGCAAGAACCTAAAGATCCAGACTCACCGGAATCTCTTGAAATAAAAAAAGCATTTTGGGAGAAAATGGCAAAACATCTTAGCCACACAAAAAAAATGGTAGCAGAGTGGGAAGAAGAGGATCGTCAGAATGAGATTAAATGAAATCGAAGATATAGATAAATCTGCTCTTAGATTAAGGGGTATTAGGTATAACTTTTCTGATCATCTTAATATTGTAGTATATGCCCTTAGGGTTGTGGGTAATAGTATCTATCGTAAGAATTTACTTAAAGATGATATAGATATTTATTTAGAAGAAATTACAGTATTCCTAAATGAAAAATTTCCCGATAACGATACTGATGTAATTAACGCAAAAGACATATATAGTAAATTACTAGATATTAAAAACAGATTGTAGGAGAAAACAATGGTAAATGAAAATAATGAATTAATAATTGAATTATGGGCAAGATTAAAGTCGCATATTCCCCCAAAGGAACGACTTGAAGTAGCCGACATTATGATTGTGGTGTTTGATGAGTTTGGCAAAGTTGATGATGACTTAATGGATGAAGATCTTGATAAAGAACTACGTGCAGCAGTAAGAAGTCATATCGGCGATCCACTTGACGTCGAAGACGACGAAGAGGATTACGATGACGAATAATACAGGATCGTCGTTACTCGAATCAATTAAAAGTAAGGATGCTCAGGAAGCCCTAACGCAAGTCCAGCAGTTTAGAGACAATATGAGAAACGCAACTGTGGGTGCCGACTACGTAATGTGGATTACTGAACCAGTAAATCTGACCAGTGTGCATAAGGCCCTGGCAGAAGACTTAAATGTTCCTCCACGTTTACTTGCGATTAGACGAGCATCGATGAATAGGACGCAGAAGGCAGTACTGCTAGTTCAAGCAATTGAACTTGCAGTGAAGAGAGTTCATAGTTTATGAGCAACTGGTACTATCGGGTAACAGGCGATCTTAGTCTAATACCTGATTTTATTGATTACTACGAAGGCGAGCTCACACAAGCTCGACTTGAGTTATCTTTAAAAGGCAAAAGTTTAGAGAAACACGCATCAGAATTGCCAGGTCTTGTTGAACAACGATTTTCGCAATTACAAGAAATTGAAGCAGTACTTGAATTTTTGAATATACAGTTGCGAAAAGATAGATCTGTAGAATTTAAGAAGTTCCTTGAGGCATATAATAAAGCACTTAGCTCACGCGATGCAGAAAAGTATGTAGATGGAGTTTCAAGAATCATAGATTCCACTGTATTGATAAACGAAGTAGCATTATTGCGAAATAAGTTTCTAGGTATAACAAAAGGTATGGAACAAAAATCTTTTATGACCGGTCATATAGTAAAATTAAAGGCAGCTGGTTTAGACGACGCAAACGTATAATGGTAAAGACAACACTACATATCCTCGATGAAGTTAACATAAAATTTTCTAATTTATCACCAGAGTGCAGAAGGGCAATGGTTAACTCATTAAAATTTATATTACCATATGCCCGTCATTTACCGTCAGTGAAGTTAGGTAGATGGGACGGCTCTATGAGCTTCTGCGATATTGCCGGTCGTTCTTACCTTAATTTACTTGACATTCTTTTACCTATTGTGCAATCACACGGTTATGAAATAGAAATAGATGATCGTAGGCAACCTACAGAAGAATTTGTGTTCGAAGAAGTAAAAGAAGATAGCTATGCACACATAAAGTGGCCAAAAGGTCATCCTAGGGCAGGCGAATCTATTGAAATTAGAGAACATCAGCTAGACGTTATAAATTCTTACTTAGAGAACATTACTGGCATTAATATTGCCCCAACAGGCGCTGGCAAGGCACAGCCGTTATATTCGAAAATTAAGACACCTACGGGATGGACAACAATGGGAGATATTAAACTTGGCGATAGTATTACTACGCCAAGCGGCGCTGTATCTTCGATTATAGGAGTTTTCCCACAAGGTAAAAAGGATATATACCGTATTACATTTTCCGATGGTCGAACAGCCGATTGTTGTAAAGATCATTTATGGAAAGTCTATAATAAGCATTGGGCAAATAAGTGGAAAATCATTGACACTACTGAACTAATTAGATTAAAAACAGAAACAAACGGTGCATATTATGTACCGTTATTACTTGATGACTCACAAGATAATACGACACTACCGTTGGATCCGTATTTTCTGGGTATATTATTAGGTGATGGGTCATTTAGGAATGGGCAATTAGGTTTTTCTACAGCCGACACCGAGTTGATCAAATATATAGAAACTGTAATAGATAGTGATTATTATGTGAAAAAATTAGACGGTATATATGATTACGCCATTTGTATCAGAAAAGAAGTATATGATAGATTAGGGAATAATGCTGGTAATTTAAAAGATACCGGTATATTTCACAAATATCGTAAAATTATAGCAGATTTAGGTCTTGACCATAAATTGTCCCATGAAAAATTTATTCCTGTTGCTTATAAATGTTCATCAATAACACAGAAAGAATCGCTGATTGCAGGATTGGTAGACACTGATGGGTATGTTGGACGTAATGGAGAAATTTCCATCTCGACCTCCAGTGAACAAATGGCTGCAGACGTACAAGAAATTGTTCGCTCAATAGGTGGCATATCCACAATTAAATCTAAAATTCCTACATATACATATTTAGGCGAAAAGAAGAACGGTATTCGAAATTACACGGTAACTATTAGATACCCTAATAGAAAATTATTATCTAGATTATCTCGTAAGTTAACAAGGATATCCGATAATTATCAATATTCTAATTTAAAATTAGGCGTAGAAAAAATTGAATTAGTTGGCAACGAAGAAGCACAGTGCATTATGATTGATCATGCTGATCATTTGTACATCACTGATAATTTTGTAGTAACACACAACACAATTATTACCGCGATTTTAAGCCATAAAGTTGAACCCTACGGTCGCAGCATAGTAATTGTGCCCACAAAAGATTTAGTTACACAAACAGAAGAAGACTACATTAACTTTGGTTTAGATGTTGGTGTATTTTATGGCGATAGAAAAGAATATAACAAAACTCATACAATCTGCACATGGCAAAGTCTGGAAAGCCTAAACAAGCGTTCAAAAGAACAAGAGTTAGAGATCAATATAAACGATTTCTTCGAGGGAGTAGTCTGCGTTATTGTGGATGAATGTTTCCACCCTGATTCATTAGTGCTTACGCCCTCGGGTTATTTGAAAATAAGTGAAATAAATGTAGGCGATACTATTATCAACTATTCTGAAGATAAACATATTTTTAAAGAAGATATAGTCGAGTATGTTCATAAAAATCTAACAAAATCCTCAAATGAGAAAATGTATGAGTTAGAGTTCGATAATGGTAGAAAAATAAAGGTTACGGGAAATCATCGATTTTTGACACAGCGAGGATGGATAAGGGCAGATCAGATAAATGAGGAAGATGATATAAAAAGCATAAATACATAAAACAAAGGCTGATGTATTATGAAACTTATAGATAATCTTAATAATAAACTAACAGAATATAACCAGATATCAAGGATAACTTTTTATTCAGCTAATCCAAAAAAAGTTATTCTAAATAATATAGAGTACTGTGATAACTTGGCATTGAGGATTATTAGACGCATAAATGGAGACGAACATTGGATAAGGAACTTTGATAAAATATATCTTACATTTGAAATAAATATTGAGAAGAAAATAAAATCTCTTATATCTAAAAAAGGTGGCAAAGCATGTCAGTCTATCCACGGCGAGAACATAAAAAAGAATCTAAATACAGGTATTCCCTGGAACAAAACCACAAAGGGAAACTATCCATATTCGAGCTGGTGTAAAGGTCTTACAAAGGAAACAGATAAAAGATTGGAGGCATTATCTAGTGATAGAATGGGAAAAGGTAATCCTATGTTTGGCACAGAAATGTCGCAGAAGGATAAAGATCAAAAATCTATCACAATGAAGCAGAAGATTCTTGATGGATGTTTTACTCCAAATTCTAATAATAGAAATACACACTGGGATAGTTGTTATAGAGATAAAAAGTTTAGATCTTCGTGGGAGGCAATATATTATTCATTGAATAAAGATGATTTATATGAGTCACTGAGAATAAAATATATCTATGATAGTAAAGAATATATCTACATAGTGGATTTTATAAATCATAATACCAAGACAGTCACGGAAATAAAGCCCAGAGAGCTCTTGGATCGCGATAAAGAAAAATCAAAAATAGAATCACTATCATTATGGTGTAAAAATAATGATTATAAAATGAATATTATTACACAAGAAGATATACAACAAATGTCCGTAATGGTTTGCATTGAAGATTTTGATTCTAAAACTCAAAAAAAAATAAAGGCACTAAATGAAGCTTATAACAAGAAAAGAGATAGATAAACCTGCTGAAGTTTATACACTGGGTATAAAGAACGATCACAACTATATCGTTGACGGTGCTGTAGTAGAAAACTGCCACAAAGCAAAGGGAGATGTATTGAGAAAGATATTATCGACCTATTTAGCTCACGCCCCAATAAGGTGGGGACTTACAGGAACAATGCCCGAAGAAGAAGCTGACAAAGTGGGCGTGCGTGCGTGTATTGGTCCTATGCTTGGACAAATTAATACAAAAGATTTACAAGAAAAAGGTATTCTTGCAAACTTGCATGTTAATGTATGGCAACTGCAAGATGTTGGCAGGGCAGCAAGCGGAAACTATCAGACAGAGTTAAAATGGCTTACTACAAATGGTCCACGACTCGAATACATTGCAAAAGAAGCAATTACTATATCCAACGCAGGCAACACTCTTATATTGGTTGATCGTGTTGAGACAGGCGAGATGCTACAATCAATGATACCAGACTCTATATTTGTGTCGGGAAAAATGAAATCTAAAGATAGGAAAGAAGAATATGCAGAAGTTCAAGAAGTTGATGGTAAAGTTATTATCGCGACGTACGGCGTTGCTTCTACTGGTATTAATATTGTTCGTATTTTTAATTTAGTTTTATTTGAGGCAGGTAAGAGTTTTGTTAGAGTTATTCAAAGTATTGGACGCGGCATTCGTGTTGCACCCGACAAATCATTTGTCAATGTCTATGATGTGTGTTCTAATTGCAAATACAGTAAATCACACTTATCAAAACGTAAGAAATTTTATAAAGAAGCGGAATACCCTTTTTCAATTACTAAGGTAAATTATTAAATGATTATAAAAACACACATTTCATATGGATATCATGATTTATTAAAAATATTTTTTAATGCAAACAACCTTGAGGTTGTTATAGGTGAAAGAGAAGATAATAATGCAGCAAGCAATCAAGTTGATTTAATGTACGAAGACGACTCTGATACATCATACAATATCACATTTATGTCAGTAAAACATCTTGGATTAGAAAATATGTTATGTGATTATCTTATTCGCTGTGGTATTTTGCCTTCTCGTATATCAATAGGTAAAATGAATATAAAAAGAGATATGGCAGAGCTTGATAAAAAATGGGAAGAACATAGAAAAGCTATAGGTATTGCTAGATGAAATCTATACGCACACCCTTATCACAGCAAGATATTGATCTGTTTAAAACTTTTCTTGATAGAATTGGATTAAATGAAGTTATAACCGGAGATTACAAAGGTAAGGGCCAAGAACGGTATATATGCTATGCTTATAGTGAGAAATCTAGCAAAGTGATTGCTATTCTAACACATATTTTGTTAAATACGGTAACCTGCATAGTGCATTTTACAATTATATGAATGCTGTAAACAATTCATCAATGAGCTACCCTTATTTTAACTGGACACCTTAATGCGAATCCTTACTAACGACAACATAGCCTATGAACTCGACAAAGTTCCAAACGAAGTCGACGATGTGCGTTTCTGCGTTCTTGATTATTCAGATCCTAAAAATCCTGATTACTTTTTTATTCCCTTAATCTTCTTGGAAAGCTTTTATGCTCCCGCGGTTGTGTTACAAATTGACAAATATAAAATTCAGATGCCATTAGATTGGTCTGTGTTGGTATGTGACAATGATTATAGCGACTTAGAAATTATGCCCCTCACAAGCCTAAACGACAGGGGATTTCATACAATGGTATTTAATCCGCTTAGACATATGGTACCGCGTCCAAAAGAAATAATAATAACAAATGTGTATGCAGAGGTTAAATGGTTCTTCCCAAAATTAAAAAATGGCAATATACTTGTTGTTCCATTAGAAGACACACCATATCCTAATTGTGCATTATTTGTTAAAGACACTGCTCGTTTACCAGAAGTGATTGATATTGCAGCACTATTTGAATAAAACGCCATGACAGTCAAATATCTTTATGTAGAATCCCAAACTTACGGTAAAGATCGTCGTAAGTTTATTAAAGAATGGTTTAATGAGAATCCAGATGGAATGTACTGTGTTAATACAAAATATCGTCCTCAAGTTAAAAACGATTCTGATCTTAAGAAGCTTATACGTAGTGGCTTTTTAAAGATATTGCGAATTCATCAGACCTCGAGCCATGCAAAAACATTTTTGGTGAAAGCATGAACAACGTAAGTGATTGGCTTGATGGATTTTATAAATTAAATCCGGATGCAGTGCAAGAAGAAGAAGTTAAAGATAAAAAGGAAAATATATTACCATTAGCACTTGAATTAGCCGCTATGGATTTTCGTGATAAAAATTTTTATTCTAATTTAAACGATGATCAAAAGAAAGCAATTAGCTTATGGGTTTTGATGCGATGGATGAGTTCTTCCCGTGGGGATGCCGAGCAGCATCTTATTTTAGTCAACGATGTTGTAAATACAGATTTTTCATCGATATCAAAACACCCTGAATTACAGTGGAAATTACTAGCATTGTGCGGAACATCCAAAAAGCAATATAGAGATTGGATACCGCCGGGTAAGAAATTAAAGAAAAATAGATTAGAGGAAGCATTATTACAGTTCTTTCCGTTAATGAAAGATAGCGATTTAGAAATGCTACAGCAGATAAACACAAAAGACGATTTTGAAGAATTTTTTAAGGCAAATGCATTTGATGACAAAACTATTAAAGAAATTTTCAAGTCTGATACCAAGGGAAAAAAGTAAACAAGTGCTGCAACCATTTGAATGCAAATACTGCGGAAATAAATTTCATAAAGAGATAACACTTTCTACTCATCTTTGCGTTAAGAAACGTCGATTTATGGAGATAGAGACCCCCGCATCAAGATTTGGTCACAGAACTTTTCAGAAATTCTATGACATCACTATGTCTTCAAAAAAAACTAAGTCAGTGCAGGAGTTTATTGACAGTCCATACTATATTGATTTTGTAAAATTTGGAAATCATTTAGCTAATCTTAAACCCGTATATCCGGATAAATTTATCGAGTTTGTTATTAAGAACAGTGTTAAATTAAAAGATTGGACTAAAGATTTCGTGTACGATACTTACATCGTTGACTTAATTAAAAAAGAACCTGCTGTTTCGGCCGCAGAGAGAAGTATTGCCGAAATAATAGACTGGACAACTGCAAATAATACAGAATTTACTAAATTTTTTGACACAATATCGGCCAACGAAGCAGCACATCTAATACGTACTGGTAAAATAAGCCCGTGGGTAATATATTTGTGCGAATCTGGTGGTAATTTAATGGATTCGTTTAACGAAGATCACGCTAAGATTATTGGCGATATTATTGATCCTGGCTATTGGATGAAAAAGTTTAGACAAAACAGCGATGATGTGGTTTATATCAAAACATTATTAGGGGAAGCTGGACTATGATATTGTTAAAATACAATAAGTGCCTGTATAATACCGCCAAAAAAGAATATCCTGCAAAAGAGGATATTATTAAATGGGAAATTGACAATGGTCCTGTGGACGAAATAGACATCACATATTGCAATTGGCGTGTATTTAGATTTATAGACGAAGATTTAGCGGCTGCGTTTAGAATAAAATTCCCAAAAGATGACAGTATATACTAAGCAGATATTTAATATGATTAAAATTCCAACAAATAGTGATCTTAATGAATCAATTATTAGATATATTGAAGAAGAATACGAACGTGGCGTAGTGTCGTATTATCTTGACCATAAAAATCATATATTTACTTTTTATAACCCAGAAGACGAAGCGGCATTTGTATTAAGATTTGGCAAAAATTTTTTATCTTACGCAGAAACTGGAATGTTCTATTGCCCTTATGTTCCAACTAACATAAAAAAATTATGAAATCAATTTCAACAGATGTAGACATAGACGTTTTTGGCCGAGATAAAATTTTAGAAGGGTTAGAATGTATATTTGGACGCATTGATCGTCCTAATGATAAGTTTGAAAAACATCCAACTGGTGTTTACTTTCAAAATATTCCTCGTGATCCAGTTACAAATATATCAACTATAGATCATCGCATTGCAAGCGATTACGGATATTTTAAAATTGATTTTTTAAATGTCAATATGTATGAAGGTGTTAAAAACGAACAGCATCTCTTAGATTTACTTAATAGAGAACCTACCTGGGAATTATTTCAGTATGAAGAGATAACTGACAAATTGTTCCATTTAAAGGGTTATAGTCATTTACTTCAAAAATTTAAGCCAAAGTCAGTCGAAGATATTGCAATGATACTTGCAATGATACGCCCTGCTAAGTCTTATTTGCAGACTGCAAGCTGGGAAAAAGTTTGTATTGAGATTTGGGACAAAAGCTTAGATAGGACTGACTATCATTTTAAACGTTGTCATTCTCTTGCCTATAGTCTGGCTGTTATTATAAATCTAAATTTGTTAATAGAGCAATTATCAAACAAGTGTTAATCAGATCGCCTAATAAGCTGTATTTGGCGCTTTTTAATACGTTTGCGCATAATGTTGTTTAGGCTTGTCATTGAACCAAACATTACCTCAACATCTTTATTTACTATAGTTTTAAGACAATATCTAAATTCTGTCATTTGTCCTTGAAGAAAAATATTAATTGGCAACAATCTATTACTTTCCCACCACCAAGTTTCTCCTAAACTAAGAAAAACTTTTTTCCCTTCGGACGAACGAATAGATTCGTAGTCATAAAAGCTAATAATTTTCTCATCAGAATTTTGTATAATGCCAATATATTCGGTCGTTTGGCATCTTAATCCGCTAAGAAACGGAAACTTTTCTTTAATTTCTTCTAAATGTATCATCTTAATTTATTTATATGATTTTTCTTATTACAAATATTTTTTTGGTGCCGTTTGTGATAAATATAGGTATGAGCACAAACTACTGTTATGCATTATCTGCATCTCCCAATCCAACTAATTTTCGATATATAGGCGAAACTACAAATTTGAAGTTAAGATTGTATAGGCATATATATACCGCAAAAACATCAAAGAAACGATGGCCGGTAGTCAATTGGATTACAAAGCATTTAACCCAAGGCGAACATATTTTAATAACTCCGATTTGTATTTGTGAAAGAGACACATATGAAATTGATTTAATTGCAAAAGGCCGATTATTAGGTTGGAATTTATTAAATATACAAGATGGCAGTAATACTAGCGGCGGAATGAAAAATAAGAATCATTCATCTGATGCAAAAGAAAAGATGAGTATGTCGAGGAAAGGTAAACAGAAGTCTGCAATGCATAGAAATAATATATCTACAGCACTTATCGGGAGAACCTTCTCCGACGAGCATTTGTCTAATCTTTCTAAGTCAGCAAAAACAAAACCAACTGTATCGTGCGAACATTGTGGAATGACAACAACAAAGTCTAACTACACTAAATGGCACGGTATTAAATGTAAAAACAGGCAGGAATAATGGATATAACTTTTAATAAGCTCTATCTATATGAAAATGTTAGGCAGCTATTAGCTGTAGGAGACACCTTTTGCCAATTGAAGGATAATGCAC
>Ga0007796_10000572_pt1 | contig 12297 bp, 10 predicted proteins | sample CryBogmetaGMA0M_FD_60373 | JGI IMG/M metagenome (GOLD analysis project Ga0007796, IMG submission 60373) | Freshwater microbial communities from Crystal Bog, Wisconsin, USA - MA0M | ecosystem: Environmental > Aquatic > Freshwater > Lake | place: Crystal Bog, Wisconsin, USA | collected 2009-07-06 | reverse complement strand
CGCGTGGGACCCCGCAGGCCCAGGTCCGTCAGGCAGGCGTTAATCCAGAGCGCGGTGAGCTTTTCTGGCAGGCTATTCTGACGCAACCGCTGGTTCAGGTGGCCGAATGAGACCCGATCCAGGCACTGGTCCTGGTTGAAGCAAGAGTACACCACCGAGCGTTTGCCGGTTTCGGGATCGTGGTGCTCTTGCAAGCATTGCGCGCAAATCTCTTTCATCATGCATTGCATGGGAGAGTTGATACTACCAAAAGCGCGGTGCTTGGGTTTGAGGAACGGTTTCAATACGCCGTGGCGAGCAGCACTAACGGCGGCCATCATCCGGTCGGAGCCAATCACGATCATACGGTCGGCCGACTGCATGGTCATGGCGCGGTCGCCCAGCTCTCCGGCGGCGTAAGCGCGCATGGCCTCGACGATGTTGCCGACAAAGGAGCGGTCGTCGGGTCGGCTGGGACTCGGAGTAAACCCGGGCGACTCGTCGCAGCACCAGACGATCACGTCGGCGGCACGCTCGATCTCATCAACCTTGTAGCGGTCGACAAGCTTCTTGTACCCGGCAAAGTACAAGACCTTGGAACCAGCGTCCCGGAAGGCGCGGCCAATCGAGAACAACACGGCGTTCCCCAGACCGCCACCAACGAGCACCACGGTCTCGCCCGGCTCAATTTCGGTGGGCGCACCTGTGGGCCCCATCAGCACGACCGGCTCACCCGGCGAGAGGTGCGAGCACAGGTCGGATGAGCCGCCCATCTCCAGCACGATCACCGAAACGAGCCCGCGTTCGGGGTCGGTCCAGGCACCGGTGAGCGCCAACCCTTCCATGGCCAGCGTGGTATCGACCCCGTTTCGATGCACCTTCTTGGCATTCGCCTCGTAGTTCTGCAAGCGGTAGAACTGGCCGGGCTGGAAGGCTCGCGCGGCCAGCGGGGCATGGACCACCACCTCGACAATGTTGGAGGTCAGGCGATGCACCTCGTGGATCCGTGCGGTGAGCAGGTCGGCCATTCGGGCCAGGAATGCGCCCGGCGGCTCGGTGGTTGACGGGGAACGCCTGGCAAGCACACGACTGACGACCGGGTAGCCCTGCTTGGCCCCGCCCATCGCCTTCACCACGTTGCCGGCAAATGAAGGGTGCAAGTCGCCGAAGAAGCTGATCCCACGCCCCTGGTCGTCGAGCGACATCAGCACCTGAGGGGTCTCTGGTTTGGCGACCCGCTGCGGCGACACCGGTTCGCCCGTTTCATCAATCGCCCGGAAATACTTGCCGTCGAGCGGGAAGTGCTCAGGAAGCTCGCGCTGGAGGACAGTGTTGGGGTTGGTGCCGGCAGCGACCAGAATTGTGCGCGCGGGGACCGTGAACGTTTGCTCGGTGCCGGCCTGCTGGAGCTGGATTGCCTGGGCGTGCCCGAACCGGTCGACCTCGACGCCGATCGGCTCAAGGTTCTCTGCGATCGCGATTCCCTCGTCAAGCGCGTGGCCGACCTCCTCGTGGTTCAAGCGGTAGCTGGGCGCGTCGATCAGCCGGCGGCGGTAGACCATTTTCACGCCACCCCAGCCGTCGATCATCGCCTGCAAATCAGGCTCGCGCCCCTCCCGCGCCGCACTGGCTCGCTCTGCACGAAACGCGGCGGCGTGGATCAGGAAAGTGCGAGCAATCTCCTTCTCCTCCTCATCCCAGCGGGCTTCGACGGCCTCCTGGCCAATTTGCGCGCACAACGCGTTGTACCGGGTCAGAAACTTCTCGACCTGCACCGGGTAATAGGCCAGCGCCTCGGTGGCCGTGTCGATGGCCGTGAGGCCACCGCCAATCACCACCACCGGCAGGCGAATCTGGAGGTTCGCAATCGAGTCACGCCGGGCCGCGCCCGTGAGTTGCAGCCCCATCAAGAAGTCCGACGCCGTACGCACCCCTCGCGCCAGACCGTTGGGCATGTCAAGCACGGTGGGCCGGCCCGCCCCCATGCAGAGCGCGATGTGGTCGAAGCCCAGCTCAAACGCCTGGTCCGGCGTCAACGTGCTGCCGAACCGCAGGCCGCCGAACATCGCAAACGCCGACCGCCGCTCCAGCAAGAGTCGCAGGATCTTGAGGTAATTCTTATCCCAGCGCACGGTGATGCCGTACTCGGCCACCCCACCGAACCCTGCCAGCACCCGCTCGTCCAGCTCCTCCTCCAGCACCGAAATGTCGCGCACCGGCAGAAACGGAACCCGCTCACCGGTCGGAGTCACCCCGGAAAGCTCAGCGGTTAGCGGCTCGATCTTGAGCCCATCGACGCCAACCACCGTATGCCCATCCTGAATCAGATGGTGGGCCAGCGTGTAACCGGCCGGCCCCAGACCGGCCACCAGCACCTTGGACCCCGTCTCTGGCCGGGGGAGCGGCCGATCCAGGTTCAACGGATTCCAGCGCGTGAGCAGCGAATAGATCTCGAACCCATACGGAAGACCCAGCACATCGTCCAGGTTCCGGGTCTCCACGATCGGAATATCGACCGGCTCCTGCTTCTGGTAAATGCAAGACTTCATACAGTCGTTACAGATACGGTGCCCGGTCCCGGCGCACATCGGGTTATCAACCGTGACCACGGCCAGCGCGCCAATGGAGAACCCCTCGGATTTGAGCGTGTTCATCTCCGAGATCTTCTCGTCGAGCGGGCAGCCGGCAAGCGTGAACCCCAGCGCGTTCCGCTTGAAGCCGCCATCCTTCTCGCGCATACCCTTCGAGCAGGAATCTTTCCCCTGGTTATGGCAAAAAATACAGTAATTGGCGTCGTCCAGGGCACGCAGAAGTGAACCGCCAGGGTCGGTCAGCTTGAACCCTTCGCGATGGCGGCCAGGCTTGTCCTCAGCACGGCGGATCACGGTCACACCATCGCGCAACTCAGTGGACAGAGGAACCAAGGCCAGCGGATCGAGCTTATGTGGCACGCGGAAAAGCCGACCGACAGCATGGCGACGGATCCCGTCTGGTGAGTAAAGAGCCCAGGCGGCGTAGCGGGTCGCCGCGTCGAGCGCCTCGGCGTGCGCATCTGGGTTTTCAAGCCAGCTGATCACCGCCCGGGCGAACCGCAATTCGTCTTGTGGGTCAACGCCGGCTGCGTGAAGTGCTTGGGCCAAGGCAGGACCGTCGAAAGCTTCAGCCTCGATGGCCGGAAACGCTCGTGCCGCCCTGCGCTGGACGAACAGCCGCTTGCAGGCAAAGAGCGGGGCGAGTTCATGATGCGATTCGGCCAGATGGCGGACTTCGGCCTCGATCCCAAACAACCGCGCCACGAAATCTTCCAGATGAGGCGCCAGCCCAAGCAACAGTTGCGACTCATCCTTGGCGGCCAGCGACGCCGGCTCCAATCGAGCACTCACAAGCCGGTTATAAAGTGGGATGTCGGTTTGGACCAGCTCGAGCAAGAAACACTGATCCAGGCGGCAAAGACCTGCACGGCTGTAAAGGTCGCTGAATGAGAAGTCGAAAGCAAGTCGCATGCGAAGCTCAACTCAAGTCGGCTAGGTGAGAAGGAACAAAACACGGCCGACAATGGGGAAGCAAAATCGAGAACCGTCGCCACGGAACTGCACACTCAAAAAAGTCGCTCTCCCAACACGTGCAACCCAGACGTGAACACCCGCATATTCACGCAAGCGATCCGGGCGAGGATTCAAGCCACCTCATGACAGGGGGAGTGCCGCGGATGACGTGGGACAGGTTCGTGTAAGGCACCTCCGCCGGCTCGCAACCACGAAGCCCTCAGCAAACTTAATCATACCGCAATTCCAGGTCAGGCACCGAGATCCCTCCACCAAGTTCCTGGTCTGACGACTGGCACCAGAACCGCTGCTCGCGCCTGGTTTTCTCACCATTCGTGCCTAGGCCAATGGCCGTACCACCACAGGCTTCGCTGAAATATAATGTTTTTGATTGAAAACCTTCCAATGGGTAGTCGATAGCCTAGGATAAGGGTATATTCGCGCGACGCAGCAGGATGCGGTGTTCATACGGCCACCACATGGATGATTACCGTTCACAGCCAATCTCCACTTCGCGGTTATCTAACGGAGTATGCCAACCATGAGTCGATCTCGAATCGAACAGGCTCTGGGCGCGACGCCCCAGATTCCAACCATAGATATTTGCGAGAAGCTGATTGGTGGGCTCACGCGGAAGGGCTGGGAAGTGAGCCTGATTGGCCAAAAAGATGAGTTTGCCCAGATGAACTGGATAGCCAGTGGCTCTCGGAGCCAGGCACGGCTGAATGTGCAAGGCATGACCAAGCTCGCTACCCTGCTCGAACTCGTCCGTCTGGCGAGGCTGCACGGCTGAGAACTTGATCTATTCCCAACCGATCATATCAGAGGAACAGGTTGTTCCGGATCCGGGCCAGAATCACTTGTTCAAGCTCATTATCGCGGCCGCGGGGAATCCAGCCGTTGGGGATTGGCACCGGCCCCACAATCTCGCGAGTGCGGTTCACGGGGAAATCGGAATCGAACACAGCTCGGCTGCCAGCCTGACGTTCCGGCTTGGCCAGGTCCTCGAGTTCCTTGTAAACCTCGACCTTGACCAGGTAGCCGCCGGCCGGTGCAGGGTCGACTTTAATTCGCGCAAACCGCCGTATCGTTTGGAAGGTCGATTCCAGGCGTTCCTGGAAACCGGCCGAATCGCCATACCAGGGTTCAAACAGCGTGGCGCCCACCTTGGGGTCTGTCACAATGGTCCGCGCCTGCCGGTCCTCTCGCGCGATATCAAAATACTCATCCACGACCGCGATACTGTGTTTCCAGACCAGCTCGAAATCATCACTGGGTACCACCAGAGGGTTGGGCGTGACAGTACGCCAGCCCTGCCCCATGCCTGCCGGGAATGTATGACAACCCAGGCAAACCGCGATCAATGTTAGAAGAAGTCCGATGAGCCCCGTCCGCATCACGGAACGCCCCTGGGCTGTGCGCCCGTCCGAATAAGGTAAGATCAGGCCGCTCAGTGTGGATGCAAAACAGGCAAGTTGGCGAATCGTGCCCGGTTCCCGCCAGTCTGACAAGGCCGATTTTCGGGTCTGACCATCGAAAAGCGAACCCGGGGAGCCAGCAGAGAAGGTCAGGCAAAGCTGTTCGGCTGCGTCTCGAATTGACAATAACGGCCAATTGTGGATAACACGCTCTCGACCGCAGGATGCGGTTTTTTCCGTCAGCGCGAGGGGACGCACAGGATGCGAGCGGACGACGCGCAAGAGTGGGCCACGAATTCCGCAAGATCGGCATTGGAACGGCTCAATGCCGGTCTCCAGCAGGGCGGGTCCAGGCTTCGCTGGTCGATTGGGGGCCTGATAGCCGTGGCCCTGCTTGCGACCGCGGCCAGCCTTTTCCATGGTTCCGAACCGACCAACACGGAATGGCTTTATGACGGGCGGGCCTTCCCCCGCGTCGAGAGCGCGAAGCTGATTACCGCGCTCAAGGCCGCCGATATCCCATGTATCGAGTCTGGCGGCAAGGTGGGCGTGCCGAGCACCAAACGCGCCGAGGCACTCGATGTACTTGGCCGCGCCCATGTTGGTCCTCGGCCGCTCGATGACCTGCTCGACGATCGGGCGACCGCCGGCTCGATGTGGGAACTGCCGGACGACCGCGAAAAACGCGATCTCCGCGGCAAAGAGAAAATCGCCCGGGAAGTTATCTCCCGATTCCGCGGCGTTGTATCGGCCACCGTAATACTCACACCCGCGGCAGCCGCCAATCGCCTGAACCCCGTGCGTTCGCTCAAGGCGACCGCCCTGATCCAGACCGAGGACGACCAACCGCTGGCCCACAGCACGATTGACCGAATTTGTCATGTGCTCACCAACATTGACGCCGTTGACCCAGACGCGATCACCGTGATCGACCCCACCAATGGTCGCGACTACCGGGTGGCCGGTCGGCCAGACGTTGAAGCCCGATCCTCGTTCCGCGTTCGTGAAGAAGAACTTCGCGAAAAAATTACCAACCAGCTCAGAATCGAAGGCGCCCTGGTCCATGTTCGGATCGATCCCCCAGAGATATCCGAAGAGCAAGATGATAATCAGGCGGAGGAACTACCCTCCCGTTATGGCGTGAACCGGCCAGTGGTTACCGACAATACAACCCCTCATCCGTCGGATGATCCCACGCCTCGACTGCTGGCCAACACGACGCACAATTCCACCAGTCATGGCCACGCCTTACACCGCCTCATGAATCTCCCGGGCCAGGCATACGTTCTGGTCCAGGTTCCGCGTAGCCATTATCTCAGGCTCTTTCAGGCCATTCACCCTTCGCAATTCCCCACGCCGGATGACCTGGCCCCGTTCGCGGTTCGCGTCCGCGAGAACATCCAGACGGTAGTGAACGCCATCATCCCGGCCCAAGAGATGGCAGCCCTCAACATCGTGCGTATTGACGACCTGGAGTCTGGCCAGCTCGCCGGCATGAGCAGCCTGACACCCGGAAAACCAACGAGCGCCAGAATCACGGTGCTGGGCGGCCTCGGAATTGTCGCGGCGACCTTGCTGACGGTGGGCGGTGCATGGCTGGCGATCCGCCGCCCCTGGTTCGGACCCGAGCCTTCTTCAGGCCGGCGCACGAACCGCAGTCCGCAGCCCAGTACCACCACGACCACCACAGGCGCTACCGAACGTGTCCGTGAACTGATCCGGCTCGACCCCGGTGCCGCGGCCGGTATCCTGCAACGCTGGATCGCCCAGGGAGGACATACCCAGTGAGTTCCACCATCGGCCTCGACCCGCGTCCACGCGGCACGTCCGAATTTGCATTCTCGCCAGCAGAAACGCGCCGGGCCAGACCCACCATCGATCCCGTTCGCAAGGCGGCGATTCTGGTCGTCAGCCTGGAAGAATCACTCGCACGGCAAATCCTTTCACATCTGGATCGGGCGACTGTAGATGCCGTCAGCCTGGAAATGGCGCGGCTGGAGCATATTGATCCCGACCTTCAGCGCGACGTTCTGAGCGAGTTCTACGAACTGGGAATGCGCAGGCTGCGATTTGTTTTCGACGACATGGTCCGAATGGACGACGAGGATCTTCGCCTGGCGTTCCACGACGAAGAGGTAAGCGTTTGGGCGCTCGCCCTGGCAGGCGCATCTCGCCCGGTTCGCCAGAAGGTACTGAGCGCGTTGGCCGCGCCAGCCTCCGAAACCTTGCAACAAGCGCTCGGCAACCTTGGCCCGTTCCGGCTGGAACATGTCGAGTCGGCGCAGGCGGAAATTGCCGACCGGGTCAGGCGGCTCCACGACGAGGGCCTGCTCGCGCTGCCGGAGCCCAACGGGCAGGAGGAAATCCTTGTCTGAGAACCTCGTTACCATCGAAGACCTCGACCACCTGGACACCGCCGACCTCCGCGCCGTGCTCGCGCAGGTTGAAACCCGTCAGGCAGCCGCCGCTTTTATTGGCCTGGAGCCCGGCCTGAAGCGCAGGCTGCTCAGCCGGCTCAACCAGCCAGCCGCTCGAACCATCGATACGCTTTTCAGCCAACCCGAATCCGAACCACTATCGGCCGACTTCGTACTGGCCGCACGCGAACAAGTTGTCGATGTCTTGTGCCGACTCGCGCGCCACGGCCAGATCGCCTTCGATCACCCGGAAGATATCCTCGACATGGTCGCCTAGAGTCGCACCCGATGATCACGAGCGATCACCAGCCAGCCCACTTCTGAGCAGACCCGCAAGGATCGAACCCAACCATGAAACTTCAACTCCATACCGCGTCAGGCGCAATCCAACGCCGACAACCTCTGCTCTTCATGCTGGTTTTTGCACTACAGATAACCGGTACAGCGCCGCTTTGGGGCCAGGATACCACGGACCTGGGCACGCGTCGCTTACATCCCACTCAACGACCCGATCGATCAGGCACACAAGATTTGGCCCAGTCTGGCGGATCGTGGTTCGGCACGTTGGGGATTGGTGCCGCGCTCGCCGGTTTCGGTGCGTACGCCTGGTTCGTCCGCAAATATCCAGCCGGCTCGCGTGCGCATCAGACCAACTCCATCCAGATTCTCGGCCGCCAGGCCCTGGGTGCCAGACACTCCATCTACACCGTGCGTGTTGGCCCCCGTACCTTGCTTATTGGCACAGGAACACAAGGGCCGCCCACCCTCCTCACCGAGCTTGATGACTGGCTCGACGAACCAAGCCCGCCGACCAGGGCGGAACCTGTCAAGCCGGCCGTGAACCTGCGCGACCGCGTGCCCAGCAACATCAAGATCGACACACTTCTACAGCCCAGTTCCACGGCGGGAGGCGTGTAAACCATGATTCGGTTCCGCGCGGCCATTCTTCTGGTTCACGCCCTGACCGTAGTTGGCATGTTAGCGGCCTTTTCCTCGTCCGTTCACGCGGAACAGGGCACCAAGGCGGTCACCCGGCCTGCAAAAACCTCCGCTCCGCCCACCCGTCTTAACCAACCCGTACCGCCGCTCACAGAGAAACAGGCCAACACGGCCGATGCGCAAACGAACGCGCAGGACGACCGATCGACCGAGCCAGCACAGGCGACCACGCCGGGCGCGCCGAATGTCGAAAGCCTGATGCGCAGCGTGGGCAGTTTCGCGCTGTTCGGACTGGCCTCGCTGCTGCCCGCTGCCGTGCTCACGTTCACCGCGTTCGTGCGGATCAGCGTGGTACTCATGCTCGTGCGCCAGGCACTCGGTAGCCTGCAAGTGCCTGGCACCCAGGCTCTGTCGGCTCTGGCACTGCTGCTCACGGTGCTGGTGATGGCGCCCCTGGGTCAGCGAGTTTACACGCGCTCGCTCGTTCCGCTCTGGGAAAAACAGATCACGCCCCAGCAGGCCTGGATCGAAACGTCTGAACCGATCAAAGGATTCATGATCGAGCAGATCTGCCGCACGGGACACCAGAATTACCTGTGGACCCTGTACGCACACACCGCCGAAGCGACCAGCCAGCCCGAACCCAAAACCTGCGAAGAGTTCCCGCTCCAGGTCATTGCGCCGGCGTTCCTGATCAGCGAACTGACCACTGCGCTTTACCTGGGTTTTGCCATTTTCCTGCCGTTCCTGGTGGTCGACCTGGTGGTCTCGGCCGTCCTTTCGGCCATGGGGCTGTTCCTGCTGCCCCCTACCCTGGTCGCGTTACCCATCAAGCTCGCCCTGTTCGTTCTGGCCGACGGCTGGATGCTGGTGGCCGATATGCTGCTCCGCAGCTTCGGTACTCAGGCCGCCGTCTGACAACAACCGGAAACCCTCTCGATCACAAGCAGAAGGAGCCCAACCTTGGACGCAAGCCGCCTGATCGACTGGTCACGCGAAGCCCTGCGCATGGCGCTTTTGCTGGGCGGCCCGCCACTGGCCGCGGCCGTGGCCGTCGCCCTGCTGATCAGCCTGGTGCAAACCGTGACCCAGATGAATGAGCCTGTGCTCGCGCAGGTGCCCCGCCAGGTCGTTGTGCTGCTGGTCGTGCTGGCCACCCTACCGTGGATGCTCGCCACCTGGGTCTCGTACACGCGAGGGCTCATCTACACGATCGGCGGTTGATATGAACATCGCGTTCGGTGAACCCGACCTGACGTTCCTCACTCCCTCGTTAGGCGTCTTCGCGGTCGTCCTGATGCGCGTTCTGGGCCTGGTTCTCACCGCGCCCCAATGGAGCCTGGCCGGCGTTAACGCCCAAACGCGGATCGTGCTGGCGATTGGCATCTCCACCGCGATCGCGCCCGGTGTTGCTGCCAGCAGCAGTGAATTTTCGCTGCCAATCGCCACGGATGTCACCGGCTGGATCAACTTGGCACTCCTGGAACTAAGCCTGGGCGCGGCGATGGGTCTATCGGCCGCGCTGGTGGTTACCGGCGCTCGCCAGGCCGGAGAACTGGTGGCCCAGCACGCGGGACTGGCTCCCGCGAGCCTGTTCGATATCGAACCAACACGCACGCTCGGGCCGATCGACCTTGAAGAGGGAGCGGCCGCCCCACTCACCCCGCTGGGACACTTTCACGCGCTCATCGCCCTATCCGTGTTTCTCTCAATAGACGGCCCCATGCTCATGGTGCGCGGATTGATTCAGAGCTTCGTATATTCGCCGCCCGGACTTGGCCTGCACTCCAGCTCTGCTTCAGATCATAACCATACAGCCGCGTTCACACACGACCTTATCAAGCGAGTCACCGCCACACTCGCCCAGTCGTTGCAAGCTGCGGCGCCCGCGGGGGTCGCTCTTTTGCTCGCCGGCCTGACACTGGCCTGGGTTTCACGCTCCAGCGCAGGCCGGCCGATGTCTGGACTGGATTGGCCGGTGCGGGTGGCGCTGGGCTTGGTTGTGTCCACCCTGTCCATCGCCACCCTGGCCACCACCCTGGCTGCTTTCTGGACCGCCTGGGGCGCCTCGATCGGCGGGTTCTGATATCGCCCGGATTCCCTGTTTATTGCGAGGCGTCACTCCCCCATGTCGGCCGAACGAACCCAGGCACCGTCGCGGTTACGCCGCCAGCAGGCGCGTGATGCCGGCCATGCGCCTCATAGCCCCGAACTCACGGCGGCGGCCGGCCTGCTGGCTGCGTTGATCATGCTGGGCGCATGGGGCGGTGAACTGGGCGCCGCGCTCCGACTGGTGATAACCGAAGGAATTACATCCGCGGTTCCATCACCCGATGCCACGCTCACTTCGCTGAATGATCCCACGCTGGTCGCCGCCCAGTTCCATCGCGTCGTCGCCATCCTCGCCCTGCCGCTGGGCTCAATCCTGTTCGGCACCTTGGTCGCCATGATTGCCGTTCACCAGGCCCAGACCGGCGGCCTGTGGGCCCCCGCGCGGCTGGCGCCAGACTTCTCTCGCCTGTGGAAACTCGGCTCCGAGTCCGACGACGAACTCAACCTGGCGGCCCCCTTCGTGCATGGTTTGGGAGCTCTATTCAAACTGGCTATCCTGGTGCTCATCGCGGCCTGCCTGCTGATCGCCCAGATGCCGGCACTTGAAAACCTGGCCAAACTCGAACTCCCCGCGCTCCTGCTGGCCTCGACCGCGCTGGTTCGCGCTGTTGCTCTGCCGCTCGCCATCGCGGGCTTCGTTCTGGGTCTGGTCGATTTCGGCCTGCGCCATCGCCGCTTTGAGGAGCACCTGAGGCTCACCCCAAACCAGCAACGTGAAGAACAGAAGGCGATCGACGGCGACCCGGCCATCCGGTCACGCCGGCTGCAAACGGCCCGCGCCTGGCGGCAAGATCCCGCCGAACTGCTGGTGGGGGCCAGTCTGGTGCTTACCGGTACGGCCGGGCTCACCGTTGTGCTGGCCGGCTCGCCACCGCCTGGCCAGGTTTCCGTGCGCACCATCGCACGCGGTGTTGCCGCGTCCAAGCTCCGTCAGTCGGCCAAACGAGACGGACTCGCTATCGTGAAAGCCCCAGAACTCGCCCGCTGGTTCGCCGCCAGTCGAACCAGCAAGGCCCCCCTGCCGCCCCACCTGGCCACGGAACTGGCATGCCTTTGGTTCGAAGCCGGAAAATCTGCGCAACATGGAACGGCATAGGTCGAATGAACTGCCTTGCAGGATCGTAACCATTCAGCCGAATGCAGTAACCGTTAGCAACAGTCATGGAATTCTCGACCCTGAAGGGGTCGTTCATAGAGCCCAGGCCGAAGGCCTGGGTTAATGATCATGCCTATAAAATAGGCTTTGAGCCCTGTAAGGGCGTCTCATGGCAAGACCGATGAACCGCCCCTTCAGGGCGGGTGGTCTAGGGGAGATGCCGTTACCCAGGCCTTCAGCCTGGGCTATAATAACCGGGCCTTCAGCCCGGAAAAACAGCCTGATCCCATGGTTCACTGCTTTCGGCTGAATGGTTACGCAGGATCACAACGATCACTGGGCCGCCCCGATTCATTCCCCACACCATTCAGGGCTTGCCTGTCCACGTTTGTTTCAGGTTTCCTGCCTCATGTAAAGTATTTAACTGAAAACTTGATCATACTCAAAAGATGAAGCAAGTACGGATTGAGTTGGAATGTTTGTAAACGTTCAGCCAAATGCAGTAAAAATCTTGGGAACTGGTCGTCTGGAGCCCCAAAGGGGCGAGTTAAAACAGCCCAGAGTGCAAACCCTGGATTAGCGGTAACCAACCAAATCCCTCTTGTTTTTAGTTATTCCTTGGCTCAATGCGTGATTTCATTCCATGTCATGGAATGAAATCACGCATTAAGCCAAGATTTTTTTCTGGGGACAATCTAACCCAGGGCTTGCGCCCTGGGCTGCATTAACACGGGCCTTCAGCCCTAAGAACAAGCCTGTTTCGATGGTTACTGCATTCGGCTGAACGTTTA
>Ga0007796_10000570_pt1 | contig 12322 bp, 10 predicted proteins | sample CryBogmetaGMA0M_FD_60373 | JGI IMG/M metagenome (GOLD analysis project Ga0007796, IMG submission 60373) | Freshwater microbial communities from Crystal Bog, Wisconsin, USA - MA0M | ecosystem: Environmental > Aquatic > Freshwater > Lake | place: Crystal Bog, Wisconsin, USA | collected 2009-07-06 | reverse complement strand
AGCAGGTGTTTGCGCCCTCGGCACCCCAGCTTTCAGAGCCCCAGGCGGCGACCCCGTCTGCGTTACCGGCGGCGCCCAGGCCGGCAGAGCCGGGCGCCTACAGGGCCGCGGAAAGCAGCTTTAGCGCCGAGTGGGGGCCGAGTTATAACCAGGTGATTGGCGGGCCGGACGGCTTTTGGCTGTACCAGCTGGGGGTGCAGGCCACGCTGGAGCAGCGCTTTGCGCCCAACACCTGGCTCACCGGCACGGTGGACGCGCGCCTGACCGACAACTACGACAGCTTTGTGTTTGACGGCCCCAGCAACTTGCCGCGGGTGCGCACCGATGTGCGCAAGTACGTGACCACCTCGCGGCTGAACCTGCCGCTGCTGCAGCTCACCCATGTGCAGGCGCTGGGCAGCAACCAGTTTGTGAGCGCCTACGGCGGCATGCTCGAATCCATGTACGGCGGCGTGGGCGCCGAATGGCTGTACCGGCCGTGGAAGAGCCCGTTTGCGTTTGGCGTGGACGTCAACCGCGTGCAGCAGCGCAACTTTGAGCAGGACCTGGGTTTCAGGGACTACCGCGTAACCACCGGCCACGCCACGCTGTATTGGGATACGGGCTGGAACGACGTGCAGGTGAAGCTGATGGCGGGCCGCTACCTGGCCGGCGACACCGGCGCCACGCTGGATGTGCGGCGGGTGTTTGCCAACGGCGTGTCCATGGGCGCCTGGGCCACCAAGACCAATGTGTCGGCAGAGCAGTTTGGCGAGGGCAGTTTTGACAAGGGCATTTACCTCACCATTCCGTTTGACCTGATGCTGCCGCGATCGGTACCGGGCGATGCCAACCTGGTGTGGACGCCGCTGATGCGCGATGGCGGGGCGCGGCTGGGGCGCCGCTTTGCGCTGTTTGACCTGACCCGCCAGCGCGATGCCCGCACCTGGAGCTGGACGTCCAAAGGCGCCTCGCCCCTGGGCCAGCGCTTTGCCAGCGGGCAGGATATGGCCTATGTGCTGGACGACAAGACCAGCGCCCCCTGGGACGGCCTGGGCGATGCGGCCACCGGCGTGGCCAGCCAGATAGGCCATGTGCCGGCTTCGACCTGGCTGCTGGGCGGCGGCCTGGTGCTGTCTGCCAGCCTGCTGGACAAAAACGTGGACCAGTGGGCCCGCAACCACCAGGGCGACCCATGGGACCGCGCAGCCGCGCTTTCCAACAGCGTGCCCTACGCGCTGGCGCTGGGCACCGGCGCGCTGCTGACGGGTGTGGCCGGCGAAGAGGCCGCCCGCACCGCCCGCACCTCGCTCATGGCCGCTGCCTTTACCCTGGGCGGCAACTACCTGACCAAGTACGCGGTGGGCCGCTCGCGCCCGCTGGACGAAGCCGGGCCCGGCAGTTTGAATGGCTTTAGCAGCCCGGCGGTGCAGTCCAGCTTTGCCTCCAACCACGTGGCGCTGGCCTTTGCCCTGGCCACCCCCTTTGCCCACCAGTACGACCAGCCCTGGCTCTACGCCCTGGCTGGCACCAGCGCCCTGGGCCGGGTGCAAATGCGCGAGCATTGGCTGTCTGACACCGTAGCCGGCGGCCTGCTGGGCTACGCCATTGGCTCCATCACCCTGCAACAACAACTCGGCCAGCGCCGCGGCATGCGCCTAAGCGCGACGATGCAGTCGGTGGAGGCTAGCTGGCAGTTTTAGGGGGAGGGGGATTATTTAATCCGCCTGCGCCCGCTGGGTAAAAACCAATCGCAGCATCAGGCGATGCAATGAACTTGTCTAGGGCGAGGGGGTTGCGATCTCTGAAGGCTGCGCGGACCGGGTGCAGAGCCCTGTCAATGAAGTCCTAAATTAATCAGATCTGTCTCTCTATAAAATAGCACGACACAATGTGGAACTCTGAAAAAGGATTCAATCTCTTACAATAATAAAAGTTACAAAGGTTTCTCAGCAGGTGAGCTTGACTAAATTTCTACACGCTATAAAAAATGATTTCCGCAACAATTCCGCGAGCGATACAAGCAGTTTAGTGAGTACCCAAATAAGCAGAGATAGATCGCTTTGTCGCGTACTTCCTATTATTGGTCAAAAACAGCGAAACCAAGGGCATTAAAAAATATAGCGAAGACAAACCATAACGTGCTAAAACAAATTTCTTCCTCGGTTCGGCGAGCGCCCCTCTGGAAACCCAAACTCTATAAGTCATTAATAGTCGATGCCTAAGCAACGAGGATGACGATCCAACGATATAAGCTTTCCTCGAAAACTCATCGAATAAAAGGATATTATCATCAATAAGCTTGCCTGATTTGACATTGGCTACAGTGGCCTGCGCATCATGAGCACGGATTGCACAAACAGGTTCGGGAATATTGAACAGGTCACCACGCTCCAGCAAATGAAACCAAAATGCAAGATCCATAAGTTGAGGTAAATCAACACGAAAGCGACTAATCACGTCTGCTCTTCTAAACATGACAGCAGTAGGTTCTCCTACGGAGTTACCCGAATACAGGCAGCGAGTAATAACCCCTAATCCTGAAAAAACGCCTCTAGAGGGTGAAAACTCACGTTCACCAAACACCACAGAACGCATATCGAAACTAAGCCGACTACCACAAATGAGGGAAACGGAGGGATGATTATCGAGTTCCTGAACCATCAATTCCAGGCAATGTGGCAAAAGATAATCATCAACAAGCAGAAACTTTATATATTTCCCTTTGGCCAAATCAATGCATCGGTTCAAATTCGCTGCAAGTCCCAAGTTTGTATCATTTTTGTATAAACGGATCTTCAAATCTAATCGATCCGAAATCTCAGTTGCTATTGCAATGGTCGCATCGGTTGAAGAATTGTCAACCATCAATAGCTCGAAGTCACCGTAAGTCTGTCTCGCAACAGATTCAATAGCCTGCCTAATGTAAGCCTCGCCATTAAACACTGGGACGCAAATACTTACTTTGGGCGAGATCGTCACAATTGGATCCAATGCTAAACCTCTGAGTTCATCGGGTCTACCTTGTCAAAAACATCCAGAATGTTCCTGAATTCACCAGGTATATTTGCTGATGATCCTCTGGGATGAGATGCAGAGATCCGCAATATCAGATTGGCGATGTAGACCCTGTATTTCTTTGGCACTGCCACCGAAAGAAGCCTTAATGCCGTTAACGGGAGGATGTACAACGCAAGTTCAACAGGCAACAACTTGCCTTTGATCGCTTTTAAACTATCCCTGGCTTCTTCCTTTCCAAGGATTACTCCAGCGTAAACTGCACTGATCTGCAGATACCGGTACCGTGAGTAATTTACTCGGATGGAATTAACATCCGAAAAATTATTTTTCAATGTCTCCATGGAAAATAGCCATGAGGTGTTCATCACGACACCGGGCAAAATTATGTTGGCCAATTTTGTTGCAAGTGACGGGTCCGCAGCGTTCTTTAAAAATTCATTACCAGCAAGTTCAGCATTATTAAAATAATAAAATCCGAACGATTTCGGGCTGATACCGATTGTAACCATCGGCTTGGGAACAATAAGAATTCGAGTCGCATCAAGTAACATCGCATTAGATGCATAGTAGTCGGGATACGGTGACTGATAGAATTTACCATGCCGGCTCATTTTGTCGATCAGTTTTCTGCTTACGAGAGAAAACTGCATATTATAATCAAATTTAACTTTGAAATCCAGGGAGGCCGCTACCAAATACGAAGCTGCGGACTGTTCGAGCCAAAATGGCTGATTTGCATTACGATAAATTTCACGATGCTTGTATGGACGAAGGAATCCATCAAGCGTATCGGGCATAACTCCAGGGTAAGCGTAAAGGAATGCACCTGTATAAATAAGTTCTGGTTGATTGTAATCAATTATATATTTGCGCAAATTTGAAAAATATCCTCGCATCAGACAATCATCATCGCCCAGCATGATGACATAATCACCTATACTTTTAGAAAGTGCATAATTCCAGTTATCAGTAACTGGTATAAAAGATTGCGTCCTGAAGTACTTTACCCTAGGATCATTTAATTCGTGAACATAAGCGGAAATGTCTTCATCTGAAAAATTATCTGAAATAATAATTTCCCAGTCATGATAATCCTGCCTACGTGCGGTATCAACTGCATAAGAGAGCAGGTTTAAACGATTTCTTGTAGGAATCAATACTGAGAACATCAATTCGGTTCCCCTTTTCTAAAAATCATCGTATAGGCGCTTCCTGCTCCGTCGCGTCTTTCAATGGGGGAAAGCACGAAGCTGATGACACGACCTATGCGACGTAATACTTTTTTTGCCAGGATATTGTTACTCAAGTTGGACAATAAGAACTCCCAACCAAAAACGTTCCAACCCAATCCCCCTGGATCAGCGGTTGTAGCTAACTCAAGCTTCATTCCTAGCGACTCCATTTTTTCGCGAATCACTGACGTTGGAATAAGCATGACATGGCGTGGCGCGTCCAAGTGGGGCCAGAATTGCCTCATGAGTCCAAATTGAAATGCATCAGGGTTAGGTGCCGCAACTACCAAGCATCCACCGGGCTTCAATTTGGCGTAAATCGAATCCAGTGTAGCAAAGGGGGAGGGCAAGTGCTCAATCACATGCCAAAGAGCGATGACGTCAAACAAAGACACTTCCTCAAGTGCTGCAACCGGGTCGTCGCTTTGAATTACATCAACTTCGACAACATTCCGCAGAAAATCGCAACACCGCTCATTCATTTCTATAGCAGAAACCTCAAACCCGGCCTCTTTGGCTAAATACGTAAAACTCCCGTAAGAAGGACCAATCTCCAATAATCGTCCACTCTGCACATGATTCAAAATCATCTCGATTTTATATCGCTCAGGCATCGAGCCGGTCTTAAGATAATCACGCGAGTCGGGTATAAAGTGATAACTATTCGGATAATATACGCCCAAATCCGCTGGGACGGGATCAATGAAAATCAAGTTGCAAGCTTCGCAACGATAGTGAGTAAACTTCAAATCATTGGTTTTCTGGTTGTAATCTTTGGAAACAAAAAGAAGCGAGGCAAAGGATTTGCAGTAAGGGCAAATTTTAGAACTCATTATCTACTTGCCTTTCACTGGCAGAATTTTTTGACGTAAATGCTTGGAAAAAAAAGTAGCGATCGCAAAGGAGAAGCTCAAATTTAGAACGACGATTGAAATCACGATGAAAGTTGAAGCATCAGCGGGCATGATAGTTCTACAGGCAAGCGTAACGAATAATGTGCAGACCAACGGTGTCAATACATCCAAAGAATACCAGCTAACCATTTCACTCTTAATAATTTTTTTGTGCATGATTGGAATAGAAAATATCAAATATCCAACGTTTAAAATTATCCATGCCCATGCAGCACCGACACCTTCGTAAAAATGAATCAGTACGATCATTAGAGGAATGACAATCGATATTGCAATTAGGTTTGTTATCAACGCGAGCCTTGTATTCCCGTAGGCCAATTGCATTCCGTAAGGAAGTGTCATGAGAGCGTTAAGAGCTGTTCCCAAAACAAGTAAGGTTAAAACCGGAGCGACCTTCTCGACGACTGTCGTATATCCTAGCCAGACTTCAAGGATTTCTCTGGAAAACGCTGCAATGCATATTGCCACGGGCAGCACAACAACAGACAAAAATTGGCAACTTAGGTGATAAAAATCACTCAGTCTTTTCTCGTCACCCTCGGCAACAAGTTGGGTGAACTTTGGGTAGACCGCAGAAAAGATGGGCGTCACCAGATTTTGAAGCGCATTAGCTACATTAAATGCAAGTACATAATTGCCAAAGGATTCGAGACTTAGCATTCTGCCCAGAATAACTTTGTCTGCTTGGGTGAGTAAAACAGTGACTATGGCTATGCCAGTCATCCCCGATGCGAATCGCCTGTTTTTTATCAATAATTGGACATCAAAAGAGGGGCTAACATCTGATGGTGGCAAACATTTCCACAACCACACCCCAAGTGCGATTGTTGCAGTAAAACCTGCCACCGATTGCCAAACAAAAAACAATAAGATAGAAGGCGAGATGTAAATCAAAAGCAGAACGGCGCCGCCATGCTGAATCATTGTCATTACAGACTTTATGACATTGACTCCAATTTGTCTTTGTAAACCCATGAGCCCGCCGGTATAAATAGAGCCCGGCCATTGAAGCGCGATGGATAATCCCATTATCATTATGGCTTTTTCTATAAGCCTTACATCAATATGGCTTGTGCTTAACCAATAATGACTTATGATAGGAGCCAATATATATACAATTAGGCCAATGAAAAGGCCTCCAGCCCAATAAACGATTTCAAATGTCCGAACTAGATTTCTGGATTGAGCAAGATTTTCATTCTGACTATTCAGCCTAGATAATTCACGACTCAAGGTTGTACTCAAACCCAAGTCTAGCAAGGACAAAATAGCTGACAAAGACATGAAAATGCCTATCAATCCGTAGACCTCAACTCCCATAAGCTTGATATAAAAAGGAACAAAAGCCAGGCTAAAAAAAGCCGCAATTGCCTTGCCAGCAAAGTTGGCAATAATGTTATGCCGAACCTGGGGGTTACTATTCATGTTACCAAATCGCTGTTGGTAACACCAGCCAATTGGCCCCAGGCAAACAACTCTAATTTCGCTCTTTCTTCGTCGCTTCCGTTTTCATACTTTCTGGTTTGATTATCGGAAATCAGCAAATTCGACTGACCAGGGCACCAGAAAGTATTACTCAAATTCCAATCCTGCTTTTCATATGCCTTACCATCCTTTCCAACTACCAAAACGCGTAATCCCATGCGTTCCACCTGCCTTGTGATGCTGTTTTTACCACTCTCAAGTTTGTAGGCATCCATTTTCGAAATGTTTGTTTTTCGTTCTATTTTTAACATGCTACGACGAGCAATAATAAAACCATTGGTGCGGATATGATGGTTCGGGAAAGGATTAAAGTAATAATCAAAGTACAATGCGACCAGCCTCCAAGTTAATGGTCGCAATATTTTCATCCAAAGAGGCGGGTTTGGTGTGCCGCCTTGTTTTTTAGGCATGATGCGCCCCCAAGACGCTGTTGCTCCAACCAATCCAACCCCGGGCTCACTTATGTGCGCGTAAAGCTTTAAAAGCCAGTCATAGTCATTTATTAAGCTAAAAGAATTCAAATAGCACAAGTAATCAGAATCAAATTTTTCAGCGGCGAGAAAATATGGAATCAAGTCAAATCCTTTGTCTGGCACTAACATCTCCTTGTATTCCACGTCTCGCAGAAGGTCTTTATAAGGCCATATTGCCTCAGAATCACCAAATCCCTTGAATAGAATTATCAATTCGTGCTGAATGCCAGCAGAATGCTGCATGTAAGAATATATAAAATTTTGAAATGGCGTAATTCCATTAACTTGTCTTACCAAATGCACAACACTAAGCTTTGACATACAAATATACCCGGTGTGTCAAACTTTATTTTCTATTCCCCAGAAAGCCATCGGCTCGTAGTCTGGGTATGGGTGATATCCCAAATTAAGATCGATCTTCCAGTTATTTTCAACGACCCATTGTTCAACGAGTTGCCGAACCGAGATTGGCTTTCCAGAGCAAATATTTACAACCCCCGCTCCTTCCTTACTTACCGCAAAATCAATTATTTTTCTGCTCACCTCATCAACGTGGAGATAGTCCCTCAGTTGCTCGCCACCAGACATATTAAAGACCCGATCTCCTCTGGCGACAGCAGCCCTCAGCAATGGGTAGAGTGAATTTGGTGGTTGACCTTCGCCATACATATAAAATAGGCGTCCCCAGGTTAGCTTGAAATGTTTTTGGTTCGCCAAATATGTCAACTGTTTTCGCAATGCGTCTTTGGCATACCCATAAGGATTTGATGGCAAAGGCAGGGTATCGGCGGATAGCGGGCCGGACTGCATACCATACTCGAAACATGTCCCGCTAACTAGGAGTGCTGGAAGTCCTCCGTCAACCAATAGCCGCAGAAAACGATAATGCTTCGGCAACTCTACTTCAAAATGGTGCAATGACTTGTAGTTTGGTAAACCATCCCATGCGAGATGAATCACTGCATCGGGTTGATGTAAATCATCGTATGCATTGGCATCTGCGCTTCCAATATCCATCTCTACCACTTGAACGCAAGGATCCAGCCCTGCCAATTGCGTCCTGTTCCTGGTGACAGCGATTACTTTTACGCCCCGGAATTTCAAGGCAGCCAAGACGTGACGTCCTATGAATCCACTTGCGCCTGTAACTGCAATTTTCATCGGACTCAGTAGACATTCATGGACGGCACCGCCGTTACAAACTGCCCTCCCCAGTCACGTATGTACTTCAACTGGTCCATGACCTCTTCCCGGAGATTCCATGGCAATATCAGAACGTAGTCAGGTCGCGAGGATCTAATCTCTTCTTCACTGAGGATGGGGATTCTGCAGCCTGGCAGGAATTTGTTTTGCTTGGATGGATTCCGATCTACCACATAGGGCAAAAGGTCTGGACGAATTCCTGCATAGTTCAGCAATGTATTTCCTTTGGCCGCTGCGCCATAGCCAAAGATCTTTTTCTGTTGTTTCTTAATATCTAGCAAAAACGCGATGAAGTCATTTTTGACCTTTTCAGTATTTCTCTGAAAGTCTGCGTAAAAAGACTGACTTGCAACCCCTGCCTCGGCTTCTCGCGCGAGTAACGATCCAACCCTTTGTCCAATTTCATGTGTACCCGTATCACATCTTTGAGCATAGACTCGGAGGCTACCACCATGCGTCGATAATTCTTCCACATCAAAAATAGACAGACCATTTGAAGCAAAAATAGTATTTACTGCGGTCAGTGAAAGGTATGAGAAGTGCTCATGGTATATTGTGTCGAATTGATTCAGTGTGATTAGATTAAGTAAATGCGGAAATTCAAAAGTTGCTACGCCGTTTGGTTTTAACAAAACGGAAAAACCAGCCACAAAGTCATTAATGTCAGGTACATGCGCCAAAACGTTATTGGCTGCTGTAAGATCGGCCTGCTTACCTTCATTCGCCAAGTGAGTCGCCAGCTTCACCCCGAAAAACTCTTCGATAATATCAATACCTTTCGCTCGCGCAGCGCTTGCAGTGCTGGCCGTTGGTTCTATGCCGAGGCAGGGGATGTCAAGCTGGCTTGCATATTGCAGTAAATAGCCATCATTGGCTGCAACTTCAACGATGTAAGATGCATTATCTAATCCAAACCTGGAAGCCATGTCTGCAACATAGCGCTCGGCATGTTGCAACCAAGTGGTTGAGAAGGAGCTAAAGTATGCATAATCTGCGGAGAAAAGCTCATCAGCGTGCGCATAATCCTCTGTTTGAACCAGCCAACACTGATCACAAACCAACACGCGCAGAGGAAAATATTTTTCGGGGCCACCCAATGTTTGCTGGGTCAAATACGCGTTGGAAGGCGGCGCTGAGCCCAAATCCACCAATGGCAACGTGAGTTCACTTTGGCAATGCCGGCATTTCATACGAGGATTCCTAAAAAGTTCTGGTCAATGAATTTGTGATTTTGGTCTCTGTTTGATAAGTCAGCAATCGGTAGAGGCCAGTCGATTCCAATTCGTGGATCGGCTACATTTAAAGCACCTTCGGCCTCAGGATAGTATGAGGCTGTATGAAGATAGATTAATTCACAGTTCTCAGTAAGTGCCTGAAATCCATGTGCAAATCCCTCTGGGATTAGTAAGCTGTGTCGGTTTTTCGCAGACAAAATTACGCCATGCCACTTCAGGAATGTAGCGGAATCACGCCGTAAATCTACCGCTACATCCAATATTTCCCCATTGAGGCAACTCACCAGCTTGGTTTCCGCATGAGGAGGGAATTGAAAATGAAGTCCCCGCACTGCACCTTTGGTTCTTGTCAACGTGTGATTAATCTGTGTTATGGGCTTTACCAGTCCAATTTCGCCAAACTCCTCGCAACAATAAAACCGCGACAAGAAACCTCTTGAATCTTCGAAAATACTCCTCTCCGCCAGATATAAACTGGCCAGTGGAGTCGACGCAAAATTAAAACGTCCCATTTTTATTAGGCTGAGTTGAGACTTTGGTAGTCTGATATCTGCTTTAAGGTAATGGCCCTAACATCATCACCTTGACGCCAAGAAAGGTGCCAGTCCATCGTCATCTTCAATGCAGTTTGTAGTCTCCAACGTGCCTGCCAGCCGAGCTTACTTCCTGCCTTGCTGCTATCCAGCTTCAAATAATACGCCTCATGGGGCTGTGGGGTAGTTTCAAATTCCCATTTGAATCCTGGATTCATCTCTGCAAGACGCTCCACGATCCAGGATACGGGGCGAGCATCTTCATCATTGGGGCCAAAATTCCATGCCTCTGCGTATTCGGCACCCTTATTAATCAAGTTTTCAGCGAGCGTCAGATAGCCAGACAGGGGCTCCAGCACATGTTGCCATGGGCGCGTGGACATCGGTGAACGAATCTTCAAAGGTTCTCCGGAATCAATGGCACGCAAAAAATCCGGGATCAATCGGTCTTCAGCCCAGTCACCGCCACCAATTACGTTGCCCGCGCGCGCACTGGCCAACGAAACGCCTGATGTTTCGAGAAAAGATCTTCTATACGCAGAGGTCACTAATTCAGAACATCCTTTACTACTTGAATACGGGTCGAACCCCCCCATTGCCTCGCTTTCGCGATAGCCCCACACCCACTCTTTGTTCTCGTAGCATTTGTCAGTGGTAACGTTTACAACTGCCTTCACACTTGGTGTAGCTCGTACGGCTTCAAAAAGATTCACCGTGCCCATAACATTAATAGAATACGTATCTATTGGATGTAGATAGGAATAGCGCACGAGGGGTTGTGCGGCCAGGTGAAAAACTATATCTGGACGTGCCGCTTGTAAGGCCAAACGCAGGCTGTTTGCATCACGGATGTCATCAATTTGACTGCTCGCCATGCCTTGACCAACCTTTGCTGCGGTGAACAAGTTATTTTCGGTCGGTGGCTTCAAGGCAAAGCCGTGGACCTCTGCACCCATAGATTGCAGCCATAATGATAACCAGCCGCCTTTGAACCCGGTATGGCCAGTAATAAAAGTGCGCTTACCGCGCCAAAATGATGACATCAAGCCCACACTTTCCAAGGAGCTTGACCATTTTGCCATAGCTCTTCTAGGTGTGTTTTATCTCTCAAAGTATCCATTGGCTGCCAAAAACCGCTGTGTTGGAAGGCTGCCAGCTGACCCTGGCTCGCCAACGTTTCCAAGGGATAGCGCTCCCAGATTGTCGTGTCGTCCTCGATCAATTCAATCACCTTTGGCGACAGTACAAAGAAACCTCCGTTAATCATTGCACCATCACCCTTGGGCTTTTCTTTGAAGCTGTGAATTTTATTGCCGTCGAACTCAAGCGCGCCAAACCTGCCCGGCGGCAGTGTAGCCGTTAATGTTGCTTTAACCTTTTGAGATTGATGAAAAGCAATGAGCTCGGTGATATTTACGTTTGAAACGCCGTCCCCATACGTTAAGCAAAAATCATCCTCATCACTTAGGTATGATGCAACTCTTTTCAAACGACCCCCGGTCATTGTTTCATCCCCAGTGTCGACAAGAGTAACCCGCCATGATTCTGCATTTTGTTGGTGAACCGCCATCCGATTATTCGCCATATCAAAGGTTACATCTGACATATGCAAAAAGTAGTTTGCAAAGTACTCCTTGATAATATATCCTTTATAACCACAACAGATTATAAAATCGTTAATTCCATGATGCGAATATATTTTCATTATATGCCAGAGAATTGGCTTCCCGCCAATTTCGATCATTGGCTTGGGTTTCAGATGAGTTTCCTCAGAGATTCTGGTGCCGAGTCCACCGGCGAGAATAACGGCTTTCATGCTGCTTACCTTTCAGTCCTTTGCTAATCATGTAGTAAAAACATCGCCGTGATACTAGTAGCAACGTCATACACCTCTCGTCAGTATACTTACTGGTGTGGGTTAAAATACATTAATCATATTGTCAGGGCGGTTCTTGATCGCATCCAAGTACAGCGACTCGGCTTTCGTTGTGGTCATAAATTTGGACAATGTCTGAGCTTGTTTAAATATTGCATTATTTAATACCCAAAAAGGTATGTAGCATCTCGACCGGTACATCCGACTTAATAGTTTGAGAAAGATCTGTGTCAAATATTTCAGTGAAGCGTTAAGGATGATGTTCAAAACTATTCTGCCAAATACGTAACTGAGGCACGCAAATTGCGATCAATGACGGCATGAAACAACAAGACCTTGGCCTTGATCTGAGCACTCGGCGCACGCGCAAG
>Ga0007796_10000568_pt1 | contig 12328 bp, 7 predicted proteins | sample CryBogmetaGMA0M_FD_60373 | JGI IMG/M metagenome (GOLD analysis project Ga0007796, IMG submission 60373) | Freshwater microbial communities from Crystal Bog, Wisconsin, USA - MA0M | ecosystem: Environmental > Aquatic > Freshwater > Lake | place: Crystal Bog, Wisconsin, USA | collected 2009-07-06 | reverse complement strand
GTTCCGTGATGAAGGGGCTCCAAGGGAAACTTCAAGATACCAGCGTGCGCCTTGTGAGTATTTCCGTCGACCCAGCGCATGATACCCCAGACGTTTTGGCTCGCTATGCCAACGGTCTGGGGGCCGACCCCGACGCCTGGTGGTTCCTCACCGGCGATCACGATGCCACATTCTCCTTGATCCGCGATCGGTTCCTTATCCCTGTGGAAGACGCCTCGCCAGAGCAACTGGCCCAAGGTCTGGAAGAGGTGGCCCATTCCGCCAAATTGGCACTGGTTGACCGGGGAAACCGGGTTGTCGGATTTTACGGATCAGAACAACCGGAAGAGGTTGAGGCGCTCCTTCTGGCCGCACGCCGGCTGGATAATGTGTGGGCGACCCGGCTACCTGCGGTCAACGCGACGCTGAACGGTACGTGCGCATTGCTTCTGCTGCTGGGATGGATGCTCATCAAAGCACGAAACCCCAAAGCGCATGCCGCCACGATGATCACCGCGATCGTAGTGTCCGCAGTCTTCCTCGCATGCTACCTGACCTATCACTTCCTGATCGTCAAAGGCAGTGTGCCGTTCCAGGGAGTCGGCCGGCCGATCCGCATCCTTTACTTCACGATCTTGGGCTCTCATACCATTCTTGCAATGATCCAGGTGCCATTGATCGTTCTCACGGTCTGGCGGGCCTGGCTCAAGCAATTTGACCGGCATCAGACGTTGGCGCAAGTCACCTTTCCGGTCTGGCTCTATGTCTCGATCACCGGGGTTGTGGTCTACTGGATGTTGTACCGCATGGATTTCTCAACGATCGCGATGGGGGCGGCCTGACAGGCTCTCTTGCCGTGATCGGATTGCCTGGTTGGAGGATCGGCCATGCCTCCGGAATCGACCTGGTACTTCGTCCTTCCGTTTCTGTTCCTGCCTGCTTTTATCTGGACCTGGCGTCGAAGGAGCAACAGTCCATGACCATCCGCCAAGGTTTGCGAACTGTCCTACTGGGCCTGGCCTTTGCATTCCAGCTTGCTGGGGGCTTGGCTCAGGCGTGTCCCAACTGCAAGGAAGGCCTGGCTGAAAGTAGCGACGTCAACGCCCAGCGCCTGGCGGACGGCTACAGTTCCAGCATCCTGCTGATGATGGGAATGCCGCTGGCGCTAGCCGGCGCGGGCACGTTCTGGGTGGTGAAAGCCGCCAAGGAAGGCCGGTTTCCGGAGCTCTGAGAGGCTCCGGAACCAGAACCCCTTGTACCGATTATCTGAGCCGCCCGGCCGGTGTATGGGCAGCCAGGTCGGCTGCCATCGCTTCGACGGCATCCTCGATGCAGCGTTGCCAGTTGCCGGCGTGCTTTGCTAGCAATTCCGGGCGCTGGTAGGCGAACACAATTCCCCTGGAATTGTTGACGATGGCTCCGAATCCGTGCTCATCAAAGGCGGCGGCCACATCGCTGGCGGTGCCCCCTTGCGCACCGTAGCCAGGAACTAGAAAGATAACGCCTGGCATTGCTTCCCGCAGTTCGGCCAGTTCGGCGGGATAGGTGGCACCGACGACCGCCCCGAGCAGGCTGTAGCCTGACTCGTCCTGGTATGGCTTGGCCCAGGCGGTCAGCCGGTCGGCCACATGGCGGTAGAGTGTTTTGCCATCGGCGATCAGGTCCTGAAATTCTCGCGCCGAGGGGTTGCTGGTGCGTACCAGGGCGAAGACGCCGGCTTGGCTCTGGTTTGCGGCTTGCACGAACGGGAGAATTCCTTCGCTTCCCAGATAGGGGTTCACAGTCAGGGCATCGGAATGCCAGCCGGTTTCGCCGGCTTGTCGGTTTCCGAGATAGGCGGCCGCGTAGGCTTCGGCGGTGGTGCCGATATCGTTCCGCTTACCGTCCATGATGACGAGTAAGCCCCGGTCGCCTGCGTAGCTGGCGGCTGCGTTCAGGGCGAGCATGCCGGCGGGTCCGAGTTGCTCAAAGAAGGCGCACTGGAATTTGACGGCCGGCACGCGGCCGGCGACCACGTCGATCACTTCCTGGCTAAAAGCCTGGAAGGCGGCCGCCTGGCCGGCCAGACCGGGCCTGAACCGGTCCAGGTAGCCCGCCGGTAGTAAACTGGTGCGGGGGTCAATTCCGACGAGAACAGGATTTCCGGCACGTTTCACGGCATCTTTGAGTCGTTGAGCGAATCCCAAGTGAAGTCCTTTCCTAAGTGTGATTGACAGTTTGCCCTGGAACTATACAATCTACTTTCCTGGACGAGGAATCGGCCAGTGATTCGGGCCGTAGCGCAGCTTGGCTAGCGCGCTAGCTTGGGGTGCTAGAGGTCGGGGGTTCAAATCCCCCCGGCCCGATTGGGTAAAGGGGTCTGAGACTTAGTGCTCAGGCCCCTTTTTTCATTGGTTTTCAGGCCATTTCCGCCCATTCGAGCCGTTTCTATACGGAGCACGGCCTGTGAGCCCGTTTTGTCAGGAATGCCCCCGGATTGCCCCGGTTGAGCGGTAGTTGGTGCAAGCGTTGGTGCAAGCGGCGAAACGTCGTAAGAGCCGGTTTTCAAGGCTCGGGCTTGCTCTCGGGCGTTGCCACGGTCGGAATTGAGCGGTAAGGCCGGAAGCGTATCGAGTGCCCCGCCGATATCCAGAAGCTTCGGAATAGAGTGGATCAAAGAAGTATTGGCTTATGGGATTTAAAGTGAATGCCTTGAACGACCAGCAGTTTGCCGGAAGGTTGAGCTGGTTGTCGCTGTCGTCTTTGTGATGATGTTGCGTGAGAACAGGCAGGCGGTCTTGTTCGATCCGCGACACCACTTGCAAAGACCAGTCGCTCGATCTTCTCGACCCTGAGCGTATACTAGTTGAGCAAAATCTCGAAGCCTCCTTAGCGTACCTTAGCAATACCATCCGTGAAAATTCTCCATGTTGTTGTCGATTCGCCTTACATAGCCACGGCTATCCGTGAGTTCGAAGCCGTTGCACCGGGCTTGAATGAATTCGTATTGATTGAATCTGGGCCGGCAACCAACTTTGAGCAATCGAACCTGGTGAGAGCAGTCACGCTCCGGCAATTTCGTTACGAGGTCGAACGGTTGGATGTGCGTGGCGTTATCTTTCACAGTCTTGCACCGCACAGGCGTGCATTGCTTAGGCACATCCCCAATCGCATCAAAGTTGTGTGGATCGGCTGGGGTTACGACTATTACAACGACCTATTATCGGGACTTTACCCAAAGGGTCTCGTGCAACCCAAGACACAAGCACTGGTCCAGCAAATCCCCAAACAATTTTGGGGCAAGGTCCAGTCACTCATACGTCCCGCGCGCGCTCTTTACGACCGGTATCGCATCAAAGAGCTTTGCCGTATTGATGTTTTCTGTTCGGGGATTGACGTTGAATACCAGCTCATCCGGGCGGCCAATCCTTGGTTCAAGCCCGAGAGCTTTTTCTGGAGTTATTTGACGTTTGAAGATGACCTGATGTTGACCATCGAAGTTGGGGACGAGGAAAAGGTTGATCTTCTGGCTGGTAACAGTGCCTCGCCCTCCAACAATCATGTCGAGTTGTTCGAGTCGATCGCGCGTCACATCGACCTGACCGGCCGACAGGTTTTTGTCCCGCTTTCGTATGGCGATCCACGCTATCGAGACCTCGTCATCGGCATGGGTGAGAAAATTCTCGGCACACACTTCAAGCCACTCACGGAGTTTATTCCCCCTGCCGAGTACAATCGGCTTGTGGGTTCCTGCGGATTCATGCTGATGAACCAGTTGCGGCAGCAAGCGGTCGGCAACCTGTGCCTTGCCGCACGTGCCGGCTCGAAGATTTTTCTGGACCCCAGAAATCCACTCTTCTCCTGGTTCACGAACCGGGGGATCACAATCGGCGATGTCAATCGCCCAGACACCATCCCGCTCACGGCTGAGCAGCGCAGGGCGGGACAGGCGGTCATCGAATTCCACTGGTCACGCCAACAGCAGCGAGAACGGACCCGTTCACTTGTGGGCCGAATTGTCTCGGGCGAGTGACGATTCGGCCAGGGCCTTCGGCGATGGCCTGCTCAAGCGGAATCGCTCGTCCGGAGATAGACGTGTGTGAACGCCTCTCTTGCATGACCTTGGCCCTCACTCCACAATGGCAGATCTCGACCGGATGGAGTCGGTTTGCACATCAGTTGATCAAGCGATTCCCAACCAAGGACCAGCCATTTCCATGAAACGTCTTCTGTTGTCTCTTCTACTCGGCCTGTGCGTTACCCCCTTGCTCTCGGCACAAGAGCCGACCGTCGAGCGGATCTTCGGGCCAGAGGTGCCCACTGGGCCTTACAAGCACCCCGCCTGCATGACGGAACTGGCCAATGGCGACCTGTACCTGGTGTTTTATGGTGGCCAGGGTGAGTACGCAAATGATACCGCTGTGTTCGGCTCGCGGAAGAAGAAGGGGGAATCGGCCTGGTCCAGCCCAATCAAGCTGGCGCATGACCCGTTCCGGTCGGTTGGCAACGGAGTGATCTGGCAGGCCCCAGATGGCCTTGTCTGGTTGTTCTACGTGGTGCGTTATGGGGACACCTGGTCCACCTCGCGGGTGCAGTTCAAGGTATCGACAGATAATGGCGAGACCTGGTCGGATTCCTCGGTCTTGACGCTGGAAGAAGGGATGATGGTTCGCAACCGGCCGATCGTGCTTTCGGATGGCTCTTACCTGCTGCCCGCCTACAAGGAAACCGGCCACGATACCGAAGCGGTGGGCGCGGATAGCACGAGCCTGTTCTTCCGGTTCGACCCCAAGACGAAGAAGTGGAGCGAGACCGGGCGGATCCGGTCGCCCAAGGGGAACATTCAGCCTGCCCCGCTGGAACTGGCCCCTGGGCACCTGGTGGCCTATTGCCGGCGTGGTGGCGGGTACGATTCCAAAGAGATGGGCTATATCGTGAAGTCTGAGTCGAAGGACGGCGGTAAGACTTGGTCGGAAGGGGTAGACTCCTCCTTCCCGAACCCGAACGCGGCCGTTGACTTCCTCAAGCTTCAGAGCGGCAACTTGCTGCTAGTGTATAACGATAGTTTTAACGCGCGGACTCCACTGACGGTGGCGTTCTCGCCCGATCATGACAAGACCTGGCCGGTGAAGAAGGACCTGGTTGCCGGCCCCGGCGACTTCGGCTACCCGCAGGCGTTCCAGACGAAAGACGGTAAGGTTCACGTCGTTTACACGTCGGAAAAACGGCAAGTGATCAACCACGCGACCTTCGATGAGTCCTGGATTGCTGGCGGGAAGAAGTAGTTCTTTGGTCCTCTGGTGTTGCTGATTGAACAAGCACCCGAGTGCGCTGGGCTGGTCCCGGCCGCTCGGGTGTTCTGCGTTTGGGAGCGTTCGGCTGGTCGACAGCTTTGCGATAGAGAGTGTTGATATCAGGCAACATGGGGCCAGTTCAGTCCCTGACCCGGCTCAGCGTGCCTGAGTCAGGATCAGGATTTTCGTGACAATCCAAAGATCTTGCCTGACTGTTTTTTCTTTTTAATTTGAATAAACCGCTACAGCCTACGAAAATAAAGAAGAGATCGGGTGGAAGGGACTTTTTCTGGTCCCCCAGAGAAGCCTGATTGGGAGTCTGGATATGCAAACACTGGAAGACTCGGAGGGCCGGCCAATCCGCCGAGGTCGCTGGCCGTTGAGTTCTATGCTGGCTGTGGTTGGGCTGGGCCTGCTGGCTCTGAGCGTGGTGATTCTTTACCACATGTGCAAGATTGAGGTTCCGGCCGCGCATCAGGCCGTGCTGATCCGCAAGGAGGGGCTGGAACTCGAACCGAACATGGAGCTTGCGCCTGCGCGAAAGGACGGCGTACACTATTATAAGGGGGTCCAGACCGAGGGGCCGAACCACGGCGTACTGACGGAAGGGCGGTACTTTTACAACCCCTACAACTGGTCGTGGGAGATCACGCCTCAGTTCGTGGTACCGAACGACAAGATTGGCGTGCGGATTGCCCTTGAGGGTGAGGAACTGCCCCCGGGTCATATTCTGGCCGAGGCGGGCCAAAAAGGGATATTACGCGAGGTTTTGAAGCCCGGCCGGTCGCCCTATAACGCTTATGCTGAGAAGATCGAGCTGCATGATCCAGTAACGATTCCAGCCGGTTTTCGTGGGGTGGTCACCTTGCTGGCTGGTCCGGAACCGGCGGACCCGAACGTTTTTCTGGTGAAAGCCGGCGAGCGGGGCGTGCAGCCGGAGACGCTCGAGCCGGGCACGTATTACTTCAATCCCTATGAGCGCAGGGTGAGCCTGGTGGATTGCCGATCGAAGCGGTTCAACCTGGGTCAGGAAACGGAGATGGATTTTCTATCTTCGGATGGGTTCCCGATCACGCTCGATGGGGCGGTGGAGTTCCGCGTGTTGCCGGAACGGGTGGCGGAAGTTTTCGTGAAGTACAACGAGAATCAAAATGGCGATCAGATTGATGATGAGATCATCGCCAAGATTATCACGCCGGAGAGTCGGTCGTTGTGCCGGATTGGCGGGTCGAAACTTTCCGGCGGTCAGTTCATCGACGGAACCGACCGAGAGAAGTTTCAACGGGATCTGGTGAAGAGCCTGACGGAGAACTGCAAGGAGCAAGGGATTGAGATCATGGCCGTGGCGATCACCTCGATTCAGCCGCCGGAGGAGATTGCCGAGCCGGTGAGGCTCAGGCAGGTGGCCAAGCAAGAACTGGAGCAGTTCAAGCAGGAGAAGCTTCAGCAAGATTCCGAGGCCCAGCTCAAGGTGCAGGTGATTCTGGCTGAGCAAAAGAAGCAACTGATTGAGGCAGAGCAGAGCGTGGTGGAGAAGACGACCAAGGCGGAACAAGAGCAGAAGGTGGCGGTCACGCTTTCCGAGCAGAAGTTGCAGGTGGCCCAAATTGGTCTCGAAGCAGCCAAAGATAAGGCCACGGCGATCACGGCCAAGGCGAAGGCCGACGCCGAGGTGATCAAGTTCAAGAACGCGGCCGAGGTTTCTGGCCTGGCGGCTCGGGTGTCTGCGTTTGAAGGAGATGGCGCGTCTTTGGCCCGCAATATCCTGATCGGCAAGCTTGCGCCTGGGTTCCAGACGATTCTTTCCAGCACCGACGGGCCGTTGATGGAGCTGTTCGAGCAGTTCACCAAGAAGCCAAACGCGGGTCTGAAAACAAAACCGAGTCAGGCCGAAATCTCGGACTCCAGCGCAAGGGATTCGAGTTCAATCACGGAGTCGCAGCCATGAACGAAAACGTGCGTGCTGGGATGGTGCGCGGCCTGCTGCCGGCGCTTTTGCTCGGTTTTCTCGCGCTGCTGGCATATTTCGGGATCTGGCAATGGATGATTTGCCGGGTCGAGGTGCCGCCAGGTTACAGCTTGCTGGTCAATTACAAAGGGCCGTGGCCGTTCGGCTCGGCTCCCAGGGTCGGCGAGGGAGCACTCGCGCAAACAGACGCGCAGGGGCGGCCACTCCAGGTTGGTATTCTTGAGAATATGCCCGGCCCCGGGCGCCACTTCTACTCGCCGCTGGAGTTCCAGACGACGCTGGTGAAGGACACGGTCATCGACCCGGGTAAGGTGGGAATTTTGGTATCCAAGGTTGGTAAGCCACTGCCGGAAGGCACGTATCTTGTTGACGAAGAAGGCTATCGGGGCATCAGGCGCAAAGTGCTGACCCCGGGGCGATACCGCATCAACAGTTACGCATTCGACGTGAAAGAAGTGGATCTTGACGCCTGTGTCGAGCCGAATACCCGCGGCAAACGCGATGCACGGAATACGGCGCTCATTCCGCCCGGGTACGTGGGGGTAGTCACGAACAAGACCGATGATCCCCGCTCGAAGCAGGTGCAAGGCATTCAGGAGAAGGTACTTCAGCCTGGGATCTACTTCATCAATCCGGAAGAAAAACGGATCGACATCATCAGTGTAGGCTATACCGAAACAACGCTGATGGTTGAGACGGGCCAACCTGTAACGGCAACGTATGTGCCGCCCAAGATTGAAGAGAAGGGCGATCGGCTCGGCAAACTAACCAAGGCCGATCCTACATACGTGCCCGGCAAGGGTATCGAGTTTCCTTCCAGTGATGGTTTCTTGATTCACCTGGATTTCACGGCAATCTGGGGCATTTTGCCTGAACAGGCACCGGATGTTGTCAGGCAGTTCGGCACACTCAAAGATGTGGAACAGAAAGTGGTTTTGCCGCAGATTGGGTCGATCTGCCGGTTGCATGGTTCCAAGCATGGCGCGGTGGATTTGCTGGTGGGCGATTCACGTGAGGAGTTCCAGAATGAGACCTCTTCTGAATTGAAGAAGGTGCTCGAATCCAAGAATCTCTCGTTATTGTTCGGCCTGACACGGCACATTTATGTGCCGAACCAGGTGCGTGAGCCAATCCAGAAGTCGAAGATTGCCGTTGAGTTGACGAAAACGCGCGAGCAGGAGCAGCTCACGGCGAAGGCGCAGGCGGAATTGACGGAGGCGAAAGCGAAGGTGGTTCTGGAAGGCCGGCGCACCCAGGCGGAAACGTTGAAGCTGGTGGCCGAGGTTGAGGCCGAGGGGGAAAAGTCAGCCAGGGAAGTGGAAGCGACCACGGAAAAGCTGAAGGCTGAGATCGATGCCAAGACCGCGGCCGTGGAGGCACAGACGACCGAGGTTCTGGGCGAGGCGACCGCCGAAAAGACACGGCTCACGCGCGAGGCCGAGGCCGATCGCTTCAAGCAGTACGTGAAGGCCGTGGGTGGCGCAGAGGCTTATAATCAGTATGTGTTCGCCGAGGGGCTTCCCGATGATATGCGGCTGGGCATCTTCTATGCGGGACCAGGCACCCTTTGGACCGACCTCAAGGGGTTCGAGCAGACGATGCTGGGCAAGCTCGCTTCCGAGGGGGCCGCTTCGCCGCCGCATCCTTCAGCCAATCACCCAGAGGCCAGAAATTCCAACCGGAAACCAAACGAACCCACCATGCCGACCGAAGACAAACCGCGTCCTTGAGAGGCAATGCGAGCGGTTCACTGTTGGGTTGCATATGGATGACAGCCGAGACCGGCTGTCATCCATTTTTTGATACTCGCTTTCGCGGGCAAGGCTAACGTGAACCGTAGGAGTTCATTCAATCACGTACCAGCTCATTCCATTGGCAGGCACTTCGACTGGTATCTCGATGGTGTAGTCACGCGCGATGGGTAGCGTTGTAAGCTTTTCGTTTCCGTCGTGGACCGAGGCTTTATCGGTCAGGCCTGTGTAATACAGGTTCACCTTCAGGTTTCTCGTCACCGGTTTATCGAGCGGATTGAAAACGACGAGCATCCCCTTCTCTTTCGCCAGCGGGTTCACGTGTAGCATCCAGTCAATATCCCTGGCATCCGCGCGACGTCCGTGGATGAGATCGCTTTCCAGAATCTCTCGATGGGCTTTGAACCACGCGACCTTGGACTTCACCAGGTCACGCGTCTGGTCGGTGTCGTACAAGCGCGGCCCGCGGTAACATGCCTGGATGCCGAGCGCAAAGTTGCTGTCGAGCATTCGCCCATAGTGGTCGAGGTGATCCTTCAAAGGCTCGATGGTGGCCGCCGCACCACCTCCCTGGTACTCGGTCAGCGGTACGAACATCCAGCCCATGGTGGGGAGCTTTTGCCAGGTCCCATCAAAAATATTCTGACGTGTGTGGATCACTTGCTGGTCGCGTGGCAGAGACCAGTTTGTCTCTCGATATCCCATGCCGGTCTTGGAGCTACCAGACAGGAAGTAATGGTCGGGGACATTGAGGTAAAACCCTTGCCCGCGGCACCACTGGTAAAAGTCGGAAATCTTTCGCCACTGGTTCCAGCGAGAATCGTCCAGGCCGTGATGGCCAGGATGCTTCTCAGACATGCAGAAGTCACCCGGGTAAGAGCCATCGTGCTCCAGCAGCGTGAAACCGCTCTCACGATGGAACTGGTAAAGGCGCTCGAAGTAGTGTTGTCCCCACGCACTTTCCAGGCAAGGGGAATTGCCGAACACCGGCTTTTCGCCAGCCGGCATCTCGACGTCGTTGCCGCCGCCCACTGCGCGAGAGGCCAGCAGTGAATAGCTGCCAATCTGAATCCCCTTGCTCCGCGCGTAGGCCGACAGCGTTTTCGCTTTTTCGAGTGTCGAAGGCTGTTCATTCTCCATGTTGAAGCCGCTGCCGAAACTCAGGATCAACATCTCGAACCCGGTCTCAGCGCACTGGTCCACGGCGTTTCTGACGGCCTCCTCATTCGAGGCCACCAGATGCATCATGATCGGGTTCTCCGTCGTCCAGGGCGCGATCACGCGATACATGCGCCTGAGTGCAAGTCCGCAGCGTTCGCGATCGGTGCTGTCGAACGGCAAGATCCAGGTTCGGAATGATTCAAACGTCGAGCCGGGGGCAATTTCTTGAGCTGGTCCCAGATCTGGGCCCACCTCCAGCAAACACGGGGTTTTCTTCTCGTAATTGACCTGCGTGGCAAAATCAGGGTCGGGCACCCAGCGGTAAGACCGGCGATTGGCGCCCGTCGCCATCATCCCGCCAAAGGCCATGTCTGTTTCGACATGCATATTCGGTGGCGTGCGTCCTTCGATGCTGAGTTCGTCTACTTCCGAGGCGCGTTCCACTACGGCAAGAATCTCGCTGGTCAATTTGTTCAAGCGAACTGGCGAGCTTGTTTTATTCGTGATTGTGAGCCATTTGCTATAGCAAGGCAAACCGTTGTAAAGCTCATAGTGGACCGAAACCAGGATGTCGCGCGATTGTGTATTTGTGTTTCCTTCGGAGCCGGTTTCGTTGGCCGGCTGGCTTGGCCAGGCGAAATCCAGGCGCAGGGTGACCCCCTCGGGCGGCCATTTGACCCCGGGCGCATGATGGCGGGTTTGTTTCCAGGCGAACCGCTCTACCGGCTTGCCCACCTCGTAGCCCACGAACTGGAAGGCGGTCGGGTCGGCCTTCAACTGGTCAATCGAATCAGGACGCAAGAACGCGTAGTTCGATTGTCCGACCAGTCCGCCCACGTTGAGGCGTTTCCCGTCAATCTCCACAACCGCTTCCGGCTTCACCCCGCGCAGCAGTGATTCGCCCGTGTTCAAGTTATCCAGGGCCACGGTCGCCGCGTTCGGCTTCAGCCGGATCGTTCGCCTGAGCAGGCCGTTGGTCAGTTGCAGCTCGTTCCCGTCCTTGTTCACATCGACCCTGGCTGTGTAAGGCGCGGAATTGATCAACCAGTCCCCTGCCCTGGCCGATCCCTGGATGCACCCAATAAAGATCAGCACAAATGGCAGCAAAATGAATTGGTGAGATCGACCTTGGTGCATGGTTTGACCGCGTGTCTAAAGGTGTGAAAGCTGTTGGGGGCAATTCTCAGGTAAGTCGCCGGCAAGGCACCAAGCTTATCTTGCCTTACAGGGTTTTGCATCCCCTTCGCAGGTTCGGCATGGTTCTTTGTTTGGCAACATCGAGTACTGCGGAGCAATATTCAAGCAGCCAACTGTCCCGAACGAATTTTTGTTCCCTAATGCCAAGAGGGAGCCATGAAGGCTCCCCCTTGGTCAACTTTGAACCATTTGCTCAGCAGTTATTGAGCAGGTGAGACGGCGGATATTCCACCGAAGTACCTGCCCGTTCGGGTGGTGGTTGAGGAGCCACCGTTGATTGGCACATTGATCGACTTGAGACTTCTGGCCACGAAGCTGTACTGCATCGTGGTTTGCAGTGCGGTATTGAACGGGGCAGCCAGGCGGTCGATGAAGATTGTGGCCCGCACAATCGGGTCGCGGTAAACATGTAACCGGTCGCCGGGTAGAATTTGGTAATTCGTGGTGGTGTCGCCCTGCTGGACGATGGCCGCCATGTTCACAGGTAGAACTTGTGGACCGGATGCTCCGGGAGGAGCCGGTCGAATTAACCGTACGTTCGGAATGGAAGCGGTGGGTGCCATGCCGCCGGCGTAGGTCATGGCGTCCAGAACGGTTTCATTCCCGGTGATCGGGAGTCGTCCTGGTGCGTTCACGTCGCCGGTCACGTAGTAGACCTGGCTGTTATAAGCGGCCACGTCCACAAACACGCGGTCCGAGTCTTGAGGCTCGATCTTGATCGGTTCGCCATTGCGATCTTCACCGATCAGCCCGAGTGACTCATCTGTAAGGAACTGTCTGAGGTGAATGATGATCTTTTCCTTGATCTCCTTCACCGTCAGGCCGGTCACGTAAACGTCGCCGTAAAATCCGAGCGTCACCGTACCGTCGGGCCGAACCAGTCGCTCGCCGGTAATAGGACGGCCTGGCAGCGCCTCCAAGACCTCCACGAGGATCAGGTCGGGGGGCGAGACCACGTAATCGGGCATCGTGATCTTGTGCAACTCTCTGGGTAAGGG
>Ga0007796_10000567_pt1 | contig 12336 bp, 11 predicted proteins | sample CryBogmetaGMA0M_FD_60373 | JGI IMG/M metagenome (GOLD analysis project Ga0007796, IMG submission 60373) | Freshwater microbial communities from Crystal Bog, Wisconsin, USA - MA0M | ecosystem: Environmental > Aquatic > Freshwater > Lake | place: Crystal Bog, Wisconsin, USA | collected 2009-07-06 | reverse complement strand
ATCGAAGCGATTGCGGCTGTTGTAATGACGGGCCAGCACAAAGGGAACGATGGCCGATGCGCGAAGGTCGACTTCGTGGCGGTATTTGTTTCCGGTGACCAGATCGATCGGATTGCCGGCGCCGGTTGCCACCCCGCCCGCGCGCAGGCCGGTCGCTTCATCGGCAAAGTCGCAGACCGATGAGCCCGGTCCGGCGGGCGGGCCTCCCGCCGCGCCGCAGGTGGCTTGGGCCCAGACCGTGGCGGGGACAAGCAGCGCCAAGACGACGACGCCCAGTGCCAGCGTCGACGCAAGAGCCGTCAATATTGCCTGTGGCGAATGCCGACGGCGAGGTGATTGAAGGGTGTGGTCCACGGCGAGGATTTCCGAAAGCGGGCCTTGCCCGGGAATCGGAAATCCTTGCGCAACGGGGCGATCTGCTCAATTGCGCGGACGTTCTAAGACTAAGGACCTAAGTTGACAGACTCAGTCGATCGAGGTCTTGATCAGATTATTTCCATTGACTGACGACGGCATCGGCAATCGGCTCGCCCCATTCCTGTGTGAAATGGCCGGCATTCGACAGCAGCATCGGTGGCGGACAATTGCGGATCGACTGGCGCAGATTGGCCATCACCGCTTCGCCGAGCACCGGATCGCTTTGGCCGACCGCCATCAGCGTGCGGCCCGTCCAGGCGCTTTTCCACCAGTCTCGCGCCTGCCGTGAAATCGCCGCGCCGGGGGCATCAGGATGGTCGGGCACAAGCTGCGGAAAGCGCCTCACGCCGGCCTTGTGGCGGGCATCGGGGAAGGGGGCTTCGTAGGCGGCTGCCTCGGCAGCGTTCAAATGAGGCGCTGCCCGGGCAAGCAACTTGGCGCAATCGAGATCGGGGTTTTTCGCAACATAGGACCGCCAGTCGATGAAACCCTTCGGCAGCGACTGATCGCCGGTGCCCAGCAGGGTGTTCATCACCACAAGCCCATTGAAGCGATCGGGGAAAACCATCGGCAGGGTCAAACCGAGAATGCCGCCCCAGTCCTGGCAGACGAGTGTGACCTCGGTCAGTTCGAGGCGCTCAAACAGGGCGATCAGATGAGCACGGTGAAAGTCGAAGGTATAGACCGCCTCCTCAACCGGTTTGTCCGAGCGACCGAATCCGATCAGATCAGGCGCAACCACACGGTAGCCGGCCGCAGCGAAGACCGTGATCATCCTGCGATAAAGGAAGCTCCAGGTGGGTTCGCCATGCAGGCACAAAAAGGTGCCCGAGACCTTGCCGGGGCCGGTGTCGATCACCGCCGTGCGAAGGCCCTGATAGCCGGGCAGATCGTCGATCCAGGTGATCGGCCAATCGAAGTCGGGCACCGATGCGAAACGATGGTCCGGAGTGCGAAGAATGTCCATGGTCAATGTCTCGATCGCCAATGCGTGCCAGATTGTCTGCCCACTCGGCGCAAGGGGCGGGACAGGAGATGCATCGGATGCGCTGCCGCCGGTCTAGCCGACGGATCGCGTGTGTGACCGACGTGATCCGATGATAGGCTGATCCGGAATCAGACAGAAAGGGCGACCATGGAGACCGGAAGCTTCGCTCAACTGCTTTACCGTTATTGGTTTTATGGCTGGCTATTCAGAGACGCCAATCGTGGCAATCTGTTGGAACGCGCCGCTGCGATGCGCTATAACCGAACGCATTCATGCTGGCTGCCGACCTATTTTCGACGCTGGTCGGTTCTGGGCGGTCTCTGTTATCTGATTGGCTGGGCGATCGAAGTGCATGCGCCTGCGCCCTTGACCCTTTTCTTTTTCACCTTGTTCGTGCTGACCGTACCGGTCAACGCCGTGACCCTGGCTGCATGGATCGGTCTTAAGGTGATGCCAGGGCACTGACTCCTTGCGGCGCATCGCATCGCTAGACCCCCCCCAAGCAGAAAGGGCCCGATTCGCATCGGGCCCTTTTTTTCGACAGCCGGACGGCAATCGTCAGGCTGTGCATCGATCGGCGTCAGCCGACCGATTGCTGGCTTACATGTCCATACCGCCCATGCCGCCCATACCACCCATGCCGCCCATACCACCCGGCATGCCGCCGCCGGCCGGCTTGTCTTCCGGCGCTTCAGCAATCATGGCGTCGGTGGTCAGCATCAGACCGGCGACCGATGCGGCGTTTTGCAGCGCCATGCGGGTCACTTTGGTCGGATCGACAACACCCATCTGGACCAGGTCGCCGTAGGAGCCGTCCGAGCCGTTCCAGCCGAAGTTGCCCTTGCCTTCCAGGACCTTGTTGACCACCACGCTCGGCTCGTCGCCGCAGTTGGCAACGATCTGGCGCAGCGGCTCTTCGATGGCGCGCATGACGATCTTGATGCCGGCATCCTGATCGGCGTTGTCGCCCTTGACCGTGATGGTCGAGCGGGCACGCAGCAGGGCCACGCCGCCACCGGCGACGATGCCTTCCTCGACGGCCGCACGGGTGGCGTGCAGGGCGTCTTCCACGCGGGCCTTCTTCTCTTTCATTTCGACTTCAGTAGCTGCGCCGACGCGGATGACTGCAACGCCGCCTGCCAGCTTGGCAACACGCTCCTGGAGCTTTTCGCGATCGTAGTCGCTGGTGGCTTCTTCGATCTGCGAGCGGATCGCTTTGACGCGGGCTTCGATATTGGCTTCTTCGCCGGCGCCGTCGATCAGGATGGTGTTCTCTTTGCCGACTTCGACGCGCTTGGCGCGGCCGAGGTCCTGAAGCGTGGCTTTCTCGAGGGTCATGCCGGTTTCTTCGGCGATGACCGTGCCGCCGGTCAGGATGGCCATGTCTTCGAGCATCGCCTTGCGACGATCACCAAAGCCCGGTGCCTTGACCGCAACCGTCTTGAGGATGCCGCGGATGTTGTTGACGACCAGCGTTGCCAGGGCCTCGCCTTCGACTTCTTCTGCCACGATCAGCAGCGGGCGGCCGGCTTTGGCCACCTGCTCGAGCACCGGCAGCAGGTCACGGATGTTGGAGATTTTCTTGTCGTGCAGGAGCACGAACGCATCTTCCATCACCGCGATCTGCTTGTCGGGGTTGTTGATGAAGTAGGGCGACAGATAGCCGCGATCGAACTGCATGCCCTCGACCACGTCGAGTTCGTTGTTCAGCGACTTGCCGTCTTCAACCGTGATCACGCCTTCCTTGCCGACCTTCTCCATCGCCTCGGAGATGATGTTGCCGATCTCGGTATCCGAGTTGGCGGAGATCGATCCGACCTGAGCGATTTCCTTGGTGGTGGTGCAGGGCTTGCTGATGGTCTTGAGCTGCTCGCTCAGGGCGATGACCGCCTTGTCGATGCCGCGCTTGAGGTCCATCGGGTTCATGCCGGCGGCCACATACTTCATGCCTTCGCGAACGATGGCCTGAGCCAGCACGGTCGCGGTGGTGGTGCCGTCACCCGCATTGTCGGAGGTCTTGGAGGCGACTTCCTTGAGCATCTGGGCGCCCATGTTCTGGAACTTGTCCTTGAGCTCGATTTCCTTGGCGACCGACACACCGTCCTTGGTGACGGTGGGTGCGCCGAAGCTGCGCTCGAGCACGACGTTGCGGCCTTTCGGGCCGAGGGTGACCTTGACCGCATTGGCCAGGATGTTGATACCTTCGACCATGCGCTGGCGCGCGTCGTCATGGAAAAATACTTGCTTAGCTGCCATGTTGATGACTCCTGGAATTTCTGAATTCAGTCGTTAATGAGGTGCGTGATCACTCAACCACGGCCATGATGTCTTCTTCGCGCATCACGAGCAGCTCGTCGCCGTCGACCTTGACGGTCTGGCCCGAGTACTTGCCGAAGAGAACCTTGTCGCCGACCTTGACGGCCATCGGACGGATCTTGCCGTCGTCGCCGACTTTGCCGTTGCCCACGGCCAGGATTTCGCCCTGATCGGGTTTTTCGGCGGCATTGTCGGGGATGAAGATGCCGGATGCGGTCTTACGCTCATTGTCGAGACGCTTGATGATGACGCGATCGTGCAAAGGACGAAGCTTCATGAGAAAGGGCTCCTGATAACTTGATGGAACAAGGTTGTTGAAGGGATTTGCCGAAAGCGGCCGAAAGACGGCACGCAGAAAGCGGCGCAAGCAGAAGGTATAAACGGCAGGTTTTGAAATGCCCGCTGGCTCCGAACGGCCCGGAAATTGTTAGCACTCACCGCCTGCGAGTGCTAATGATAGCCTCCCGAGTCGGCTTTTTCAAGTCTTATCCCAACGTACGCCGACTGGCGAGTAAAGGAAATCGGGTGGATCTGCTGCTGATGTCGTTTGGATCGAGGCTCGACAACCATTACCAGGCCGCGTTTTCGATCCTCAGTTTTTTGGCCCGACCCGGCATCGAACGGGTGTTTGTCGCGACGGATGCCCCGCGCTTTTATGCGCAATTCGGCGCGCGGATCGAGATCTTGCCGATCGATGAGGCGCTGATGAGCCAATGGCGGGGCGATTCCGGCTTTTTCTGGCGGATCAAGATCAAGGCAATCGAAAGGGTGGTCGGCATCAGCGGTAATGATCTGCTCTACGTCGACTCCGACACCTTTCTTGCCGGTGATCTGACAGCCCTTTCATCGGTCCTGGCGAGCGGCGCAACCGTCATGCATCGGCTTGAGTCACGGCTCAGCCAGCGAGCAAGCAGCACCGAGAAAGCAATGTGGGCGGTCCTGCGCGGCAAGACCTTCGGCGGCATCACGATCGACGATCAGACCGAAATGTGGAATGCCGGTGTGATCGGATTGCCGGCTGCCAGCGCTGGCGACGATATTGCGCGCACGCTCGCGCTGTGTGATGCCCTGTGCGCCACGCCCTGTACCCGCCGGCTGATCGAGCAGTTTTCGTTTTCGCTTGCGCTGGCCACCGGCGGTAGGCTCACGCCCTGCGATGACGCGATCATCCATTACTGGGGCAACAAGCCTGACTGGAATCGTGCCCTGCGCGAATTTTTTGCCGAGGCTGCGCTCACCGATGCCGACCTGTCCGAGCGGATCAGCCGGCTGTCGTACTTCGATTTTCGGGCGCTGCCGATCCTGCGCAAGGAGAGCTCGGCAAGGCGCAGGATGGTCGCGGCGGCCGACTGGCTGTTTTTGCCACGACGGGTCGAGTACTTCGAGTGACGGTCTCGGCATCGTGGCGTCGATCGGTCACTGACCGCGATCAGTCGCTTGGCATCAGGTAATTGAGCGCCAGCCGCCCGCCATCGGGGTAGATCGTTTGCCCTGAAAGATACGAGGCGTCGTCGCTGGCCAGAAAGGCTGCGACGGTGGCCACCTCCGAAGGCTCGCCGAGGCGCCCGAGCGGTGTGCGCGACATGATCGTGCGCTCGGCGGCGGGTGAGCCCATCACTGCCTTGCGGGCCAGGTCGGTGGCGATCGTGCCGGGGCCGATCGCGTTCACACGGATGCCGTGCGCTGCCAGCGAGACCGACATCACCTTGGTGAGCTGATTGACGCCACCCTTGGAGATCACATACGGCACCTGATTCGGGATCGCCAGGATCGCGTTGACGCTCGACATGTTGATGATCGTGCCGCGAATGCCGGCCGCGACCATGTGGCGTGCGACCGCCTGACCGAAGACGAAATAGGACCGAAGATTGATGGCCAGCACGCGGTCGAGGTCGGCGACCTCAAGATCGAGAAACTCGGCGGCGTGGGTGATGCCGGCGTTGTTCAGCAGAACATCAATGCGACCGAAGCGCGCCAGCGCCTGACTGACCGCGTCGGCTGCCAGACGGCTGTCTGCCACGTCGCCGGCAATGAACATGGCCTTGTCGGGGCCCAGCTCGGCGATTACCTGGGCGCCTTGTGCGGCATTGATGTCGACGATCGCCACGAAGGCACCTTCGGCCAGAAATTGCTTCGCACAGGCAAGGCCGATGCCCTGTGCCCCGCCGGTGACAAGTGCCACCTTGTCTTTCAGTTTCATTGTGTGACGCTCCGATGGATGGTCGGCCTGCCAAGATCAGGCCGCGTGAGATCATCGCAGATCATGAACATCTGGCTTTTCACCCGGATTCTGGCGCTGGCATCGACCATTTCTGTGGGTCTGCCTGCCTGGTCGCAGCCGGTGCCGCAAACCGTGGCCGGCGCGCTTCGTGCGGCGGCGATTGCGCCGGGCGAATACGGTGTGGTGGCCCTGCCGCTCGATGGCGGCCCGCCGCTGGTCGCCTACAACGAATCGCTCGCGTTCAATCCGGCTTCGACGATGAAGCTGGTGACGACGTACGCGGCCCTGTCTTTGCTGGGCGCCAATTATCGCTGGCACACGCCGATCCTGATGCGCGGATCGATCGACGATGGCATTCTCGAGGGCGATCTGGTGCTGCGCGGTGGTGGCGACCCGAAGCTGGTGATCGAAGACATGGTCGAGATGGTCTCGCGCCTGCGCGCCCTCGGACTCAAGGTCATTCGAGGCAATCTGGTGATCGACGATTCGCTCTATGAGATTGGCGACGAGTCAACCGAGAAATTCGATGGTGACCCGTCGCAGCCCTATAACGTCAGGCCTTATGCCGCCCTGATGAATTTCAAAGCGACCAAGGTCACCGTCAGGCCGCAGTCCACAGGCATTGCGATCGAGCTCGATCCGCCGCTGGCCGATGTCGGCCTGATTGACGAGGTCAGGGTACTGGGCGGGCCGTGTCGAAGCGGCATCGCCGGACTGGCGATTCGTGACTCGGGAACCGAGCAAAAGCCGCTGATCCGTGTTGCCGGGAGTTATTCGAGTGCATGTGGCGAGCAATCGACCATGACGGCCGTGCTCAATCACCGGCAGTTCATTCAGGCGTTCTTTGGCAGCGCGTGGCGCGCGGCAGGTGGGGTGTGGGAGGGGCGTGCGGTCATCGAGCGGCGCATTGAGCCTCGGCTCCCGGTGCTCATGCAGTGGACGTCGCCGCGAACGCTGGGCGATGTGGTCAAGGACATCAACAAGTACAGCAATAACGTGATGGCTCGGCAGGTCATGCTGCAGACCTCGACCGATCTGCCCCGGCGGCGACCGGCCACGCTCGAGCGGGCACGCCGGGTCATCATCGGCTGGCTCGAAAAGCGCGGCCTGCGCTCGCCCGAAATCGTGATTGATAACGGGTCCGGGCTGTCGCGTCAGGAACGGATTGCGCCGCTTTCGCTCGCGCGCGTGCTGATCGATGCCGCGCAAAGCCCGGAGGCCTCGGTGTTTTTTCAGTCTTTGCCGGTGGTTGGTGTCGACGGCACCATGAAGAGCCGACTCAAGACCGATCCGGTCGCCGGCAACGCCTTTATCAAGACTGGCAGCCTCAACGATGTGCGAAGCATCGCCGGTTATGTCGACGCCGCATCGGGGCGACGCTACGCGGTGGTGATGATGATCAACGGCCCGCGCGCCGAGGGCTCTTCGCTGGCCCAGGACGCGCTGCTGAAGTGGGTCTTCGCTAACGGCTGACGACCGCTGAAGCTTGAAGGCTGAGTCGACCAGGGGTCAGCCGATACCGAGTTCGCCCCACAGACTGTCGACCCTTGCTTTGACGTCTTTTGACATCGCAATCGGGCTGCCCCATTCACGATCGGTTTCGCCGGGCCATTTTCCGGTGGCATCGATGCCCATCTTCGATCCCAGGCCAGAGATTGGCGAGGCAAAGTCGAGATAGTCGATGGGCGTGCGATCGACCAGCGTGGTGTCGCGCAACGGGTCGACCCGTGTGGTGATCGCCCAGATGACGTCCTTCCAGTCGCGCACATCGATGTCGTCGTCGACCACGATGATGAACTTGGTGTACATGAACTGGCGCAGGAAGCTCCAGATGCCGAACATCACCCGCTTGGCATGGCCGGGATATTGCTTTTTCATCGATACCACCGCCATCCGATAGGAGCAGCCTTCGGGCGGCAGATAGAAATCGACGATCTCTGCAAACTGTTTGCGCAAAATCGGCACGAACACTTCGTTGAGTGCCACGCCCAGGATGGCCGGCTCATCCGGAGGTTTGCCGGTATAGGTCGAGTGGTAGATCGCACCTTCACGCAGCGTGATCCGATCGATGGTGAACACCGGGAACCAGTCCTGCTCGTTGTAGTAGCCGGTGTGGTCGCCGTAAGGACCTTCGAGGGCCATTTCCCAGCCGGTAAACGCCCGGGCGGGTGGCTCCCCCTTGAAGCCGAGGCGGCGGCCATGCTCGCGCGTGAGCGCGCCATCGGGGTCGGGTCGGATACCGCCTTCGAGCACGATCTCGGAGGTGGCCGGCACCCGCAGTTCATTGCCCAGGCACTTGACGAGCTCGGTGCGCGCACCGCGCAGCAGGCCGGCAAACTGGTATTCGGACAAGGTATCGGGGACCGGTGTGACCGCACCCAGAATCGTGGCCGGGTCGCAGCCGAGCGCCACCGAGATCGGAAACGCCTGGCCTGGGTGCGCGCCAGCATGGTCGCGAAAGTCGAGCGCGCCACCCCGATGGGCGAGCCAGCGCATGATGGTCTGGTTGGCCCCGAGCACCTGCTGCCGATAGATGCCCAGATTCTGGCGGGTGCGCGCCGGGCCTCGGGTCACGACCAGCCCCCAGGTGATCAGCGGGGCGACATCGCCCGGCCAGCAGGTCTGGATCGGCAGCCGGGAGAGGTCGACCTGATCGCCCTCCCAGACGATGCTGTGACACGCTGCGCGCAAGACTTCGCGTGGCGACATATTGAGCACCTGGCGCAGTACCGGCAGCTTGTCCCAGGCGTCCTTGAGTCCCTTCGGCGGATCGGGCTCCTTGAGATAGGCGAGCAGATTACCGATCTCGCGCAGTGCGTCCACCGAGGTTTCGCCCATGCCGAGCGCGACTCGCTTGGGGGTGCCGAAGAGGTTCGCCAGTACCGGGTAGGCATAAGCTCGAGCGTCCTGGACTGGTCGTTCGAACAGTAGCGCCGGCCCTTCGGCACGCAGCGTGCGATCGGCGATCTCGGTCATCTCGAGCTGGGGTGAGACCGGGGTGGCAATGCGCTTCAACTCGCCTTGCGATTCGAGTTGAGAGATGAAGTCGCGCAGATCGACGTATCGCATGACTAGGCAAACCGGAAGTCAACAAGCTCCGATCTTCGCACGCGCCCGGTTTTGACCCTTCGCGCCCCGCTGCTATAATCACCTCCAGATTGGTCGATGCCTGCGGCACGACAGTCTTCATCGAGCAAATGCCTCGATGGCTTCAAAGGCCCGATCGCTGAAGATCCAAAGCCGACCATTTCGGCTTCCAGCGGGCCATGTCTCCTCAGCCAATCGGTTGAGTCCCGGCGCCGAGCAGCGCCAAACCGGGCGGCGGTCAAAGTTCCGCCCGACACCAGACGGTCACTGACCGTCACCGTCCCTCGGCCTGCATGGCGTGGGTGGTTCGAGTGGTCGCCAGAATGTGTGGCGGTTTGTGCAGCGTTCGCTGCCAGGAGAACAGATGTCTCAGCAACGCAGAATCGATCTGCTTTTCAGTACAACTGTCGCGGTCATCGGCCTTGGACGATTCATTCGGTCAGCTGGACCGATAGTGGCCATGGCGCTGGTGACCGTCGTCGCGGTTCACGGCACGCTTGGCGGTGAAGGGGCGCTACAGGCTGCGATGGCGGCTCGTCGCCCGCCTGTCGGCATGATGGCTGCGTTGCAGCCGGGTCGGGAGTCTGCGCAAACCACAGCGTCGCCCGGTGAGTCCGAAGCGCGAGCCGCTACCGAGGGGGCTGCGCAACCGGTCGTCGAGGCCTCATCGCCCGAGACCGCTTTGCCTGCGTCGCCCGCGGTTCGGCTCGATCGGGAGCAGAGCAACATCGCGCGCTTCATCGCGTCCCGATATCGCACCACGCTCGAGACCACCAACCAGTTCGTCTTTCACGCCTACCAGGCGGCGCGTGATGCCAAGATCGATCCGATGCTGGTTCTTGCGGTGATGTCGGTCGAGTCGAGTTTCGATCCGCGCGCCCAGAGCTCGGCTGGCGCGCAGGGTCTGATGCAGGTGTTGACGAAGGTTCACGCCGAAAAGTTTCTGCCCTTCGGTGGGATTCCGGCGGCCTTTGATCCGGTGGCCAATATTCGTGTCGGCAGCAGTATCCTCAAGGAATATCTGAAGCGCGAAGGTACGGTCGAAGGTGCCCTCAAGTCGTATGTGGGCGCCGCTTTCCTGCAGGACGACGGCGGATACGGGCAGAAGGTTCTCAACGCCCGCGATCGGATTGCGGCGGCTGCGGCCGGCAAACCTTTGCCGCCTGAGCTGGTCATTGCGGCAAAGGCCCCGCGCAGCGATGCAGTCACTGTCGACTCGTCAAATGCTGCGGCCGGCAGTCTTCAGGCCGATGCCAGGATCACCGAAGTAACGCCTGCGCAGCGGAGCGAGACGGAAAATCGGGACGCCAGCCGTGATGCGAGCCTGCTGGCGCCGGCTGCGGAATCAGCGCAGTCGGGTCAAAACCGCAGCCTGGGCGCGGCCACTGCATCGCCCGCTTCAGGCGACATCTGAACCCGGTGCCGGGCACTTCCTTGCGGTCTGCGTTGCGCGCTTAATAGCGCTCATTGCGCAGGACGGCGCCGATGCGCCGCGCTGCTTCCAGCAGGTTGTCCATCGAGTTGGCATACGACAGTCGCATCCAGCGACCCGGCTGGTTGGCACCGAAGTCCTGTCCTGGCACCAGCGAGACATGGGCTTGTTCAAGCAGTCGTTTGGCGAGCAGGCGGCTGTCGCCGAAGCGGCTGCAGTCGAGCCAGACATAGAAGGCCCCGTCGGGAATCACCGGGATACCGAAGCCGAGCGCGGTCATCGCGGTGACGATCGCATCCCGACGCTGCCTGAATTCATGTCGACGCGCCTCGAAGATGACTTCGGATTCGGGAGCAAAGCAGGCGAGTGCCGCATTTTGCGCAAGGGCCGAGGCACAGATGAAAAGGTTCTGAGCCAGCTTTTCGAAGGCGCCGACCAGGGCCTGGGGCACGACCAGCCAGCCCAGTCGCCAGCCGGTCATGCTGAAGTATTTTGAAAAGCTGTTGATGACGATGACATCCTCGCCGAGCTCGAGGGCCGTGCGTGGCGTGCCGTCATAGGTCAGGCCGAGATAAATTTCATCGACCAGCGTGAAGCCGCCGCGTGCCCGAGCGAATGCGACGATGCGTGCGAGTTCATCGAAGGGGATCGACGTGCCGGTGGGGTTGGCAGGCGAGGCAAGCAGGGTGCCGCGGGTGACCGGCCCCCAGTTCGCGGCCAACAGCGCCTCGGTCATCTGAAAGCGGGTGTCGGCAAAGACTGGCACCGCGCGCGGCAGGCCATCGAAGGCCGCGACGAAATGCCGGTTGCAGGGATAGCTCGGGTCGGTGAGCAGCACCTCATCGCCCACGCCCACCAGCGCGCAGCAGGCCAGCGTGAGTGCGGCTGACGCTCCGGCAGTCACGATGATGCGTCGCGGATCGACGGCGATGCCGTGTCGTGTGGCGTAGTCGCGCGCGATCGCTTCGCGAAGCGGTGTGATGCCCAGGGCCGGTGTATAGCCGGTCTGGCCCGAACGCGCTGCCCGCTCGAGCGCCGCGACGACCGGTTCGGGTGCGGTGAAGTCGGGCTCCCCGATCGACAGATGGATGATCGGCTTGCCCAGCTGCTCCAGAGCGAGGGCCTGCTTGACCAGTTCCATCACCTCGAAGGACGCGATGTTGGCGTTGCGTGCGGCCAGCGGGTAGCCGGGCAGGGCGCCCGCGCCGGGCTGCTGCGGCGAGGCGAGCGTGCTCAGGACTGCACCCACGGTAAACCGGCGGCGCGCCAACCCCCTTTGCTGCCGCGCTGCTTGCGCTCATCGAGATCGCCTTCGAAGCCTTCGAGGATATTGATGGCGCGGCCATAGCCGGCCGCAGTGGCCACGCTGGCGGCCGACTGCGAACGCACACCGCTGCGGCACAGAAACATCACTGGTTTGTCGGTGACCGCATGCTGGCCAAGTTGCGCCAGAAAATCGGGGTTGGGCTGTTCGGCGCCGTAGGCGCGCCATGGCACCAGCGGCACCGCGTCGATATGGCCGACATAGGCCCACTCGGGCTGGGTCCGCACATCGATCAGCGTGGCTGCGCCGGCCTGATGCAGGGCCCAGGCCTCAGCAGGGGTCACGTCGCCGAAATAGTCCCGCCCCTTGTCGGTGGCGCGTTGCGCAGCACGCGACAGAATGGTTTGCGGGTTGCCGGGGTCGGGCGACGCAGTCCGAGAGTTGCTCAAGGGATCGTTTGTCATCAACGCACCTTCATGTGTGAGGGACTGGCCCGAGGCTAGCACCATGCAGGCGACTGCGCATGAGTCGGGTTTCCTGACGTGCCGCGTCACCGAGCAGGACGTGTTCATGTCAGCGGCCGTTGAAGATGGGCGGCTGCTTGGCAAGGA
>Ga0007796_10000563_pt1 | contig 12350 bp, 10 predicted proteins | sample CryBogmetaGMA0M_FD_60373 | JGI IMG/M metagenome (GOLD analysis project Ga0007796, IMG submission 60373) | Freshwater microbial communities from Crystal Bog, Wisconsin, USA - MA0M | ecosystem: Environmental > Aquatic > Freshwater > Lake | place: Crystal Bog, Wisconsin, USA | collected 2009-07-06 | reverse complement strand
AACAGGGTGGGCAGGATCGGACCGGTGGTGAGGGACATGGCGGAAACCGTCGGAAAGGGATCGGTAATCGGGAATAACAATTCAGAACGAACAAAAATCAAAACGATTGCAGCTGCAACAGTTGCATATGCAATCATTGCCGATACAATCTACACATGACCACCACCGATGTCCAGCCGCAGGGCTGTACCAACTTCAAGCTGCGTCAGTTGCTGCGCACGGTGTCTCGCCACTACGATGCCGAGCTTGCCCGCGCCGGCCTCAAGGGCACGCAGTTTTCGCTGCTCTCGCATGTGGTCAAGTTCGGCCCCTTGCAGCCTCAGGCGCTCGCCAGGCAGATGGGTCTGGACGCCTCCACCCTCACCCGCAACCTGCGGCCGCTGATCGATATGGGCTGGGTCAGCCAGGGCCCGGGCGACGATGCTCGCAGCCGCCTGATCGTCGTAACATCCGAGGGTCGCGCCAAATACACCGAAGCGCGGCGCCACTGGAAGCGGGCCCAGCTCGCACTCAATGACAAGCTCGGCACGGCCACGGTGGCCGCCCTGCATGCGCTGATCGATGACGGCCTGGCACGACTCGCGCCTGAGCCGCAACCAGGCACGATCGACGAGATAGACGGCTGAGGGCTGGCCGCGAGTGGGGTCGTTGCGAGCCCATCACGATGTCTGCCATCGTCGCACCCGATCATCAAGACCGTCATTCTCGAATGCGATACTGCCCTGATGAACACCATCGCCTCCTCGCTCACCGGGCATCCGGATCGCCCTGACCGCCCTGACCGCCTTCAGGGCGCGCCCAACTTTCGGGCCATCGACCCACTGCCCGCCGCCGACGGACGCAGGCTGCGACGTCTGCGTCTGTTTCGCTCGGATGCCCTGCACCGGCTGGGCGAGGATGATCTCGCCCGACTGCGCGCCCTGCGCATCCACACCGTGCTCGACTTGCGACGCGAGGATGAGCGAGAGATGTCGCCCAACCGCTGGCCTCACGATCTGCAACCGGTCACGCGGGTCTTCGATGCGGCGCCCGAGTTGCAGGCGGTGCGCGCCGGTGGCTGGCACGATTCGCTCAATGACCCGAGCTTTGATGCCGAGCGCGCGCGTCTGTGGATGATCGAGACCTATGCCCGGATGCCGACCGCACTGGCACCGGCGGTCAGCGCGGCGATCACCCATGCCTGCACGGCGCAGACCCGCGACACAGCGCTGCTGGTTCACTGCACTGCCGGCAAGGACCGGACCGGCTTCGTGTGCGCCATGCTGCTGGCCGCAGTGGGGGTGCCGCGCGAATCGATCCTGGCTGACTATCTCGAAAGCAGTGTGCGTCGCCCCTCCGCCGAGATGGCCGAGGTCCTGCTCGCCTACCACGGCATCGAGCGCACACCGCGAAAGCGCTCGGCGCTCGAGGTGATCACCAGCGTGCAGGACGACTTTCTGCTGACCTCATTCAGGACGGTCGAACGCGACTACGGGTCGGTCGAGGCCTATCTGAGCGCCTGTGGCCTGGGCGCAGACCAGCGCGAGGCCTTGCACGCCGCGCTGCTCGACTGACACCGGCAACACCTCACCCGGCTCAACACATCGGATCGCGCCCGGGATGGGCGCGATCGGTGCATCAGGTGCCGATCACTCCGCCGTCGAGCTTGCGGATCACGACGGTCGCCGAGCGCGGGCGGCCACCATCGGGCCAGCGCGAATAGCGGGTCGGCGCATCCGGATCGGCGCGCTCGGTCGGTGACTCACCCGGATGCTGGATGTTGATGAACATCGTGCGCAGATCGGGGGTCGTGGTGATGCCGGTGATCTCGCAGCCGGACGGCCCGACCAGGAAACGACGGACTTCGCCGGTGCGAGCGTCGGCCGCCAGCATGGCGTTATTGCCGGTATTGGCGAGATCGCCTTTGCCCATGGCGCTGGTGCTCATGTCGGTCTGGATCCAGAGCGTGCCGCGGGCATCGAACCACAGGCCATCGGGGCAGGCGAAGCTGTCGCCCCTGATGTTGCCGCGAGCATCGGCGCGGGTCAGCGCCGGGTCGCCCGCCATCACGAAGTGATTCCAGGTGAAGGCCAGGCCATCGCCGTCATCGGCATCTTTCCAGCGGATGATGTTGCCCATGGTGTTGTTGGCCCGCGGGTTGGCGGCATCGACCGCCGGGCGGCCCTGCGCGCCGCGCTCGGAATTGTTGGTCAGCGTGCAGTAGAGCTCGCCGGTGCGCGGATCGACCGCGATCCACTCGGGGCGGTCCATTTTCGTGGCGCCCAGCAAATCGCTCGCCTGACGAGATTTGATCAGCACCGAGGCCTGATCGGCAAAGCCGCGCTCGGGCGTGAGCCCGCCGGTGCCGGCCTTCAGCGGCAGCCATTGACCGGTGCCATCGGCATTGAACCGGGCCACATAGAGCGTGCCGTGATCGAGCAGCGTACGGTTGGCGGCATAGCCGCCCGGTTGCATGCGGTCACGGCTGACGAACTTGTAGATGTACTCGAAGCGGGCATCCTCGCCCATGTAGACCGCCACTCGCCCATCGGGGCGCACCGTGGTGGTTGCCCCCTCATGCGCACCGCGACCCATGGCCGTGCGCTTGATCGGCGTCATGGTGGGATCGGTCGGATCAATTTCGACGATCCAGCCGAAGCGGTTGGGCTCGTTGGGGTTGCGAACCGCATCGAAGCGGGCCTCGAACTCGTGCCAGCGATAGCCGCCGCCCTTGGCACGCAGGCCCCAGCGCTGCTGGTCGGCATCGGGCTGGTCCGGACCGTTGAAATAGAAAATGAAGTTTTCTTCGGAGGTCAGATAGGTGCCCCAGGGCGTCGGGCCGGCGGCGCAGTTGTTCAGCGTACCGAGCACCGTCGTGCCCGAGGGGTCGGCCGCGGTGCGCATCAGCGGATGCCCGGCGGCAGGACCGGCGATGGTCACAGGCGTGGCCGCGGTGATGCGGCGAGCAAACTTCGAGGGACGCACCATCTCGACGTTGCCATCGGCCTGACGGGCCACCTCGACCAGGGTGACGCCGTGGGCCGCGATCGACTTGGCGACCTTGTCGGCATTCCAGGTCTTCATGCCGTCGGCATGCAGCAGACCGTCGTCGGTGTATTCGTTGTTGAACACCAGCACGCCACGACGACTGCCATCGAGCGGGAAGTAGTGCATGCCGTCGTGATGCATGCCGATCTGCACCGCCTGCTCGGCCGCGGTGTTGGCGGCCGCAGGCGAAAAAGCCGGCATATTGCCGGGCACTCCCACCGGATCGCCCCACTTGCAGATCACAGCCGAGGTGTAGCCGGGCGGAACGGTCACGGTGTCGGCCGTGCTGAGAGGCACCGACTTGAAGCCGAGCTGCGGTCCGGGCTCAAAAACCGGGGCATTAGGGCCAGCAGTGGTGCAACCAGCCACCAGCGGCGCCAGCAGGCTGGTGGCCGCACCGGCAAGCCCACCGCGCACGACGATGCGTCGAGCCGGATCGGAGACCTCATGAATGCTGGGGTTTGACGACGGGTTGGAGTTTTCCATCGTCGAGAAATCTTTTGCCATGGCAGGCTCCTTCAAGGGGGTGAAATGGCATCGAGCCAACCCACAATTTTGACGTCAGCGGGTGACATCGGCGTGACGCCAGACCGATGACCGCTCAGTGGAAAAACACCGACGCCAGGCCAAGAAAAATGAAAAAACCCATGCTGTCGGTCGAGAAGGTCAAGAGCACCGACGAGCCGAGTGCCGGATCGCGCCCGACCCGCTGCAGCACCAGCGGCACCGCCATCGCAATCAGCGCGGCCAGCAGCATGTTGAGCACCATCGCGAGCGTCATCGTCAGACCGAGCATCGGGCCCTCGGCCGTCTCGCGATAGAGCAGCCAGGCAAAGGCGCCGGCGATACCGCCCCAGACCAGTCCGTTGAGCAGCGCAATCAGCAACTCCTTGCGCACCAGTTGCCGGGTATTGCTCGAGGTGACCTGCCCGAGCGCAAGCGACCGGATAAAGAGCGTCATCGTCTGGTTGCCCGAATTGCCGGCGATACCGGCCACGATCGGCATCAGCGCCGCCAGCGCCACCACCTTCTCGATGGTGCCCTCGAAAGCACCGATGACCCGAGAGGCAAAAAAGGCGGTTCCCAGATTGACCCCCAGCCACAGCCAGCGGTTGCGCGCCGAACTGATGATCGACGCAAAGAGGTCTTCCTCATCGCGCAGACCGGCGGCCGACAGCACTTCGGTATCGTTTTCCTCGCGGATCACGTCAACCACCTCGGCAACCGTCAGACGACCGATCAGCCGACCGCGGGCATCGACCACCGGTGCCGAGATCAGGTCGTAGCGCTCGAAGGCCTGCGCCGCCTCGCCGACATTGTCGAGCGCCTGCAGCGAGAGCAGGTCGCGCTTCATCACGTCTTCGACGGTCGAATCGGGTTCGCTGACCAGCAGCCGGTCAAGCGGCAATGAGCCCTGCAGCACATCATTGCGATCGACCACGAAGACCTGATCGGTATGGTCGGGCAGCCGCTCGAAGCGGCGCAGATAGCGCAGGACCACCTCGAGGCTCACATCCTCGCGAACCGTGACCAGCTCGAAATCCATCCGTGCACCAACCGTCTCTTCCGGATAGGACAGCGCCGCACGCAGCTGCTCACGCTCCTCGGGGGTGAGCTGGCGGCGCACCTGCTCGACCACGTCGTCGGGCAGGTCATCGGCAATCTCGGCCAGGTCGTCGGTATCGAGGGTGCCGGCGGCCGCGACCAGCTCGTCGCGGTCCATCGAGGCGATCAGGGTCTCGCGGACCGAATCGGAGACCTCGACCAGAATCTCGCCGTCGCGCTCGGCCTTGACCAGATCCCAGACCACCAGGCGCCGGTCGCGCGGCAGGGCCTCGAGGATGTAGGCCACATCGGCCGGATGCAAGGGCTCCAGGCGATGGCGCAATCGGCTCAGATGCTGGCCGACCGCGACATTTTCGACCAGCACGCGGCGCTCGGGATCGAGCGATACGGTTTCATGACGAGCCTGCTCGCGCACGACCTGCAGGCGGTCGAGCAGGTCCTCGACCTCGCTCAGCGCCCGATGGGCGTCTTCGGGGTCACGCGGATGGGATTGTTCGATCAGGTCGTCATCGACGTCCGGATGGCGATCGGTGGGTGAAACGTTCATTGGCTTGGCCCAGGGTCGGGAACAATGCGACCCGTGGTGCCAGGCAACGCTGTCAGCGGGCGCTGGCTCCGGGCCGCACGATCGTGTTCGGCAGATTCACGTGATGACACAGCCCGATGCGGCTGCGGTGAGTTCGGATGACGCGCATTTTAGGCGCCTAATGCGGACCAGCGCCAGCATCCCTCGACAGACGAGGCCTATTTCAGGGTGTCTGGACGGATCCCATCCAGCGCTGGATCACGGCTGCGCGCTTTGCCAGGCCGGGCGCAGCCGGGTTGCGGTCGTAAAACCGCGGGCGCGGCAGCATGGCGGCCATGCGGGCCGCCTGCGCAGCCGACAGCCGCTCGGCGGGTACGCCATAGAGATGTCGGGCACCCGCTTCGCAGCCGAAAACACCGACGCCCCACTCGGCCACGTTCAGGTAGAGCTCGAGGATCCGGTCCTTGGAGAGCACCGCCTCGAGCATGAAGGTGATCGCAAGCTCCTGCGCTTTGCGCAGGTAACTGCGCTCGCCGGTGAGAAACAGGTTCTTGGCCAGCTGCATGGTGATGGTCGAGCCGCCGGCCGTGACCTTGCCGCGCTGCTGATTGCGCTCATGGGCCTTTTCGATTGCATCCCAGTCGACGCCCTCATGGTCGGTGAAGCGGGCATCTTCAGCGGCGATCACCGCGCGCTTGAGCTGGGGCGAGATGCGGGCATAAGGCACCCACTGGTAGGACAGCTGGGCCGAGGGGTTCTTCTCACGCAGCACCGAGAGCTGTTCGCGCATGAAGCGAGTCGATTCGGGCGCATGGGTCTTCCACCAGACGATGTGACCGAGATACCAGCACTGAAGGGCGATCAGGGCAATCAGCCCGACAAGCAGCAGCGCACCCAGCGCACGGACCGCGCGGCCCGCCATACCGGATCGACGCGCCACGGCGTTCAGGCGGACGGTCGCGCTGCAGCGAGTTGCTCGCGCAGCATCGCATAGACCGGCAGCGTGGCCGGTCGCACACCGCGCCACAGGGCGAACGACTCAGCCGCCTGCGCGACCAGCATGCCGAGCCCGTCTTCGACGCGCGGGCAACCGGCATCGGCCGCATCCCGCATGAAGGCGGTGGGCTGTGCGGCATAGACCATGTCGAGCGCCAGCCGGACTCCCGACCAGGCGGATGCCGGCACCGGCGGCGAGGCATCGGCAAGCCCTGCCGAGGTGGCATTGATGATGAGGTCGAAGCCGCCCGCAATCGCATCAAAGCCGCCGGCTGACAGCTTTTCCGCGTCGGCTGCGGGCAGCCTTGCGCCAAGGTCGCTCACCAGCTCGCCCGCACGGGCTGCGGTGCGGTTGACGATCATGAGCCGGTCGATGCCGGCAGCCAGAAAGGGCTGCACCACACCGCGCGCGGCGCCGCCTGCGCCCAGCAGCAGCACTCGCGCGCCGGCCAGCGGCAGATCGATGCGGTGCTCGATGTCATCGACCAGGCCGGCGCCGTCGGTGTTGTCGCCGAGCACCCGGTCGGCATCAAAAGCCAGGGTGTTGACCGCCCCGGCGAGCGCGGCCCGTGGCGTAAGCGAGTCGGCCAGCCGGAACGCCTCGGTCTTGAAGGGCAGCGTGACATTGAGGCCCCGACCGCCCTCGGCACGGAAGGCCGCCACCGTGGCCACGAAAGCATCAAGCGGCGCGAGCAGCCGGTCGTAGACCATGTCCTGATCGGTCTGAGCGGCAAACTGCGCATGGATGGCCGGCGAGCGGCTGTGCGCGATCGGATTACCGATTACCGCGTAGCGAGCTGGTTTCGAGGCCATCGTTGGTGAAGGTCCAGGTGCGTACGATCTGAAGGATGTCGCCGTCGCGCGCCATCTCGGGCGTAAAGCGCTCGTAGGGCTGACCGGCGTAGATGATTTTCTTGACCGCCCGGTTGAGCGACTCGAACTTTGACTTCTTGTTGATCACGACATCGACGACCTTGCCGTTGCGGTCGATTTCGGCGGTGATGATCAAGGAGTCGTAATGACGACCGCGCGATTCGGGCGGATAGCGTTCGGTGCCGATCTGCTCGATGCGGTTGGCCCAGTCGGCCACATAGCGGGCGTAATTGACCCCCACCGCATTGATGCCGAAGGTCAAGCGCTTGGGGCGCTTGTTGTAATCCTCGATGTTCTTTTCAACCTCGGCCTGCATGCGCGAGAGCACGCTCTGGATCGCTTCGCTCTCGGTGCCCTCGGGGGTCGGCGTCGCATCTTTGGGCGTCTCGGGCGCCACATAGGATTGCGGCCCTTTGGCCATCGCCATGAGCTCGCGCTGCCGCGCCTCGAGCTCCTCGATCTGCGATCGCTTGGGCACGATCACGGTACCGTCCTGGGCGGCGGTTTCGGCGGGCAGCGGCGAGCGGGCGCGGCCGCGCTCATGTTCGCCGCCGCCCTCCTGACTGACCTGGGCCAGCACCTCGGGCGCAAGCGGCGCATTGAGCGTGCGGGCATTGAGCAGGATGACGTCGAGACGCGAGTCGGCCGGGTTGAGCAAGGTCTGAATCGGCGGCGAAAACCGGGCGAACATGATCATGGCGTGCAGCAGCAGCGATGCGACCAGCGCGACCGCAAGCGGATCACGGATCAGCGGCGACCCCCACGCCGCCCGAGGCCAGCGGATCAGGCCGGACTCACGCACTGTCGACTGGCTCACAGCCCTCGCCCCCTCAGACAGCAGACGGAACCGGCGGCGGCGCCTCGGGCGCCAGGCCAGCGCTTGCATCGGCATCGAGCAGCGAGGCGGCCGGATCGACGATTTCGGCGTGAGGCGGGCCGGGCACTTCGTCGATCCCATCGATCGGGTCTTCGAGCTCGACCATGGCGCTGTCGTCGGCTGCCGCCTCGGCGACGCTCACAAAACGTGCCGAGACCGACAGCTCAAGCTCATCCCAGGCGGTGATGTCGACGATGATCGGCTGTCCGGGCGACAGGCCCATCGCCGGCAACTCGGGCATTCGAAGATAGAGCGGCGCCTCGGCGAGCCGAATCAGCTCGTCGCGCACCACCACCGCCTTCAGACGCGGCTGCGCCTGCTGGGCAATCCAGCGCAGGCACCAGTAGCGCTCCATGCGCTGCTGAAATTCGGCGTAGGCGGTGTAGCGGGCATCGAAGGCCGAAATCACGGCAAAGAGTTCGGCGTCACCGGCCGCGTAGGGCGGCTCCTGCGCGCTCACCACCGCGATCAGCTGGCGCTGGTTGACCAGATCGGTGTAGCGGCGCAGCGGCGAGGTCGACCAGCCGTATTGCGCCACGCCAAGCCCATGGTGCGGCAGGGCCTGCGTGCTCATGCGCACCCGCCCGCCCGCCTGCTGCGAGCGGTAGATGCCGGGCACACGCTGATCGGCCAGCAACTGGCCCCAGGCCGAATTGGCCAGGATCATCAGTTCGGCCACGATGCGATCGAGCGGTGCATCGCGACGCCGCTGGGTAATCCGCACCACCTGCTCGCCATCGGCCGAGGTGTCGACATAGAAGCTGAAGTCGATCCGATGCCGGGCCTCGGGCTTGCCGCGGACGCGATCGCGCTCGGCCGACAGCGCAAGGGTCAGTCGCCACAGCGCCCGCAACGCGCTCGCCTGCGCCAGGCCGGCAAGCGGGTCGGGCTGACCGTCGAGGGGCGGGGCAAGCGCGGCTTCGGTCACCTGCTCGTCGAGCTGGTCGTGTCGAAGATTGGCGGCCACGCGAATCATTTCGACCCGACTCTGGCTGGCGACCAGGCTGGTGCCGGTCTCGTCGAGATCGACATAAAGCGACAGGGCCGGCATCTCGCGGCCGGCATCCAGCGAAAAGCGTTCGATGGGCGCCGCCGGCAGCATCGTGATCTTGTCGCCCGGCATATAGACCGTCGACATCCGGTCGCGGGCGATGCGATCGAGGGCGCCGTCGCGCTCGATGCCAAGCGCCGGTGCGGCGATATGCACACCGATCCGCAGGCGGCCATCGGGCAAGGTCTGGACCGACAGGCAATCGTCGATCTCGGTGGTGGTCGAGTCATCGATCGAGAAGGGCTGCGCCTCGGCATGCGGCAGGCTGGCGCGGGCCCGGGCGAGCGCCTCATCGAGCGGTGCGGTGTCGACGTCGGAAAAGCCTTCGCCGCGGGCGAACTGGTCGGCCAGGAAACACGCGAGATGCAGCGCGCGGGCGTTCGGGAAGGCACCGGCCGACAGCAGCACCCGCTCGGGCGGCGATCGGGTCAAGGCACAGGCCGCATCAAGGGCTTTCCATTCGAGGCTGTTCTTGTCAGGCCGCACCAGCAGGCGGGCGGCCTCGGCGGCCACCGGCGCCGGCGTGCGCCCGGCAGCAAGCTCGGACGCCCAGACCTCGACCCGTGCAGCCTGCTCCTTCTTGCGTTCGATCGCGCTGAGCGCGGCACGCAGGGTGTCGGGCGGGGCGGGTCGATAGCGACCGCGCCCCTTGCGATAGAAGTAGACCGGCGAGGCGTGCAGGCGAAACAGCAGACTGGCCGACTCGACCGCCGAGGGCGCATGGCCGTAGTAGTCGGCGGCGAACGCGGTGAACTCGAACTCGTCCTGAGGCGCGCACTCCCACAGAAAGTCGAGATCGATGCCCTCGGCGGCGCCATTGGCGCGCTGCATCAGATCGGAGGGCCCCGGCTCGGCGAAACGCAGCATGACCGAGGTGGCTTTTACCTTGGTGCGCCTGCCGCTGGCCGCTTCGACCTGCAGGCTCGAGCCGGCATCGGACAGCACCGTGCCGGCCTTGAATGCGCCGTCTTCCTCAAACAGGACGTGGGTGCTTGCCATGACGCGATGCCGGTGCCGCGGCCAGCGCCGCAAAGCACATGATTATAGCCTTTGGCTACAATCGGCCGCCGCCCAATTTCCCAAGGAGCCAGCCATGGCGATGGATGTCATCGATTACCGGATCGAAGGTCATGAAATGCAGTTCGTCGAGGTCGATCTCGACCCGGGCGAGGCCATGGTGGGCGAGGCCGGCAGCCTGATGTACATGGAGGACGGCGTCTCGCTCGAGACGATCTTCGGCGACGGCAGCAGCAGCGGTGGCGGCGGTGGGCGCGCCGGCGGGCTGTTCGGCAAGCTGGTCGGCGCCGGCAAGCGGCTGCTCACCGGCGAGTCGCTCTTCACCACGGTCTACACCAACCAATCGCGCCAGATCCGCAAGCTCGCCTTTGCCGCGCCCTACCCCGGCAAGATCCTGGCGATGGATCTGGGCAAGCTCGGTGGCCAGCTCATCTGCCAGCGCGACGGATTCTTGTGCGCCGCGCGTGGCGTCTCGCTCGGCATCGCCTTTCAGCAAAAACTCGGCGTGGGCTTTTTCGGCGGCGAGGGCTTCATCATGCAGAAACTCGAGGGCGACGGCCTGGCCTTCGTGCATGCCGGCGGCACCATCATGCGTCGCGACCTGCAGGCAGGCGAAGTGCTGCGGGTCGATACCGGCTGTCTGGTGGCCCTGGCCGGCGGCGCGAGGTTCGACATCGAGTATGTCGGCAAGATCAAGACCGCCCTGTTCGGTGGCGAGGGCCTGTTCTTTGCGGTCGTGCAAGGACCGGGAACGGTCTGGCTGCAATCCCTGCCCTTCTCGCGGCTGGCCTCGCGCATCTTCGCGGCCGCGCCCCAGACCGGCGGCGGCGGGCGCGAACAGGGCGGGATGCTCGGTCTCGGCGCGCTCGGCGGCGGGCTGTCGGGGGTTTTCGGCGGCGACAGCGACGAGTAGCCAGACAGCGCCTGCAAGTCAGAGCTGGATGCCGCCCGACACCTCGAGCACCGCCCCGTTCATGTAGCTCGAATCGTCGGACGCCAGAAACGCATACACCGCGGCGATTTCTTCCGGTCGGCCCAGCCGGCCGAGCGGCACCTTCTCGATCATCTTCTGCTTGACCGCATCGGGCACGGTATCGAGGATCGGCGTCATCACGAAACCCGGACAGACCGCGTTGACCCGCACGCCCTTGGGGCCGAGTTCGCGTGCCCAGGTCTTTGTGAAGCCGATCACGCCGGCCTTGGTGGCGGCATAGTTGGTCTGACCGAAATTGCCGTAGAGACCGACCACCGATGAGGCGTTGACGATCGACCCCGAGCCCTGCGCGGTCATGGTCTCGGCCACCGCCTGGGTGCACTCGAAGACCCCTTTGAGGTTGACCGCGATCACCGCATCGAACTGCGCCGAACTCATCTTGGCAAGCCGGGCGTCCTTGGTGATGCCGGCATTGTTGATCAGGACGTCGATGCGCCCCCAGGTGGCCTTGACCTTTGCCACCATCGCGTCGATCGCCAGACGGTTGGTGACATCGACGACCGCGCCGATCGCCTGACCGCCCTGGGCGACGATGGCGGCAACCGCCTGATCGACCCGCTGCTGACCGATATCGGAGACGACCACCCGCGCTCCCTCGGCGGCAAATCGAAGGGCGGTCGCCAGGCCGATGCCCTGGGCCGATCCGGTGACGATGGCTACTTTGTCCGTCAGGCGCACGAGAGAAAACCTCCGCTGAGTGTCGAAAACCGGATTTTAACGGGCGCCACCTGCACAAGCGCCTCGCACGGTCGCCGCGCGGGGCTCGCACCGGGTTGTCTTGTCCCGGTCGGTGGCCGAGAATGGCCCGACTATGAGGAGACGCAAGCCATGAATTCGCATCAACTGGTGATCCGCGGCGCCACCCTGATCGACGGCACGGGCGCGCCCGCCTGCATCGCCGACGTGGCCGTCGACGGGCAGGCCATCACGGCAGTACATCGTCGCGGGCTGGCATCGATCGACGGCATCACGCAGGTCGACCCGGCTCAGATGGCCGGTCATGCCGATCCGCACGGCGCGCGGGCCTCGGCCGCGCCTGGGCGCGGTCATCGTGAAATCGATGCGCAAGGGCTGCTGCTCACGCCGGGCTTTGTCGACATCCATACCCACTACGATGGGCAGGCAATCTGGGATTCGCAGTTGGCGCCGTCCTCGGTGCATGGCGTGACCACTGCGCTCTTTGGCAATTGCGGCGTGGGCTTTGCACCGCTGCGCCCCGGCGCGGCCGACTTCCTGATCAATCTGATGGAGGGCGTCGAGGACATTCCGGGGACGGTGCTGGCCGAGGGCCTGCCCTTCGACTGGGAGAGCTTTCCGCAATACCTCGATGCGCTGGAGCGACTGCCGCATGTGATCGACATCGGCGCGCAGATGCCGCATTCGGCCCTGCGCTGCTACGCCATGGGCGAGCGGGGCGGCGACC
>Ga0007796_10000562_pt1 | contig 12351 bp, 6 predicted proteins | sample CryBogmetaGMA0M_FD_60373 | JGI IMG/M metagenome (GOLD analysis project Ga0007796, IMG submission 60373) | Freshwater microbial communities from Crystal Bog, Wisconsin, USA - MA0M | ecosystem: Environmental > Aquatic > Freshwater > Lake | place: Crystal Bog, Wisconsin, USA | collected 2009-07-06 | reverse complement strand
TCAGGCCCATGCCAGCCATGACGGCCTGCTTGATCGTTTCATTGCTCGCCATCTCCATGGTCACCGCGGGCTCCACACCCGCCTGCGCCAGCAGCTTTTCCAGCGCTGCGCGGGTGCCCGAGCCCTGCTCCCGCACGATCAGCCCATAGGGTTGCAGATCGGCCACCGTGGGCCGTTCTATCTGCAGGATCGGATGATCCAGCGGCGCAATAAACACATGCGGGTGGGCCGCAAAGGGTTCGGCCCGTGTCACAAGCTCCTTGGGCGGGCGCCCCATGATTGCGATATCGACTTCGTTGGCATGGAGCATGCGCACCAGTTGCTCGCGGTTGCCGACGGCGAGCCTGATTTCGATTCCAGGGTGATCTTTGCGGAACTCGGCGAGCATGCGCGGAACGAAATACTTCGCGGTACTGACCATGCCGATATGGAGCGTTCCCACCTCCAGCTTCTGCAGACGCGCGGCTGCGTCCTCTGCATCCTTGAGCGTCGCCAGGATTCGGCGCGCATAGACCAGCATGTATTCACCCACAGTGGTCAGCACCACTTGCCGCCCATTGCGCTCAAACAGTGGGGCGCCCACATGGCCTTCGAGTTCGCGCACCTGCATGGTCACGGCCGGCGGTGTCAGGTGCAGGGCTTGCGCCGCCTTGGTAAAGCTCAGGTGCCGGGCTACTTCGCTGAACACACGAATTTGACGGAAGGTGGCGTTTTTCATCGCGGTGTGACCTGACCCTTGCAAGTTTGTTGTTCCGACAGGTCGGGTGCGAGGCCCACCGGCACCCTAGACAAAGACCAGCGGCTCCACGCCCCAGATCTCGGAGGCGTATTCGCTGATAACGCGGTCGGAGGAAAACATGCCCATGGCTGCCACATTCAAAATGCAGCGCCGGGTCCACTCGGTCGGCTGACGGTACAGCGCATCGACCTTGTCCTGGGTGGCGACATAGTCCGCGTAGTCGGCCAGCAGGAGGTAGTAATCCGACTCCAGCAGGCTGCGCACCACGTCCGCGTAACGCCCCGGCTCCTCGGGGGAAAACGCGCCATCGGCAAGTCGGTCAATCGCCGACCGCAAATCGAAGTTGTTGTCGTAATAGCGTCTTGGCTGGTAGCCGCTGGCACGCAGGTCGTGCACCTGTTCGGTCCGGTTGCCAAAGATGAAGATATTGTCTTGACCCACCTGCTGGGCAATCTCGATGTTGGCGCCGTCCCAGGTGCCGATGGTCAGCGCGCCGTTCAGGGCGAATTTCATGTTGCCGGTCCCCGAGGCCTCGGTGCCCGCCGTCGATATCTGCTCGGAAAGATCGGCTGCCGGAATCACAATCTCCGCCAGCGACACCCGGTAATTGGGGAGGAAAACGACTTTGAGCCGGTTGCCGATGCGCGGGTCATTGTTGACCACCTTTGCTACATCGTTGATCAGCCGGACCACCAGCTTGGCCATGTAATACGCCGAGGCCGCCTTGCCGGCAAAAATCACGGTACGCGGCACCCAGTTGGCCTGGGGCTGGGCCAGGATACGGTGGTAACGGGTGATCACGTGCAGCACATTGAGCAACTGGCGCTTGTACTCGTGCATGCGTTTGACCTGCACATCAAACAGGCTGTTGGGGTCCACCACGATGCCATGCAGCGGGCCCGCGATGTAATCCACCAGCCGCTGCTTGTTCTGCTGTTTGGCAAAACGGAAGGCGTTGTTGAACGCCGGATCTTCCGACAGGGATCTGAGCCCGGACAGCTGGTCCAGGTGCCGACGCCAGGTGGTGCCGATGCGGCCATCAATCAGCGCCGCCAGCGGACGGTTGGCCTGTGCCAGCCAGCGCCGGGGCGTAATGCCGTTGGTCTTGTTGCAGAAGCGCTCGGGAAACAGCATGGCGAAGTCGGAAAAAATGGTTTTGACCATCAGGTCGCTGTGCAATGCCGATACGCCATTGATCTTGTGGCTGGCCAGCACCGACAGATAAGCCATGCGCACCCGGCGCCCGCCACGCTCGTCCACCATGGAAACCCGCCGCAACAGCGCGTGGTCTCCAGGGTAGCGCGTGTGCACATCCGCAAGAAAGCGCGCATTGATGTCGAAAATGATGCGCAGGTGGCGCGGAAGCAGCCGCCCCAGCAGGTCCACCGGCCAGGTTTCCAGCGCCTCATCCATCAAGGTATGGTTGGTATACGAAAAAATACGCGTGCACAGGGACCAGGCTTCGTCCCATGCCAAACGGTGGACATCGAGCAGCAGGCGCATCAGTTCGGGTACGGCCAGTGCGGGATGGGTGTCGTTGAGGTGCACCGCGACCTTGTCGGCCAGCAGATCGAAATTTTCATGGTTGCGCAGGTAGCGCCGGACAACATCCTGCATCGAGGCGCTGACGAAAAAGTATTCCTGGCGCAGCCGAAGCTCTTTGCCGTGGTCGGAACTGTCGTCGGGATACAGCACCCGGGTGACGTTCTCGGAAATATTCTTGGCCTCTACCGCGCGCATGTAGTCGCCACGGTTGAAAGCTTCCAGGTTGATGGCGGAGGTGGCGCGGGCGGACCACAGCCGCATATTGGTGACGGAACTCAACTCGTAGCCCGGAACCGCATTGTCGTAGGCGGTTGCAACCACTTCTTCCGCATCCACCCATTGCACAACATCCCCCTCGCTGATCAGGCGGCCGCCGAAGCGCACGGTGTAGCTCAGCTCCGGGCGCATGAACTCCCAGGGATTGCCGTTGACAAGCCAGTAGTCCGGCTCCTCAATCTGTCGGCCGTCCACGATTCGCTGGCTGAACATGCCATATTCGTAGCGGATGCCGTAACCAATCGCCGGCAGGGCCAGGGTGGCAATCGAGTCCAGAAAGCATGCCGCCAGACGGCCCAGACCGCCATTGCCCAGTGCAGCATCGGGCTCCACCTCGACCAGCGCGTCGAAATCAGCGCCCAGCTGGCCGCAGGCCTGCTTGACCGCATCGTAGGTGTCCGTTGCCAGCAAGGCATTGACCAGGGCACGGCCAGTCAGAAACTCCATGGAGAGGTAGTAAACCCGCTTGGCGTCCTGGTTTTGCGACTCCTTGAGGGTCTCACGCCAGCGGTTCATGACGCGGTCACGGACCGTGTGGAACACGGCAAACAGCCAGTCGCGCTGGGTGGCCGAGCGCAGGTCCTTGCCAACCGAATAGATCAGCCGGTTGGCAATCGAATGGCGGATGGCCTCGACCGAATTTTCCGGAATTTCATTGTCAGAAGGACTGTCGTACTGCATGGTAGGGTGGCTCCTGATAAGGCCAGACAAAAAGGGAGGTCGCAAAAGGCTGCAGCAAGATTCGTGCTAGTTTTTGTTACCGGGCGGGCCGCAGCCGCCGGTACAGGGCCAGGTAGCGCTGGGCGGCCTCCTGCCAGTCAAAGCGCAGCTGCATGCCATTGCGCTGAACGGATTTCCAGACCTCCGGCTGCGCGTAGAGCGCGAAGGCGCGGTCAAGTGCACTTTGCAAACCACTAGCGCTAAAGCCGTCAAAGACAATGCCGCAGGCCGAGCCCGCAGCCAGACTCTCGGCAGAAATGTCCGCCACCGTATCCGCCAAGCCGCCCACACGGTGTACCAGCGGGACGGTGCCGTAGCGCATGCCATAGAGTTGCGTCAGACCACAGGGCTCATAGCGCGAGGGCACCAAAATCACATCCGCGCCGGCTATGACCTGGTGGCCCAGGCTTTCGTTGTAGCCCAAATGGACCGCAACCCGGCCAGGGTGCCTGTGCGCGGCCTGGACGAATGCCTGTTCCAGCGCAGCGTCGCCGCCCCCCAGCAAGGCCAGTTGCCCACCCTTGTGCACCAGCGCATCCATCACCGCCTCAACCAGGCGCAAGCCCTTTTGTTCGCTCAACCGGCTGACCACACCAAACAGCAGGGCATCGGGCTGCAGCTCCAGGCCCAAGCTGGCCTGGAGCTGGGCCTTGGCCCGCGCCTTGCGACCCAGCGATCGCCAGTCGTAGGGTTTGTCCAACACTTCATCGTGGGCCGGGTTCCACACCAGGTAATCAACGCCGTTGAGAATCCCGGACAGCACATCCGAGCGGGCCCGCAGCAGTCCGTCGAGGCCGCATCCCTGCTCCGGCGTCAGGATCTCCCGCGCGTAGGTCGGGCTTACCGTGGTGATCTGGTCGGCAAATTGCAGCCCAGCCTTCATGAACGACACCTGGTCGTAGAACTCAACCCCGTCAATGCCGAAAAGATGGGCCGGCAAACCGAGTTGCCCAAACGAAGCACGGGGAAACAGGCCCTGGTACGCCAGGTTGTGGACCGTAAAAACACTGGCAGGCACCGGTGCGCCAGCAGGCGCCAGGCAGCGCAGGTAGGCCGGCGCCAGGCCCGTATGCCAGTCGTGGCAGTGCACGATATCGGGTTGCCAATCGGCATCAAGCCCGCCTCCGAGGCAGGCTGCCGCCCAGCCGAGGAGTGCAAAACGCAAGGCGTTGTCCGGCCAGTCCTTGCCTTGGGCATCGAGGTAAGGATTTCCGGGCCTGTCCAGCAAGCCCGGCGCCTGCAGTATGTAAGCCGGCACGTCGCTGACCGCGAGTGCGCAGCGCTGCACCGTCACCCCGCCCTGCCCTCCGGCCTCCCCCAGCGCGGGGCCGAAGTCCTTGGGCAGGAACAGCGGTATGGCAAGCGGCCCGCGCCCGGACACCACACCGGCGACGATGGCCGGGAAACCTGGCAGCAGGAAGCGCACGTCACATCCGGCTTCCAGCAAGGCCGCAGGCAGGGCCGCACTGACATCGGCGAGGCCGCCGGTCTTGAGCAGCGGAAACAACTCCGAGCAAACGTAGAGAACCTTCATTCGCGCAATCAGTCGGCAGGGTGGAGGATCGGGCCCGTCTGATCAGGGTTGAGGGCGTCCAGCATGGCCCGGGTCACCAGCACCACGCCCGCATCACTGCGGTAAAAGCGCCGGGCATCCTCCTCGGGGTCAAAACCGATGCGCGTGCCCTCCGGGATGGTGCAGCCGTTGTCCACCACCACGCGGCGCAGATGGCAGTGGCGGCGGATGGTTACCTGGGGCAGAAGCACCGACTCCTCGACCGTGCAATAGGAGTGAATGCGAACGCCGGAGAACAAGACCGACTTGCGCACATGGGAGCCCGAAATGATGCAGCCCCCGGAGACCAGCGAATCCACCGACATGCCGCGCCGGTGGTCGTCATCGAAGACATATTTTGCCGGTGGCAACTGCTCCTGGTAGGTCCAGATCGGCCAGTCGCGGTCGTACATGTCGAGTTCGGGCAGGGGATCGGTGAGGTCCAGATTGGCCTGCCAGTAGGCGTCTACCGTCCCGACATCGCGCCAATAAGCGGCGGAATCATCGCCGCTGCGGACACAGGACATCGCAAAAGGGTGCGCCACTGCATGGCCCAGCGCCACAATGGCGGGAATCAGGTCCTTGCCGAAGTCGTGGCTGGAACCCGGCGTGAGGGTGTCTTTCCTCAGCGCCTCGTAGAGGTACTCGGCGTCAAACACATACACCCCCATGCTGGCCAGTGCCCGGTCCGGCTTGCCCGGCATGGGCGCAGGATTGGCCGGCTTTTCCATGAACTCCACAATACGCCGCTGTGCATCCACGGACATCACCCCGAACGCAATGGCTTCACCCAGCGGCACCTCTATGCAGGCCACGGTGCAGCGCCCGCCCTGGGCCACATGGTCAGCAATGAGCTTGCCGTAGTCCATTTTGTAAATATGGTCGCCGGCAAGCACCAGGATGTACTCCGGCTTGTGCGCATACAGGATGTCGAGGTTCTGGTACACCGCATCGGCCGTGCCCCGGTACCAGGACTCTTCATCGATACGCTGCTGCGCCGGCAACAGGTCGATGAACTCATTGAACTCGCTGCGCAGAAATGACCAGCCGCGCTGCAAGTGCCGCAGCAGGCTGTGCGACTTGTACTGGGTCAGAACGCCGATGCGCCGCACGCCCGAATTCATGCAGTTCGACAACGCAAAGTCGATGATCCGGAATTTGCCGCCAAAGTACACCGCAGGCTTGGTGCGGCGGTCGGTCAGTTGCTGCAAGCGGGATCCCCGCCCACCGGCGAGCACGAGGCCGACTGTCTTGCGCGCGAGTTGAAACGGGTTGTGTTGTTCCATGGTGTGCGGGGGGCTTTCACGCCCGTGTTGAATAGACATTATTCTGACTCATGACGGGCAGCGTCCATGGGCGTAGGTAATCTCGGCCAGTTGCGTGGCAGCGTCGTCCCCAACCTGGTGCCATTCGAAGCGCCACTCCCAGCAGCCCTCAGCGCTTCCCGGAACATTCATGCGGTGCTCCCCGTCGAGCCCGAGCACATCCTGGAACGGATGAATCACCGTGGCTGCCACCGACTGCGAAATGGCCCGGATCATGGCCCAGTGGATCGCATCCCGCGCGTGTAGTCCAAGGTAACGGCAGACCACCTCGCGCTCGTAAGCGCTGATACCTTGCCACCAGCCCAGGGCGGTGTTGTTGTCGTGGGTGCCGGTGTAGGCAACCGTACCCACCTCGTAGTTGTGCGGGAGGTAGGGATTGGCCGGTGTGTCGCCAAAAGCGAACTGCAGAATACGCATCCCCGGGTACCCGCAGTACAGCCGCAGCCCAGTCACCGCCGGGGTGATCAGCCCCAGGTCCTCGGCAATCAGGGGCAGGGGCCCCAGTTCGGCGTGCAGCCGGTCAAACAGGCTTTGCCCAGGGCCCTGCCGCCAACGGCCGATGACCGCGTCTGGCGCATGCGCTGGCACCTCCCAGTACGACTCAAATCCCCGAAAATGGTCCAGGCGCAGCACATCCACACAGGTCAGTTGGTGGGCCAGCCGGGCGCGCCACCAGGCGTAGCCATCGGCCCGCATGGCCTCCCAGTGGTACAGCGGGTTGCCCCAGCGCTGTCCGGTCGGACTGAAATAGTCCGGTGGCACGCCGGCGACAACCGCCGGATCCCCATCCGCATCGAGCAGGTACTGGGACGCGTTGGCCCAGACATCGGCAGAGTGGTGCGCTACAAAAATAGGAGCATCACCCACAATACGGACGCCGCGTTGGTTCGCATAGGTACGCAACCTTTGCCACTGCTCCAGGAACTGCCACTGCACAAAGCACCAGAATCCGATCTCCCCGGATGCTTCCTGGCGCAGGTCTTCCAACGACTGCGCATCACGCAAGGCGTATTGCGCCGGCCAGCGGTTCCACGCACCGCCGTAGGTCTCGTCCAGCGCCATGAACAGGGCATAGTCCTCCACCCAGTGCTGGTGCAGGGTGCGGAATTCCTGCAACTGTGCGCGCTCTTTTTCGGTTGCAGATGCACTAAAGCCAGCCCAGGCCAGGCGCAGCCGGTCCATGCGCCGGGGGGTTACCCGCGCAAAGTCGCAGCGCTCGCGCTCGTAGCCCTGGTCGGGCTCCCAGCCCAGCCAGCCGCGGCGCACCAGGCTCTCCAGGTCCACCAGCAGGGGGCTGCCGGCAAAGGTCGAGACGCTTTGGTAGGGAGAATTGCCCGGCCCTACCGGGTTCAGGGGCAGGACCTGCCACAGGGTCTGACCGGCTTTGACCAGCCAGTCCACGAAGTGGTAAGCCGCGGCCCCCAGGTCGCCACAACCGCCCGTTCCCGGAAGCGAGGTCGGATGCAGCAGTACGCCACTGCTGCGCTGCGCAAACACGGGGCTGGAGGAGTTATTCATTCAGGCATGTCCCCGGCAGGTAGCGGCTCGATCGCCTGCACCAGCATGATGACGGCACTGGCATCCGCAACGCAGGCTTCGAACAGGGTTTCCTCCAGATGGAAACGGCCGCTTGCGCTGTTGAGCGCAACATGCCACGCACCGGGCGGGAGCACAAACGACAGGGGCTGGGTGTCGGGATTGAACAGCAGGACAACGCGCTCGGCTGCGGGATGCCGGCCCTCGCCCACTTCGATGACACAGGCCAGCCCCAACTGCCAGGGGTCCTCCCAATCCTCGTCGAGGAGGGGAAATCCATCGGGCTTGCGCCAGGCGATATCGCTGCCCGCACGGTACAGGTGGCGGCGCTCGTGCAGAGGCTGGCCGCGAAACCAGTGGGGGTGGCGCAACGCCGGGTGCTTTTTGCGCAGTGCCAGCAGGCCGGCAACGAAGTCGGTGGTGGCGCCCTGCCCCGGGTCCCAGCGAATCCAGGTGGTGGGGTTGTCCTGGCAATAGGCATTGTTGTTTCCGCCCTGGCTGTGGCCGACTTCGTCACCGGCGAGCAACTGGGGCGTCCCCTGGGCCACCAGCAAGGTAGCCAGCAATGCACGCTGCCACAGCCCACGCTGGTGCAGCACCTGGGCATCCTGCGTCGGTCCCTCCACACCAGCGTTGGCACTGAGGTTGTGGCTGTGCCCATCGCGGTTGTGTTCGCCATTGGCTTCATTGCGGCGATGGCGGTAGGCGGTCAGGTCTGCCAGCGTAAACCCATCGTGCGAGGTGATCAGGTTGATGCCGGCCAGCGGGCTGCGGCCCCGGTGCTCAAACAGGTCACTGGAGCCGGCCAGACGGTGGGCGAATTGCCCACGCGTGCTGTCGTGCCCCAGCCAGAACGCTCGGCAGGTATCCCGGAACCGGTCATTCCATTCATGCCAGCCACAGGGAAACCCCCCAACCTGGTACCCACCCATACCCAGGTCCCAGGGCTCCGCGATGCGCTTGACATGCGCGAGCACCGGGTCCTGTGCAATGGCCGTCAGCAAGGCCCCCGCTGGATTGAACTGCTGGTGCAGCGCCGGATCGCGCCCCAGCGTGGTGGCCAGGTCAAACCGGAACCCGTCCACGCCAAAGGCCTGCACCCACCAGCGCAGGGAGTCCATCACCCATTGCACCATTCTGGGCTCGCCGAAATTGAGTGCATTGCCACAGCCCGTTGGGTTAAGGTAGTGGCCCGCACCATCGAGGGCATAGGCGCTGGCGTTGTCCAGCCCGCGCCAACTCAGCGTGGGGCCGCCGGCATCACTTTCGGCGGTATGGTTGTAAACCACGTCGAGCACGACCTCCAAACCGTTTCGGTGCAACTGGTCAACCATGCTGCGGAATTCGTCGCGCACGGCATCGCCGCCAGCCAACGCATAGGCAGGGTCAGGTATGAAATACCCCAGGGTGTTGTACCCCCAGTAATTGCGCAGCTTGCGGTCCAGCAGCTGCTTTTCGCTGATGTGCAACTGCACCGGCAGCAGGCACAAGGTCGTGATGCCCAGCTTGCGGTAGTGCTCCAGCATGGGCGCACTGGCCAGCCCCGAATAGGTACCGCGCAGTGCCTCGGGGACTTCGGGGTGCAGGCGCGTGAGTCCCTTGACATGGGCCTCATACAAAACCGTCTGGTCTGCCGGCGTCATGGGGCCGGGTGCAATACGCTGGCCGGCTGCCAGCTCCGCCTGGATGTCCACCACCTGTGCCTTGGGCATGCGCTCGGCATTGTCGTGGGGGTCGGGACTTTCCAGACCACTGGCGTCGAGCACATAGGCTGTTTCCCGCGAAAGACACTGGGTGCTGCCGACAATCGCCCTGGCATAGGGGTCCAGCAGCAGCTTGTGCGGGTTGAACCGGTGGCCGGCTGCAGGCTCATAAGCGCCACCGGCGCGCAGGCCGTAGAGCTGACCCACGGCCAGGCCAGGAACAAAGCCGTGCCATATGCCGTCGGTGCAGTCCTTGAGTTCCAGCCGGTTCGTCTGGGCGCCAGTGCTTGCATCGAAAAGGCACCAGTGCATCGACTGGGCATGGCGCGAAAACACCGCCAGGTTGACGCCGGCCTGGCCACGCCACTCCATTGCAGTGGCGCCCAAGGGCCAGGACTGGCCCTTGAGACACACCAGCCCGGACGAGGCCCTCATGCCACGGCCTCCGGCTCCAGCCAGAGCACGCTCAGGGGCGGCAGGGTCAGGCTCAGCGATACCGGGTAGCCGTGCGCTGGCGCCTCCTGCGCCTGGACTGCGCCGCAGCTGCCGTGTCCGGCACCGCCGTATTCCTGTGCATCGGTGTTGAGGCACTCGCGCCACACCCCCCCAAAAGGAACGCCAAGCCGGTAGCCATGGCGCGTCACGGGGGTGAGGTTGCACACCACCAGCATCTTTTCCAGAGGGCCGTGTCCATGGCGCAGAAAGGCAAAGACGGAATGCATGCTGTCGTTGACCTCGGTCCAGGAAAAACCGCCCGGGTCGTCATCACGTGCATGCAGGGCGGGCCGGTCGCGGTAGCGGTGGTTCAGATCGCGCACCAGCCTTTGCACCCCCGCATGGGCCGGGCGCTCCAGCACCGACCAGTCGAGCTCCCCATCATGGTTCCACTCTCCTTGCTGTGCCAGCTCGGAGCCCATGAACAGCAGCTTGCGGCCCGGGTGTCCGTACATCAGGGCGTACATCGCCTTGAGATTGGCACACTTTTGCGCGGCATCGCCCCACATCCGGGCGTACAGCGAACCTTTGCCGTGGACCACCTCGTCGTGCGAGAGTGCCAGGACGAAATGCTCGCTGTAGGCATACATCATGGCAAAGCTGATGCGGTCGTGGTGGTACTTGCGCACCACCGGGTCGAGCGCGAAATAGCTCAGCGTGTCGTGCATCCAGCCCATGTTCCACTTGTAATGGAAACCGAGCCCGTCCGACCAGGGCGGCTTCGTCACACCTGGAAAGGCGGTCGACTCCTCAGCCACCATGACAGCACCCGCTGTTTGGGTCCCCACCACCGTATTGGTGTCGCGCAAAAAAGCGATCGCCTCCAGGTTTTCCCGCCCGCCGTGCCGGTTGGGCACCCACTGGCCCTCCTCGCGGCTGTAGTCCCGGTACAGCATGGATGCCACGGCATCGACACGCAGCCCATCCACGCCGTAGCGCTCGATCCAGAACAGCGCGTTGCCGACCAGGAAATTGCGCACCTCATGGCGCGACCAGTTGTAGATCAGCGTGTTCCAGTCGCGGTGGAATCCCTCACGCGGGTCCGCATATTCGTACAGGGCCGTACCATCAAAACGGGCCATGGCATGCGCATCCGCAGGAAAATGGCCGGGCACCCAGTCCAGGATCAGCTGCAGACCGGCGGCGTGCACTGCCGCGACAAATGCGGCAAACGCCGCCGGCGATCCGTAGCGCGCCGTGGGGGCGTACAGCCCGGTCGGCTGGTAGCCCCAGGATGCATAAAACGGATGCTCATGGATCGGCAGGAGCTCTATGTGGCTGAACCCCATCTCCACCACATAAGGTACGAGGTGGCGGGCCAGATAGTCCCAGTCCGCCAGTTGTCCGTGCGGTCGACGCCAGGAACCGGCATGCACTTCGTACACGCTCATCGGCGCGCCCTGGGCGTTCGCGCTTTGCCGCAGCGCTTCGCGTCCGGTGACCGGCGCCGGCAGCGCCATCACGCGCGCCGCGTTGCCAGGCGGCAGTTCGGCGCTGAGCGCGTAGGGGTCGACCTTGAGCTGGCGCTGACCGTCTGCGCCCAGGACATCAAATTTGTACAGCGCACCCTCTTCCACCCCGGGAACAAAGACTTCCCAGACGCCGCATTCAGCACGCAGACGCATGGGGTGGCAACGCGCGTTCCAGAGGTTGAAATCGCCGGCCAGGCCCACCTGCCGGGCGTTGGGTGCCCAGACGGCAAAGGCAACGCCAGCCACACCCTCATGCCGGCAGGGATGGGCTCCCAACTTTTCCCAGGGACGCAGGTGGCGGCCCTCTCCCAGCAGCCAGGCATCCATCTCGCCGAGCCAGGGGCCAAACCGGTAGGGGTCCTCCACGACGCGCTCGCCCAGATCGGAGCCAATCTCCAGCAGGTAGTTCAACGGCCCTTGCACATCCACATCGCCAACAAACAGGCCGCTTTGGTAGACAGGATGCAGGACTGCCACGGCGCTATGGTCTGCGCAATTGCGCACCGTCACGCGCAAGCTTCCTGGAGCAAAGACACGCAAGCGTTGGCAAGAACCCGGACTGATCCTGTGCGGCCCCAGGCTGGCGAAAGGATCCGCACAGCGCCCTTCCTGCAGTTCCAATGCCAAATGCTGCTCAGCCAGCGTAAACAGCGGTTGTTCCGGTACGCCTCGGGTCGCCCCCGGGGTATTTTTCATCAGCGCATCTTTCTTTTGAGTCCGTATTGTGGCGCACCCACCGTGGTTTGTGAATGATGCTTTGCAAGCTTGCAAGGCCTTGCTCCAGCCCTCAGCGCAGAAAATCGTCCAGCGCGTCCGGGCTGGGCGCCAGGAAGCTGACACCTGGCGGCAGGCGCAGGCGGTCGTCATCCAACTGCCTGGCCATCAGCCGAACGAACGCCAGCGCTGCCGGCATGAGGTCCCGCTCCTGCGGTCGCACCAGTGCAATGGTGCGGAAACAGCGGTCGGACTCGATCGCCCGGTGCACGAT
>Ga0007796_10000561_pt1 | contig 12351 bp, 13 predicted proteins | sample CryBogmetaGMA0M_FD_60373 | JGI IMG/M metagenome (GOLD analysis project Ga0007796, IMG submission 60373) | Freshwater microbial communities from Crystal Bog, Wisconsin, USA - MA0M | ecosystem: Environmental > Aquatic > Freshwater > Lake | place: Crystal Bog, Wisconsin, USA | collected 2009-07-06 | reverse complement strand
TGAGTACTATTTGTTTACATCTGTCCCGAAGGACTGGATGCTTTCGCCTAGTACCCACAATTATCGGTTGACTAATTTTTAAAGAGGGCTGAATCGTTTTTCAAAAACATTCAGCGAAGAGGTGAGACTATGACATACATAATTAGGGTTGTCAACACCTTTTGCAGTCTTTTTCCTAAAATAACGATGTTTTTTCCTACCTAAAAATAAATCAAGCCAAATCAAGAGGATGAATTTTTTAGAGTAATGCGCCCAGCAAAAGCTGGGTTTTGATGGTTTTTTGCATATCAGGGAAAACCCTGTAAGTTTCATATAAGACTGCTACTATAGGGTTATGCACAATAAATTAGCGAGCAAACACTTACCCAGCAAGCCTTATTTAACAAGGCAAACTGTTCCCGTACGAGAGCTCCATGCTGGGCACAGGGAAGAGATACTTCGGCACTTATTGCAGCTAAACGAGGAAGATCGGCGCCTTCGATTTGGCATCCAAACTCCCGATGAGGTGATAAGACGCTACGTTGAGCGCCTTGATTTCAACAAAGACACTATTTTTGGCGTCTTTGACTTGAACTTGAGGCTTATTGGCATGGCTCACTTGGCTTACTTACCCAAAATCGAGGGCCAAGTTCGTGCGGCTGAGTTTGGCGTTTCAGTCTTACCAGCAGGGCGCTCGCAAGGCATTGGTACTGCGCTATTACAGCGGTCCGCGGTTCACTCACGCAACACCTGCATAAAAAACTTACATGTTCATTGCTTATCTAGTAATAAAGCAATGATGCACCTCGCCCAAAAAGCTGGTATGAGCATTGAATATGCCCATGGAGATGCTGATGCTTACCTAAAATTACCGCCAGCCAATCCTTCGACAATTGTTCAAGAGGCTGCTAATGTGCAGTGGGCCGACATGGATTACGCATTGAAAGAAAATCTCAAACGCTCCAACCAAGCCTGGTGGTGGTTCCTTGGCAAACCAAAGCTTGCGCCTTAATTTTCAGCTCTAATTTTTATTGGGCGCGCCACGTAATATCCAACTTGCTAAAAGCGCTAGTTCTACGTCACTTAATTTTGTATTAGCGGGCATTGGCACTACGCCCCATGACCCTGCGCCACCTTTGGCAATTTTATTTTTTAAGAATGCTTTTGCATTCGAGTCCGATTGATATTTTTGTGCCACAGATTCAAAACTAGGGCCGACAATTTTTTTATTTGTTGCATGACAACCCAAGCATGCGTTTTGTTTTGCAATTACGAATGCTTGTTGATCTTCACTACTAGCTTGCACATGCTGAAAACATAAAGCAAGCAATGCTATTGAGAGAAATTTTTTTGCAATTTGTGCAACGAGTGAATTCACAAATTTTAAAAAAGATTACTGTTACTTTGATGGGCTATCTGATTGAGATTGCTCAGCCTTGCCTTCTTTTTCTAAGCGAGTTTTCTCAACCTCAGAAATGATGTCGAAATAAACATATACGTCTTTGACGCCATTTGTATTGCTTGCAATCTTCTTGGCCAAATCCGCCTCGCTTTGCGTCAAGATACCCAGCAGATAAACACTGCTGCCTTCAGCAACAATTGCCATCGAATTAGAGGGTAACTTTTCTGTAAAGATCATTTGTGTTTTGATCTTAGACTCTAAGTAGGAATCGTTGGCGCGCGATGCATAACTACTATTCGGGCCGATGATCAGCTCATTAAACACAGTGCGGGCATTCTTCATCGCTTTTACATAAGAGCCCGCTTCACCCTTAATATCGGCATCTTTTACTTCGCCAGTTAACAATACCTTTTGATTGAATGAGGTGACGTTGATATGTGCATTGTCCCCAAATCTTTTGCTCAATGCACCACTTGCTTCCCACTCAATTCCCTTGTCAATTGCTTGCACACCGGGACTTCTTCGATCGGCCAGTACAGTTGCAGTTGCAGTAACACCCCCAACGGCAACTACTGCGCAAGACGAAATCTGGGATACCGCGATTAACGCAACAATAAGCTTGAGAATGAAAGAGGTTTGCATTTGTCTATTTTCTAAAAATGGATTGGGCCAAATTTTCTAATCGTATAAAACGTGATCAACGCCATCACATAGGCCATGCAACAAAACTAAATGGGTTTCTTGAATACGTGCGGTGCGAGTAGAAGGAACACATAAGTGGATATCGCCTTTGTCTAGCAAGGTGGCAATCTTGCCGCCGCCATTGCCAGTAAAGGCTATGATTTTGATGCCCATCTTCTTGGCCGCCTCTATTGCCTTAACTACATTCTTAGAATTGCCTGATGTCGAAATTCCTAAAAGGATGTCGCCTTGCTTGCCAAGACCGCGAACCTGTTTACTAAAGATATCGTCATAGCTGTAATCATTTCCAACCGCAGTCAAAATGGACGAGTCTGTTGTTAATGCAATGGCCGCTAGCTCTTCGCGCTCGCGCTCAAAGCGGCCAATTAATTCTGCAGCAAAGTGCTGAGCATCAGCAGCAGAACCGCCATTTCCGCAAGCCATAACTTTGCCACCAGCCTTCAAACAATCCACCATTGCCAATACTCCGCGAGCAACGGCTTCTGGAAGGACTTTTTCAGCCTCTTGCTTTACCGCAATACTGTCTAAAAAATGCTGTGATGCGCGCTTGCGCAAATGCTCAATAGTGTCTTTATCCATGCCAATATTATGCGCCAAACTGGGGGTAATTTCTAAAGCAACGTATCCTCCTACTTATGACCAACCTTACGCAGAAGTTGTCCACATGGAAATAGGCTCATTTGATTTTTTAAAACAACAGGATTTGCCTGCTGGAGCCCTTTATATGGTTGCTACGCCGATCGGCAATCTCGGAGACATTACTTTGCGTGCGCTACATGTATTAAATGCAGTAGATGGGATTGCCTGTGAAGATACAAGGCATAGCGCTGCCCTATTACAACAATTCGGTATTCATAAAAAATGTCTAGCGCTTCATGAGCACAACGAAGTTGGGGGTGCACAAACGGTAATTCAAAGCCTTGCTAACAATGAGCGCTGGGCATACATTTCTGATGCGGGCACTCCAGGCGTATCAGACCCAGGCGCTAGATTGGTATCTGAAGTCCACAAAGCGGGCTTTCGAGTAATCCCCATTCCGGGCGCAAGCTCCGTATCTTGTGCCATCTCAGTAGCAGGTTCGGTCATGCTCAACTCAGAAGGACGCTTTCAATTTTTAGGGTTTTGGCCTAACAAAACTAAAGAGCGAGATGCGCTGCTACAAGATATTTTTGGCAGCACAAAAACAAGCATCTTTTTTGAATCTCCGCATCACATTCGTGAAACATTAACTGTGCTTGCAAATACTTTGGAGCCAGAGCGTCACGTATTTATTTGTCGTGAGTTAACTAAAAAATTTGAACAGCTTGTCGCAATAAAGGCGAGTGAAATTACATCATGGTTAGAAAATGCAGAGAGCTTAAAAGGTGAATTTATTATTCTGGTAGCCGGCCGCCAGGCCAGCTCTGGCGAGGCTCCAGAGCATTCATCGCTCTTGCTGTGGGCGAACACCCTCAGCCCTTATTTGGGCAGCAAAGAAATTGCCACTGTTTTATCGCAAGCCTTAGGTATTGCAAAAAAAGATGCGTATCAAATTGCTTTAGATGCAAGAGATAAAAGTCACAAGAAATAAAAAAGCTGGCACAAGGCCAGCTTTATAGGATGCGCTGAATTTATTTGGCTGGGGCAGGAGCTTGAGGATCAGCCGCAGGACTAGCATCCTGAATGTTTAACTGGGCTACCGGTTTAATCAATTGCTCAGTAGTTGCGGTAGATTCACCGCGCTTGCCATTATTGACAAATACCATCAATAACAAAATAACGATCAGGGGTACAAAAAAGCTTGCAAACACCATGATGATGAGTTGTTTTGGGGACTTGATTAGATTTCCGTGCTCGTTGCTCATAGGAATTTGTTGTTTAAGGTGTTTAGGTTAGATTGGCGGTGATTATAACTAGTGAGAAGCCTATAAGGCACTTACAATAGCTGGGTATGCAGTTTCCCTGGCGCCCGTAGCTCAGTGGATAGAGTATTGGCCTCCGAAGCCAAGGGTCGCAGGTTCGATTCCTGCCGGGCGCGCCAAAAGAGGGGGTTTTACCTACGGCATGCGTAAAGTCGTAAAAACCACTATCATTTAGGTCTAACTTATTGATTCTTATCGTGTCTACACATCTAAATTCAGCCCTTACCGAGCCTTCTCTAGCTAACCCATTGCCTCCCGAGGCACCATTACCGCACCGCAAAATTATTCGGAGCTGGTTAATTCCGATGGCACAAGGCGAGACAGGGCGCGCAATCGCGCTACTCATCATTGACGCTGCTCTATGGCTTGGCTGTATTGCTGGAACAATATTTGTTGAAAGCGTCATCCTCAAAATCATTTTTGGATTGATTGCTGGATTTGTGACGGGCCGTATATTTATCCTCGGACACGATGCATGCCACCAAAGCTTCACTCCTAATCGCGAACTCAATAAAGTGTTGGGACGTATTGCATTCTTGCCATCGCTTACTCCATACAGCCTGTGGGATGTTGGTCACAACGTCGTACACCACGGTCAAACTAATTTAAAAGGTTTTGACTTTGTTTGGGCGCCCCTTTCAAAATCTGAATATGACGCGCTACCTTCATGGCGTAAGGCTCTAGAGCGCCTCTATCGCAGCGGTTGGGGTCCTGTTTTCTACTACCTTATTGAGATTTGGTGGAGACGTGAGTACTTCCCAAATGCTAAAAATAAACCGGGTGACCGTCCTATTTTCTTAAAAGATAATTTGCTTGTCACAGCATTCGCAATTATTTGGATCGGATGCTTAATTGCAGGTGCAATTATTACGGGTCAATCTGTTTGGCTTGGCCTCATCACCGGCTTTGCAGTTCCATTCTTGTTCTGGAACGGCATGATTGGTTTTGTGGTCTACGTACACCATACCCATCCAAAAGTTTCTTGGTACGACAAAAAATCTGAATGGTTACGTGCCCAGCCCTTTGTTTCCACCACGGTACACCTGACCTTTAACTGGATTTGGGGCTCATTAATGCACCACATCATGGAGCACACAGCCCATCACGTGGACATGAGCGTACCGCTTTATCGCCTCCAGGAGGCGCAAAATACCCTTGAAACTATCCTTCCAGAGCGTATTTTTGTGCAAAAGTTCTCTTGGGACTGGTATTTCGATACCGCTCGCAAATGCAAGCTGTATGACTTTGAAAATAAGGCTTGGCTGGACTTTGATGGCAATAAAACGGCAGATTCGGTCCGAGTTGTCCTAAGCCCAGCCCCTGTAGGACAAAACGGGTAAAATAGATCTTCTGTATAAAGATTTGCCTTACCCGGATTACCCATGACTACATCAACTCCAGCTGCTACCCAAGATACATCCCAAAGCCTAAAGTTTTGCTCTTCTTGCAGTCGCGAGAAGCGACTTGAAGGCGGCACTTGGATTCCAACAAGTAATCGTAAGCAACGCTGGATTTGCGCAAGCTGTTTATACAACCGTACGCACCGTACCGGTTCAGCAAAAACTTAAAGGCTTAGTAATGGCGTACGCCATTACTTCTAATGGGATTTAGTTTACATCCCAAATCAAGTGTCAATAATGAATACTCAAGATACATTCAAATTTGCAGAAACTCATGAGTGGGCCGATCTTGAGAATGATGGCTTAGTGTGGGTTGGAATTAGCGACCATGCTCAAGAAGCCCTGGGGGATGTCATGTTCTTTCAAGCACCCAAGCTTGGACAACAAGTGAAACAAGGTGAAACCATTGCAGTCATTGAGTCTGTTAAAGCTGCGAGCGATATTCATGCACCAGTCAGCGGAGAAATTGTTTCTTTGAATGAAGAGCTAGAAGCCAGCCCAGAACTCGTTAATGAAAAACCTTATAGCATTTGGTTATTCAAAATTAAACCAAGCTCGGAGAGAAGTCTTATTTCCGATCTTGAGCAATTGATGAGCCTAGAAAAATACAGCGCTACTGCTGGAGCTTAAAAAGAAATTTAAATAGCAATTGGGTCACGCTCAATCAACCAACGTATACGCGTTGCCTTACTAATGCGTCCTTGGGAGTTTTCGCGCAACTCCCGATCCATGACCTCCAAAGCCTCTTGTAATTGTTTTCGACTGTCAGATTCAATGAGGAGTTGAGCCCGCTCGCTACCGGCCACGCGCATCATGGCTTTGGGAACCGGGTCATAGACTCTTAGTCCTGAAGATATAGAGCTTTGTTCCTTTAAATATCCTTTGAGACCAGTTAAAAATTGAATCGCTTTGTCTAGACTTCTACCTTCTGCATGCACTAAGGCCTGATATGAAAACGGGGGCAGTCCTGCCTCTTGCCTCTCATTGGCAGTATGGGACAAAAATCCATCAACATCATGTCGCAACAAATATTGAAACACTGCAGATTCTGGATATTGCGTTTCGATATAAATATCGCCCCCAGCTTGATCATCCTTACCTGCGCGACCTGCGCGACCAGCCACTTGCACCAGTTGTGCAAAAAGCCTCTCTGCAGCTCTGAAGTCTTGTGAAAACAATCTCCCATCAGCGTCTAGAACGCCCACCAAACCAATGTTTTGGTAATCGTGTCCTTTGGCAATCATTTGTGTGCCAACGACAATATCTACCTTGCCATCATGGATTTCTTGAAACAGCTCTTCTGCCCCTTTGCTGTTCTTGCTGGCATCTGTATCTACCCGGAGAACTCTTGCGCCTGACCACATCTGTTCAATAGCGTCTTCAATCTTTTGCGTACCTTGTCCCAAGGTTTTCAAGTCAGCATTGCCACAATCAGGGCAATGGCTTGGAATGGGCTTTGCTAGCCCACAATGATGACAACTCAATACTGATTTTTTGGTCAATACTCCTGCTTTATGCATGACCATATATGAAGTGCACTGCTGACACTTGGAGAGCCATGAACAGGCACTACAACTCAATATTGGTGCGTAACCCCTGCGATTTATCAGTATCAAGCTTTGTTTTTTATCTTTTAAATTTTTACTGATTGCATGAGCAAGGGTTTTCGTTACTACACTTTTGTCTTTGGGCCTATCAATATCACCAGGGCTATACTGATTTTGAGGGTCACGCATATTGATCAAATGAACCTTGGGCAAACCAGCCCCTTGTGCTCGCTGATCTAAACGGATGTATTCATAACGACCCGTTTTTGCTGCTATCCAGGTTTCCAAAGAGGGCGTAGCTGAGGAAAGCAAGATCGGCACCTTTACATCGTGAGCGCGCCAAATTGCAAGATCACGTGCTGAGTACCTTATTCCATCCTGTTGTTTATACGATGAGTCGTTTTCTTCATCGACAACTATTGCGCGTAAATTTGGGAGCGGGGTTAAGGCTGCTAATCTTGTTCCAAGAATAATTTGCGCATTACCGGTCATTGCCTCATGCCAAGCAATTCCTCTCTTTTTTTCTGTTACTCCACTATGAAGTACGGCCATCTCTTTCTCAGGAAAATATGCGCGCACTCTGCGCTCCAACTGAGGGGTTAAATTAATCTCTGGGACTAAGAGTAGAACTTGAGCGCTTTCATCTTCCAGGACTCTACTGAGCCAATTTAAAAAGACTGCCGTCTTTCCACTGCCTGTTTGGCCTTGCAAAAGAATTGCTTTGAATTCTTTTTCCTGTTCAGTGCATGCGCGTATTTTTTCTAAAGCTTTCTGTTGTTCATCATTAAGCTCGGACTCGCTAATGAAGCCTTCGCCTTTTGCCTGCGTTATCTTTTTCTTTTTCTTTTCTGCGGCAGCTATCAATTTTTTGGGGATTTTGTCCCAGTTCTCTGGCTTTTTCCACATTTGCGGAATCGCTGGAAGGATGGTTTCTCCAAGTGCATGTATGTAGTACTGACTAGCAAAGTTCATCAGTCTCAAAGCTGCTGGATCAAAAGGTTCAAGGGGTGCTAGCTTACTGACTGTCTTTAATTTATCGAATTCAAATTCAGAGTGAGCGCTAACTTTTATAACTACTCCGACTAGACTAGCACGCCCAAAAGGCACCTCTACAAGGAGGCCAACCCCCGGGGCTCTGCCTAGTTTTTCGCTATCCCACAAGTAATCAAAGCCCTGGGCTAAGGGCTTATCTACAACTACCTGGACCACGATTGGTGGGGTCATTATTTACTTGAATCTTTCGTATAACCTGTGGATAAGTCTGTGGATATCATCCAATGATTCTGATTTGTAAGCCAATTTACCAGCAATCTACTTGTGCACTGTTTTTGAGCTTTTTATTAAAAAATCATATAAATCAATGTCTTATAAAGAACTTCGAAAGTTAATGTTTATATTTATTCGGAATCTTCATGAATTTTGAGTTTTACACCTATCTGTGCATAACTTTCATCAAAATTTAAAACTTAAGTTAGCGACTACTTTGGGCTATTGCTTGGTTCTAAGAACCTTTGAACGCTGAACCACTGTTTCAGCCAAGGCTGTAACACTCTCAGGGGGTGTAAATTGGGAAATTCCGTGCCCTAAATTGAATATATGGCCATCGAGGGGATGCAGACCTGGTTTAAGAGCTGGCGCGCTTGCCAGATCCTCAAGTAAGAGGTTTGCCTGTGTGGCAATCTGCTTTGGCTCTGAGAAAAGGATTAGGGGGTCTAGATTGCCCTGCAACGCTAGCGGCTTATTCAAAGCGAGCAATTGTTTTCGTGCGCGACTAAGAGAGATGGTCCAGTCGATTGCAATGACATCGGCGCCAACCTGGGCCATATCATTTAACCAAATTGCGCCACCTTTAGTGAACATGATCACGGGTATTTTTCTGCCTTCATGCTCACGTGGCAATAAAGCAATCACTTTTTGCATGGATGCCAAAGACATCTTTTGATACCAACCATCTGGCAGCATGCCGCCCCAAGTATCAAAAATCATTAATGCTTGTGCGCCAGCCTTTACTTGTTCAGTTAAGTATGCAGCAACTGATTGAGCATTGATATCTAGTATGTGTTGTAACAAATCGGGGCGACTAAACATCATAGTTTTAGCATGACGAAAATCTTCTGAGCCAGATCCATCAATCATGTAACAAGCCAATGTCCATGGGCTTCCAGAAAAGCCAATCAATGGAACGCGTTGTTTGCCATCTTGTATTAGTGCTTTACGAATTTCTGAAACAGCATCAAATACATATTTGAGCTCGCCCATATCAGCCATACGTAAATTCTTGACAGCTTCTTCAGTGCGAAGGGGGTATTCGAAACTTGGTCCCTCGCCAGCCGTGAATTTCAAGCCCAATCCCATGGCATCGGGAATAGTCAAAATGTCAGAAAACAAAATAGCCGCATCAAGTGGATATCGATCCAAAGGCTGAAGGGTTACTTCAGTAGCATATGCAGGATTTTTTGCGAGGCCTAAAAAGCTACCCGCTTTAGCACGGGTCGCATTATATTCAGGGAGATAACGGCCGGCTTGACGCATGAGCCAAAGCGGTGTTTGATCAACCGCTTCGCCCAAGCAGGCCTTCAAAAATCGATCATTTAACAACAAGGCAATAACCGACTTTTACTTTTTACGACGGAAACGAGCGATAGCAGCAAGTTGAGCAGCTGCCATAGCAAACTCAGACTGAGCCAAAGCTAAGTCAAAGTCGGTGCCACGGTTTTGCATAGCTTCTTCTGCACGCTTCTTAGCTTCTAATGCTTTGGCTTCATCAAGATCATGTCCGCGAATAGCAGTATCAGCCAGTACAGTTACACGATCCGGCTGAACCTCTAAATAGCCGCCAGCAACAAACACGAATTCTTCATCGCCATCGGCTTTTTCAATACGGACAGAGCCAGGACGAATACGAGTAATTAATGGGGTGTGACCATGCAAGATGCCGAGCTCACCACTTTCGCCAGGAAGGGCCACGAACTTAGCCTCGCCACTAAAAATGGACCGCTCAGCACTAACTACGTCGACATGTATGTTTGACATAATTTCCCTAGATGAGTTCGATTAGAGCTTCTTAGCTTTCTCGATGGCTTCATCAATTGAACCCACCATGTAGAACGCTTGCTCGGGCAAGTGATCCAACTCACCGCTACAAATCATCTTGAAGCCGCGGATGGTTTCTTTCAATGGAACATATTTACCCGGTGAACCAGTAAACACTTCAGCAACGTGGAAAGGCTGTGACAAGAAACGCTGAATCTTACGCGCACGTGATACAGCCAATTTGTCTTCTGGTGATAATTCGTCCATACCCAGAATCGCAATAATGTCACGCAATTCTTTGTAACGTTGCAAAGTCATCTGTACATCACGAGCTACTTCGTAGTGTTCTTGGCCAACCACTTGTGGGTCAAGCTGGCGGCTGGTCGAATCCAATGGATCAACCGCTGGGTAGATACCCAAAGCCGCAATGTCTCGTGACAACACAACGGTGGAGTCTAAGTGTAAGAAGGTTGTGGCAGGCGATGGATCGGTCAAGTCATCCGCAGGAACGTAAACGGCCTGAATAGATGTAACAGAGCCAGTCTTAGTAGAGGTAATACGCTCTTGTAATTTACCCATCTCTTCAGCCAATGTAGGCTGATAACCCACGGCGGAAGGCATACGACCAAGCAACGCAGAAACTTCAGTACCGGCCAATGTGTAGCGATAAATATTGTCAACGAAGAATAAGATGTCACGGCCTTCGTCACGGAATGCTTCGGCCATAGTCAAACCAGTCAAGGCAACGCGCAAACGGTTGCCAGGAGGCTCATTCATCTGACCAAACACCATCGCCACTTTGTCGATAACGTTAGATTCTTTCATCTCGTGATAAAAGTCATTACCTTCACGAGTACGCTCACCAACACCGGCAAACACTGATAAACCTGAGTGCTGCTTAGCGATGTTGTTAATCAATTCCATCATGTTCACAGTCTTACCAACACCCGCACCGCCGAACAAGCCAACCTTACCGCCTTTAGCAAACGGGCAAACTAAGTCAATAACCTTAATACCGGTTTCGAGCAAGTCAACAGAAGGTGAAAGCTCATCGAACTTAGGTGCTGGTTGGTGAATAGCACGACGCTCTTCAGTTGCAATTGGACCTGCGTCATCAATTGGACGTCCCAAAACATCCATAATGCGCCCCAAAGTTGCAGGACCAACAGGAACAGAAATTGGCTTACCGGTGGATTTCACTTCCATGCCACGACGCAAGCCATCGCTCGCACCCATAGCAATTGCGCGAACTACACCATCACCGATTTGTTGCTGAACTTCAAAGGTCAAACCTTTTTCAGCAAATGATTTTTCACCGCTATCAACTAATGTCAACGCATCGTAGATGCTTGGCATTTTGTCGCGTGGGAACTGAATGTCCACCACTGGTCCGATACATTGCACGATATTTCCGTTACTCATCGCTTTCTCCGCTTTTAATTCCTAAATTCTTTCGTATTCCCAAATGCTGACCGCTTAAACAGCAGCCGCTCCACCAACAATTTCAGATAGCTCTTTAGTAATAGCAGCTTGTCGTGTTTTGTTGTAATCCAATTGCAATTCACCGATCACATTCTTCGCGTTATCTGAAGCAGCCTTCATTGAGACCATGCGAGCAGATTGTTCGGAAGCCATGTTTTCAGCAACAGCTTGATAAATCATTGCTTCAACGTAACGCTTCAATAAGCCATTCAAAATGGACTCAGCGTCAGGCTCGTAGATGTAATCCCAAGACGGTCCCGATTTGTCTTCGGGTGTGAGCTGAGCTGGCTCCAAAGGCAAAAGCTTTTCCAAAACAGGCTCTTGTTTCATTGCGTTTACAAAGCGGGTATATGCCAAATAAACAGCATCAATTTCGCCACGCTCAAACGCTTCTAACTGGGCAGTAATTGCCCCAATCAAAACGTCTAAATGTGGTGTGTCACCAATTTGAATTGTTTGAGAAATCAGCTTTGCTTTTGAGCGATTCAAAAATTGCAGGCCTTTTGAACCAATTGCGGTATAAGCAATCTCAACGCTCATATCCTGTAAATCGCGCACTTGGTTAGCAATCAAACGCAAGACGTTGGTATTTAAGCCGCCGCACAAGCCTTTGTCTGTTGTAACCAAAATAGTGCCGACCTTCTTAACTTCTCGAGTGGCCATGTAAGCAGGGCGGAACTCAGGATTAGCTTTAGAAAGATTGGCAACAATCTCGCGAATTTTTTCAGCGTAGGGGCGGGCATTGCGCATGCGCTCCTGGGCGCGACGCATCTTGGATGCAGCGACCATTTCCATTGCCTTCGTGATCTTGCGCGTGTTTTGCACGCTCTTGATCTTGGATCGTATCTCTTTTGTACTTGCCATGATTTATGCGAGCCCTCTTAGAAAGAGGCTGAGCGCTTGTA
>Ga0007796_10000560_pt1 | contig 12360 bp, 8 predicted proteins | sample CryBogmetaGMA0M_FD_60373 | JGI IMG/M metagenome (GOLD analysis project Ga0007796, IMG submission 60373) | Freshwater microbial communities from Crystal Bog, Wisconsin, USA - MA0M | ecosystem: Environmental > Aquatic > Freshwater > Lake | place: Crystal Bog, Wisconsin, USA | collected 2009-07-06 | reverse complement strand
CGACGGTATCGCGCAGACCGCCGCCTGCGGCGCTGCCGTCGGCATGCACCACCTCGATGCCGTGGTAACTGCCGTACATGGACGGGCGCATGAGGTCACTGAAACCAGCGTCGACCAGCACGAAATGGTTGTTGCCCATGTCCTTGGTGGCACGCACCTCGGCCACCAGCACGCCGGACTCGGCCACCAGGTAGCGGCCAGGCTCGATTTCCAGCGTCACGGCATGCCCCAGGAGCGCAGCGATACGCGCGCGCGCCGCATCCCAGAGCGTGAAGTAATGCGCCACATCGATCTGCGGCTCGTGCGCACGGTAAGGAATCGACAGGCCGCCGCCGGCTGAAATCGCATGCAGGTCCAGGCCCAGGCTGTGCACCGTCTCGGCCAGCGCAACCATCGCGCCGCACACTTCCTGCAGATGGTGGTAGTCCACGCCCGAGCCGATGTGCATGTGCAGGCCCTGCAGCACCAGCCCGTTGGCGCGCAGGCGCGCGCAGGCGTGTGCCAGTTCCTCATGCCAGATGCCGTGCTTGCTGTGCTCGCCGCCCGTGTTGGTCTTGTTGCTGTGGCCGTGGCCAAAACCGGGATTGATGCGCAGCCACACCGGGTGGCCGGGGCTGACCGCGCCGAGCTGGTCGAGCATGTCGGTCGAACCGCAATTCACCGGAATTCCCAAGGCGACCACCCGCTCCAAGGTGGCATGGTCAAACAAATCAGCGGTGAACACGATATCGGCATGGCCGGCGTGCCCGCCGGGCGCGAAGCCCGCCGCCAGGGCACGCTCGACTTCCCCCAGGGAAACGGCGTCGACCACAGCGCCGCAAGACTTCATCAGCCGCAGGATGTGGGTGTTGGAGTTGGCCTTCTGGGCGAAGCGCACCACGTCAAATGGGCGCAGGGAAGCAATGCGTTCACGGACGGTACTGGCATCGTAGACCCACAGGGGGGTGCCATGTTGCTGCGCCAGCGCGGCCAGCAGGGTGGAAGCAAAGGGATTCATGGAGACATCATGCCGCGATCGTTCCATATCATCAACCACATATTTGTTGTTTATCAATTCATAATTGATATAGTTTGACCATGTCTGCGCCCTCACCCACCCACCGCCAACTCGGCATGTTTCGGGCCATCATGTTGCACGGCAGCCTGAGCCGGGCAGCGGAAGTGACGGCGTCGAGCCAGCCCACCCTCAGTCGCGAGCTGGCACGGCTGGAGCAATTGCTCGGGTTTGTTCTGTTCGACCGGGTGCGCGGCCGGCTGCGGCCCACGGTGCGCGCACTGGCCCTGATGCAGGAGGTAGAGCGCTCCTTCGTCGGCCTGGAGCAGATCGCACTGCGTGCACAGGAGCTGCGGTGGCAGACGGGCGGGCGCCTGCGCCTGGCCTGCCTGCCGGCGCTGGCGCATTCACTGGCACCGCCCGCGCTACAGATTCTGCGCGGCGACTGGCCCGACGCCAGGGTGAGCATAGAGCCGCTGGAGTCACCCTGGCTGGAGCAAGCGATGGCAGAGCAACGCTTTGACGTGGGCCTGAGCGAAGCCAGCGAGCCCCCAGCCGGGGTGCAATGGCAGCCTTTGCTGGCCGTGAACGAAGTGGCAGTGCTGCCCCGGGGCCATGCGCTGTGCGCCAAACCGGTGTTGTCCCCTGCGGACTTTGCCGGCCAGCGTTTCGTCAGCCTCGCCCCTGGCGACCCCTACCGCAGCGCCATTGACCAGATGTTTGCCGACGCCGGAGTGAACCGCATCCTTGCCCTAGAGACGGCCAGCGCAGTGGCGGTGTGCGCGATGGTGCGCCAGGGATTGGGCCTGGCCATCGTCAATCCGCTGACGGCGCTGGCACTGGGTGGGTCTGACCTGGTGGTGCGGCCCCTGAGCGTGGCGATCCCCTTTCGGGTCGCCCTGCTGCTGCCACTGGGCATGGTGCCCCACCCCTTGCGCGACGCACTGGTGACGGCACTGGAGTCAGCCGCGCGGGCGTTGCAGCTGGAAATTACCGCTAGCGCTGGCGGCTGATTTCCGACACACAGGCTCTGGGTTGCGGGGTCGTTTGGGCCCCGGAATCAATGGCCGTGCGCCACACGGCTGACCACAGAGACCAGTGCCATGCCAGCAAACAGCCAGGCCACCTGGGTCGCCGTTTCACGGGCAGAAAGCCGCTTTTGCAACTGGGGGATCAGATCGGCGAGCGCCACATAGACAAAGCTGCTGGATGCGACCACCAGAAAATAAGGCAGGTAGTCCTGCAACCAGGCCACCAACCAAAATCCAATCAGACCGCCCAGCGCGGTGACCGCGCCAGCGAGCGACACCTTGACCAGCGCCATCTGCTTGTTGGACGTGCCGCTGCGCAGCACCATCAAGTCACCCATGTGGTGCGGCACCTCATGGGCCAGCACGGCCAGGGATGCCATCACGCCCAGGCGCAGGTCGGCCATGAAGGCCGAGGCAATCAGCACCCCGTCGCCAAAACAGTGCACGCTGTCACCCGCCAGCACGGCCCAGCTGCCAGATGCCCCAGGCAGGCCGGCCTGGGCCGATCCGCCTTCGTCGTGGTGTTCGTGGTGGTGGCCGTGGTCCAGCAAATGGTGATGCTCGTGCCCGTGGTGCCAGAGTTCTGCCTTGTCCAGCAGAAAGAAAAATACCAGCCCGAGCAGCAGGGTCAGAAACAGGTCATGCGCGCCCAACTGGCTTTCGAACGCTTCGGGCAACAGGTGCATGAAAGCGGTGGCCATCAAAGCGCCAGCCGCCAGGCTCAGCATGTGCTGGGTGTAGCGCGCCAGCACACCGAAGCTCAACAGCGCAGCCAGCCAAACGCTGCCGATTCCCGCCGTCAACGTCCCCAGAAGGATGGCCGCCAGAATCAAGCGACGCCTTTGGCCTGGAACCAGGCCAGCGCACGCCGGAAACCGTCCTCGGCGGCATCCTTGCGGTAACTGGCGCGGTAGTCCGCATGGAAGGCGTGGGGCGCCTCGGGATAGACCACAAATTCCGATGCCTGTGCAGCGACATTGCCTTTGGCGGCAGCATCGGCCAGTGCGGCTTTCATGTCGTTGACACTCGCCAGGGGGATGCCGCCATCCTGGCCGCCGTACAGGCCCAGCACCGGTGCCCGCAGGCTACCGGCGAGTTCCATCGGATGCTGCGGCGTCAGGGCAGAAGCAGTCCCCACCAGGCGTCCATACCAGGCGACGCCAGCGCGCACCCGCGGACTCTTTTGCGCATACAGCCAGGTGATGCGTCCGCCCCAGCAAAATCCGGTAATGCCGGCGCGTTGGGCGTCGCCGCCATGGTCGGCAGCCCATTGCAGCACGCCATCCAGGTCCTGCATCACCTGTGCATCCGGCACTTTGGACACCACTTCGGCCATCAGACGGCCAATGTCGGTATAGCTGGCGGCATCGCCTTGGCGGGCAAACAGGTCCGGAGCCACAGCCAGGTAGCCGGCCCGCGCAAAACGGCGGCAGACGTCTGCGATGTAGGCGTGCACGCCAAAGACTTCCTGCACCACCAGCACCACCGGCAGATTCTTTTTGCCCTCCGGCGCAGCAAAATAAAACGGCACCGGGAAACCCGCCACCGGGCAGGTGGTGCGGCCGGTGTGCAGGCCTTCCTGCGGTGTGCTGATGGCCGTCTGCGCCATGATGGGCATGGCCGCTGCTGCATACGCCATGCCCGCCGCCGCCTTGAGGGCCATGCGGCGCTGCGGCCCGGCTTCGCCGGTGTGCCCGGGCAACAGGGCGTCAAATTCGTTTTTCAGGTCGGACGTCAGCATCTCGGCAGGGCTTTCTCGGGCGGGGTGGCAGGGCATGACAGTGTAAATTCAAACGCGCTAGTCCTTCGCCGACATCAGTGGGCCTGGTCCCAATTGGGCCCCACACCCACTTCGGCCAGCAGGGGCACTTTGAGTTGGGCCACGCCCGCCATCAGCCGGGGTATTTCGGTTTTGACCCATTCGATTTCCGCTTCGGGCACCTCGAACACCAGTTCATCGTGCACCTGCATGATCATTTTGGTGGCACGCCGCTGAGCATCGAGCACCTGCTGGACCTGCACCATGCTCAGCTTGATCAGGTCGGCGGCCGTCCCCTGCATCGGGGCGTTGATGGCCGCACGCTCGGCGCCCGCGCGGCGCGGTCCGTTGGGCGAGTTGATTTCCGGCAGGTACAGGCGCCGGCCAAACACGGTTTGCACATACCCCTGGCTTTTGGCTTCCAGGCGTGTGGCATCCATATAGTCCTTGACCCCCGGATAGCGCTCAAAATAGCGGGCGATGTAGTTCTTGGCTGCCGTGTTGTCGATGCCCAGGTTGCGCGCCAGGCCAAAGGCACTCATGCCATAAATCAGCCCGAAGTTGATCACCTTGGCATAGCGCCGCTGCTCACTGCTGACCTGCTCCACTGCCACACCAAAGACCTCGGCGGCAGTGGCCCGGTGCACGTCGAGGCCTTCCGTGAAGGCGCGCAACAGCGCCGCATCGCCGCTGATGTGGGCCATGATGCGCAGCTCGATCTGGCTGTAGTCGGCACTGGCAATCATGCAGCCCGGCGGCGCAACAAAGGCTTCGCGTACCCGGCGCCCCTCGGCGGTGCGGATGGGAATGTTTTGCAGGTTGGGGTCGTTGCTGGACAGCCGCCCGGTAACTGCCACCGCCTGCGCGTAGTGGGTGTGGACCCGGCCCGTGCGCGGCAGCGCGAGCTGCGCGAGTTTGTCGGTGTATGTCCCCTTGAGCTTGGACAGGCCACGGTGCTCCAGAATCTTGGCGGGCAGCGCAAAGTCCTCTGCCAGCTTTTCCAGTACCTCCTCGTCGGTGCTGGGTGCGCCGGTTGCCGTCTTCTTGACCACCGGAAGGCCGAGTTTCGAAAAAAAGATGTCACCAATCTGCTTGGGGCTGCTGAGGTTGAAGGGCTGTCCGGCCAGGGCATGCGCTTCCTGCTCGAGGGCCACAATGCGTATGCCGAGTTCGTGGCTTTGCGCAGCCAGGGTCGGCGCATCGATCAGCACGCCATTGCGCTCAATGCGAAACAGCGCCTCGCTGCTGGCGATTTCCAGCTCGTAGATGAACAGCAACTGCGCATTGGCCTGCAACTGCGGCCACAGCACCCCGTGCACGTCGAGGGTCTGGTCCGAGTCCTCGCAGGCATATTCGGCCGCACGGGCCAGGTCCACCTGGTCGAAGGTGATCTGGTTGACACCCTTGCCGCACAGGTCCTCAAAACTGATGCCGCTGCGCCCCAGGTGGCGCTCGGCCAGGCTCGCCAGGCCGTGCGGCTTGTGCACCTCCAGCACATAGCTCTGCAGCATGGTGTCGTGGACGTAGCCCCGGACTTCGACGCCGTGGTTGGCAAACACATGGCGGTCGTACTTGATGTGCTGCCCGAGCTTGCGGGCCGCCGGGTTTTCCAGCCAGGGCCTGAGCCGCGCTAGCACCTCCTGGCGGGGCAATTGCGCCGGGGCCCCGGGGTAGGCATGGGCCAGCGGTATGTAGGCCGCCTCACCGGGCTTGGTGCTCAGGCTGATGCCCACAATCTCGGCACGCATTTCATCGAGCGAGGTGGTTTCCGTGTCCAGTGCCGTCAGCTCGGCCGCCTCGATCCTGGCCAGCCAGGCGTCGAATGCCGGCCAGCTCAGCACCGTCTCATAGGCAAGTGCCCCCACCGCGGAGGTGCGGGCCGGAACCGGCGGCTCGGGCGCGTCAAACAGGCCAGGGGCGGCAGCAGTGGCGCGGGGGCGCGGGCTCGCTTCGGCCAGCGCACGGGCCAGGCCCTTGAACCCGAATTTTTCGTAAAAATCGGCCAAGGCCCCCGTATTTTCTGGGCCTGCCGCTATTGAATCCATAGCAGGAAAACTGCTGATGTGCGCCTGCAAGGCGCAGTCGGTCTTGATGGTCAACAGAGCCCGACCGGTCGGCAGCCAGTCCAGCGCCTTGCGCAGGTTCTCACCGGCCGTGCCCTTGATGGCGTCCATATGGTCCAGCACGCCTTGGAGCGAGCCATATTCCTGCAGCCACTTGGCGGCTGTCTTCGGACCGACCTTGTGGACGCCGGGCACGTTGTCGACTGCATCGCCCACCAGCGTCTGGTAGTCGATCATCAGGCGCGCAGGCACCCCAAACTCTGCCTCCACGCCAGCCATGTCACGCCGCTTGCCGTTCATGGTGTCAATGATGGTGATGCGCTCGTTGACCAGTTGTGCCAGGTCCTTGTCACCGCTGCTCACAATCACCTCAAACCCCTGTTGCGCACCGGCGACGGCCAGCGTGCCGATCACATCGTCCGCTTCCACCCCGGGCACATCAAGCACGGCCCAGCCCAGAAGCCGCACCACCTCATGGATCGGTCCGATCTGGGCCCGCAGGTCGTCGGGCATCGGCGAGCGGTGCGCCTTGTACTCGGGGTAGAGCGCATCCCGGAATGTCGGGCCCTTGGCATCGAAGACGCAGGCCACATGGTCTGCCGGCACCTCCCGGCGCAGCGACTGGAGCATGTTGATCATCCCGCGGATCGCCCCCGTCGGCGCACTGGCGGGGTCGCCAGGCACGGCCCGCAGGTCGGGCATGGCATGAAAGGCGCGGTACAGATAACTGGAGCCGTCAATTAACAGCAGCGTATTTTTGGAATCGGGCATGGGGCCATTTTGCCCGGTCGGCGTGAACGCGCGGGCGCGCCCTACAATTCGCGCATGGCGGTTTATACAGAGGTCTCATTTGATGAGGCCGACACTTTGTTGCAATCACTCGCGCTCGGCCGGCTTCAGACCATCGAGGGCTGCGCCGGTGGCATTGAAAATACCAATTACTTTGTCACCACCGACCTGGCCCCCTGGGTGCTGACGCTGTTCGAACGCCTGACTGCGGAGCAATTGCCTTTCTACCTGCGGCTGATGAAGCACCTGGCCCTGCGTGGCATCCCGGTGCCGGATCCCGCTGCCAACCCGGACGGTGAAGTGCTCCACAGCCTGCATGGCAAACCTGCGGCTGTGGTCAACCTGCTGCGGGGCGCCAGTGAACTTGCGCCCACCGGCGCGCACTGCGCCGTGGTCGGCGGGATGCTGGCCCGCATGCACCTGGCGGGCCGCGACTTTCCGATGCAGCAGCCCAACCTGCGCGGTCTGGCATGGTGGAACGACACCGTCCCGGTAGTGCTGCCTTTCCTGAGCCCAGAGCAAAGCGCGCTGATGTGCAGTGAGCTGGCCTACCAGAACCACATTGCCACCCTGGCGGCCTACCAGGCGCTGCCGCGCGGCCCGATCCATGCCGACCTGTTCCGGGACAACGTCATGTTCGACAACGCCCTGCCCGCCGACCACTCCCCCGTGCTCACCGGTTTTTTTGATTTCTATTTCGCCGGGGTGGACAGTTGGTTGTTTGACTTGGCGGTGTGTCTGAACGACTGGTGCACCGATCTGACCACCGGATTGAGCAATGGTCCGCGCACCGCCGCATTCCTGGCTGCCTACCAGCAGGTGCGCCCCCTGACGGCGCCGGAGCGCATGCTGCTGCCGGCGCTGGTACGCGCCGGCGCATTGCGGTTCTGGCTCTCCCGCCTGTGGGACCTGCATTTGCCGCGCGCGGCCTCCACCCTCAAGGCGCACGACCCGTTCCACTTTGAACGCCTGTTGCGCGCGCGCATTGCCTACCCCCTGGTGCTGCAAGACTTCCACACCCAAGAACTGGCCACCGCATGAAACTCTCCATCGTCCCGGCCAGAACCGGCGTGCAATGGGTCAAGGCGGGCGTCCGGATCTTCCTGCGCCAGCCCCTGGCGCTGGCCGGACTTTTTTTTACTTTCACAGCAGTCATGTCGGTGCTGGGTCTGCTGCCCGTGGTGGGCAGTGTGCTGGCACTGGCACTGCTGCCAGGTGCGACGCTGGGTTTCATGGCGGCGACCGAACAGGCCAGCAAGGGCAAGTTCCCTATGCCCACCGTGCTCATCAGCGCCTTTCGTGCCGGTAAACAGCAGTTGCGCGCCGTCCTGGTCCTCGGAGGTCTGTATGCCGCCGGGTTCTTGCTGGTGCTTGCCCTGTCCGCCACCATGGACGGAGGAAAATTTGCCAGGCTCTACCTGGTGGGCGGCGCTATGTCGGCCGAGGTGCTGCAGGATCCGGACTTCCAGAAGGCGGTCCTGCTGGCCATGCTGTGTTACACGCCCCTGTCCATGCTGTTCTGGCACGCGCCAGCACTGGTGTACTGGCATGGGGTGGCACCGGTGAAAAGCCTGTTTTTCAGCGGGATCGCCTGCAAGCGCAACTTCTGGGCCTACGCCATGTATGGGCTGGTGTGGATCGGCATGTTTCTGGGCATGGGAATGGCCGTGGCAGTGGTGGCAACTATTGCCGGCATACCGGAGGCGGTGGGCGACCTCATGCGCCCGGCTGCGATGCTGATGGCCGCCATGTTCTTCACCAGCATCTATCCCACATTCCGCGACTCCTTCGAGCCCGCAGAGGCCGACATGCCCTGATGGACCGGAGCGGGACGTCACCAATGTGTCACGCGTCTGTCGTATTCTCATGGCATGCCCGCTCCCCCTGCAGTTCCCCGCATCCCCGATAGTTCTGGGCTGGCAGCCTTGCGTCTGATCCTGGCGACCACCGCCGCCCTGTGGGTGGGTAGCGCGTTTGCGCAATCGCCGCCGGCCGCCAGCGCCCCGCTGCCAGCAGCCCTGCGCTTTCAGGAGTTTTTCCGTACCCCCGTCGGCCCGCGAGGGGCTGAAATCAGTGACGCTCTGCGCCGCGCAGACGGCCGGATGGTGCGCCTGACAGGCTATATGGTGCGCAGCGAGAGGCCGGTGCTCGGCGGCTTTATGCTGACGCCCCGGCCGGTGCAGATGAGCGAACACTCCGATGGCGATGCCGACGACCTTCCGGTATCCACCGTCATGGTGCATCTGGACACCAGCCAGCAGGATTTTGCAGTTCCCCATGTACGCGGACTGATTGAAGTCAGTGGCGTTCTGAGTCTGGGCCGCCAGGAAGAGCGCAATGGACGCATCTCCTGGGTTCGGCTCCAGCTCGCACCCGAGGCCACCCGTGGCATGAATGCCTTTGAAATGGCCAGCTATCTGCACGCGCTTCAACACAACCACTAACTCCCCGGAGGACATTCCCATGCCCAGCCTGTTGCCCTCGCGCTCCCACCTCCCCCGCACCATCGCTGCCCTGCTCCTGGGCGCACTCGGTGCCACGGTGTGTGCCGCCCCCGCTGTGTCCAGGCTGACGCCACCGAGTGAACTGTTTGCCAGCGGGAATGCCAGCCTGGTGGTAGCGCGTTTTCTGCCCGGGCAGCGTTTCGACCTGCAGGCTACGATACGGCCCGATGAAGCGGCCCAGACCATTACCCGTGCCAGCTTTTTCATCGATGGCAAACGCGTCGATGCTCCGGTCAGCCTGCGGACCTGCACCACAGGCTGCCTGGCAAACGTCCCGGTCAATGCCGGTATCGCTACCGTGCGCGCGGTAGCGATCGACAAACCGGGGGTGCACACGTTCTCGGTCCAGGCAACGCAAAGCGACGGCCAGAGTGTCACCGCCACCGGTAACCTGGAAGTGGTGGGCCTGCGCACCACAGGCCAAAAAGTGAAAAACATCATCATCATGCTCGGTGATGGCATGGGCGCAGCGCAGCGCACCGGGGCGCGCATCGTCAGCGGTGGCTACGCCCAGGGCAAGGTCCTGCAGCCGCTGGCCATGGATACCTTTCCGGTGACCGGCATGGTGAAAACGGCATCGCTGAATTCGGTTGTAACCGACTCCTCCCCTGGCATGACGGCCTATGTTTCCGGGAACAAGAACAACAACAATGAAGAGGGTGTGTTCCCTGACGATACGGTCGACGCCTTCGACAACCCGCGTATCGAGTACCTCAGCGAGTATTTGCACCGCACCCAGGGCAAGGCGCTGGGACTGGTCACCACCGCCGATGTGTTTGACGCCACGCCGGCGGGAAATGCCGTGCACACCAGCAACCGCGGTGCGGGTACGGGGATCGTGGACCAATTCCTTGACGATCGCAGCCAGACCGGCCTGACGGTTCTGCTGGGGGGCGGACGCAAATGGTTCCTGCCATCAACCACGCCGGGCTCGGCCCGCGCGGACCGCAGCGATTACGCATTTTCCGCTACCGACGCCCACACCGCTGACATCGTCAGGCGCTGGGGCGTAGCGCCCGGCCAGCTCGACCGGGACCGCGACCTGCTCGCTGATTTCCAGAAAGACGGGTTCCGTTATGCGCCCGACAAAACCGCGCTCGATGCCATCGACCCCGCCACAACCGAGCGCTTGCTGGGCTTGTTCTCCTACTCCAACATGAATGTCGCGCTCGACAAGATCGACGGCCGGCGTAACCGGGCCCGGGGTGTTGGCAACGAAGGCAAAAACCGGGTGGTGGATGACTACGGTTTCCCCGACCAACCCATGCTCGACGAGATGACCGCCAAAGCACTGGCGGTGCTGGATCGCCAGAAAAAAGGTTTTGTCCTGATGGTGGAAGGCGCGTCCATCGACAAGCAGGCCCACAGCATGGACACCGAGCGCTGGCTGCTCGATACCATCGAATTTGACCGCGCCATCCGGGTCGCCCAGCAATACGCTGACAAGCATGGCGATACCCTGGTAATTGTTACTGCCGACCATGAGTGCTCGGGGGTTGCCCTGATTGGCGCTTCGCGGGTTACTGATGCCCGGTTGCAGGAGCTGGTGCGCGAAGGCGGCCCTTCCAATATCCGTGACAAGGTGGTGGGTATCTACGAGCAGGCGGGTTTTCCAAAATACAAAATTGCAGCCGACGGCTACCCGGAGACCACCGACATCGACCACCGCCTGCTGGTGGGCTATGGTGCCAATGCCGACCGCTACGAGGACTTCCGCACCAACGACCGTCCTTTGCAGGACAGCCAGCAACCATTCGTCAAAAAGGAGCCGCTGGCGGTGTACCCCGCGGGCCCGATGGCGCGTGACGTCGATGGCAAATTCCTGGTGACGGGCCAGGTACCGGGCGAGAGCGCCGTGCACACCGCTACCGATATTCCACTCTCTGCCACGGGGCCAGGCGCCTGGTCCTTCACCGGCTTGATGGACAACACCGACGTCTTTTTCAAACTGGCGCAGGCCGCCAACGGCATCGTCATGCCCGCAGGGCTGATGCCCGCCCCGCGCATACCGCCGCGCAAGTAGAGCAGTAGGCCCACCAGCCGGGTTGGCAGCTCAGGGCACGGGCGTGAGCTTGGCCACGCTCAGCGCCAGCCATTTGGTGCCGTGGCGCGGGAAACTGATCTGGGCCCTGGCGTCATCCCCCGTGCCTTCGAGCAAAAGCACAGTGCCCTCGCCGAATTTGGCATGGAAGACTTTTTGCGCCACCCGCAGTCCATGGGAGGCGGCGGCCTGGGGCACCCCCGCACCCGAGAATGGGGCCATCGACCCGGACCACGCGGAGGGCGGCGCCGCTGCGCTGGCCATCCCATGCCCTTGGCGCGGTGTCAGCCACTTCATGGCGGCGTCCGGGAGCTCGTCGTAAAAGCGGCTGCGCAGGTTGTAGCGGGTCTGCCCGTGCAACATGCGGGTCTGGGAATGCGAGAGGTATAGGCGTTTGCGCGCCCGGGTAATGGCCACATACATCAGCCGGCGCTCTTCCTCCAGGCCATCGTGGTCACTCATCGCGTTCTCGTGGGGGAACAACCCCTCCTCCATGCCAGTGATGAACACACAGTCAAATTCCAGTCCCTTGGCGGAGTGCACTGTCATGAGCTGAATCGCCTCCTGGCCCGTTTGCGCCATGTTGTCACCGGCTTCGAGTGCGGCGTGCGTCAGAAATGCCACCAGCGGGCTGAGTGTCTCGCCCGTGTCGTCGAATGCCTCCACCACCGCCTCACGGCCAAAACCTTCCTGGACAACAAAGCTTTCCGCAGCATTCACCAGCTCTTCCAGGTTCTCCACCCGGTCGGCGCCCTCGCGGTCGGCGCGGTAATGGTCAATCAGCCCCGTCGCATCCAGCACCAGCGCCACGATGCTGCGCAGGTTCATGCCGGCAGCCTGTTCGCGCAGCACGTCAATTTTGGCGACAAAGCCTGCAATCACGGTGCCTGCACGCCCCGACATCGCGGTGACGGCATCGTGCAGGGAGCACCCCTGAGCCCGGGCCAAGTCCTGCAATTGCTCAATGCTGCGCGCACCAATACCGCGCGCCGGAAAGTTCACCACGCGCATGAAGCTGGTGTCGTCGTTGGGATTCTCCAGCAGGCGCAAATAGGCCAGCGCGTGCTTGATTTCCGCCCGTTCAAAGAAGCGCAGGCCGCCATACACCCGGTAGGGGACCGCCGCATTGAACAGAGCGGTTTCAATCACGCGGCTCTGGGCATTGCTGCGGTACAAAAC
>Ga0007796_10000557_pt1 | contig 12377 bp, 11 predicted proteins | sample CryBogmetaGMA0M_FD_60373 | JGI IMG/M metagenome (GOLD analysis project Ga0007796, IMG submission 60373) | Freshwater microbial communities from Crystal Bog, Wisconsin, USA - MA0M | ecosystem: Environmental > Aquatic > Freshwater > Lake | place: Crystal Bog, Wisconsin, USA | collected 2009-07-06 | reverse complement strand
TGCACGTAGGCCGGGTCGGTCGAGCAGACGAGTTCCCTGGCGGACGGCAGCCGGTCGTGGCTCGTCGCGGCCCCGTCCCAGGCGACGTGCACCTTGCCCTCGCGCCGGGCCTCCTTGGCGGCCGTCGCCCCCCACGTGCCGGTGATGACGTAGTCGGCCGCGGCCGACTGGCCGCGGAGCAGGTTCATCGGCACCATCGAGAACTGCAGGCTCGCGCCCCCCTGGAGAAACACGATCTCGTGGGAGTCGCCGATGCCCAGGAGCGACTTGAGTCGCTCGAGCGTTTCCTCGAGGATCCGGTCGAAAGCGGGGCTGCGGTGGCTGATCTCGAGCACCGACATGCCGACGCCGGGCAGCGCGACCATCTCGTCGCGGGCCTGCTCCAGCACCTCCAGCGGCAACACGGCCGGGCCCGGAGAGAAGTTGAACACGCGGTCCGTCATTGGCGTTGCACCCGGAAACCTCGGAACCCGGGCAGGATAGGAACCACTGCCGGGAGGGTCAACGGGCCGCGTTCCCCGGCGGTGCCTGCGGCTGCGGCGGCGCCACGGGGTAGGCCACGGGGGGCGGCAGCGCGGCGGTGCGGTACGCGTTCGCCTGCGCCGCCTGGAGGCTCGCCACCTTGGCCGCCACGGTCGGCTGCTGCGGATCGACCGCGAGGGCCCGGCCGTAGTCGGCGAGCGCCTGCGCCGGATCGCCGGCGGACTCGCGGAGGTTGCCGAGGGCGACGAGCGCCCGGGGATTGTTCGGGTCGATCGCGAGGGCGTCGGCCAGCTGGTTCTCCGCCTCGCGGGTGTCGCCCTGCTCCTGCGCGAGGCGTGCCAGCTCGATGTGCGGGGCTGGATTCGCCGGCTGGCTCCGGGCCCACGCGGTGAGTTGGGCCGTCGCCTCGGGGCCCCTGTTTTCCTCGACCATCAGCACCGCGAGCGCCCGGCGGCACGCCTCGTGGTTCGGATTGCGGGCGAGGCAGAGGTGGTAGTACTGCTCCGCCGTCTGCATGTCGGCGGTGCGTCCGAACACCTTCGCCTGCTGGTGGTAGGTGGCCCCGAGGTTGTAGAAGCAGTCGGCGTTGCCGGGCTGCCGCGAAAGCGCCTGCTGGAACGAGTTGACGGCCCCGAGGTAGTTGCCCTGCTGGTAGAGCTTCACCCCGTTCGCGTTGTCATTGCGTCCCATGCCGCCGCACCCGCACACCGCGGCCAGCAGGGCCGGCGCGAGCCGGGCGGCGGCGCGGGGAGGGATCGCAGGGAGGGGCCGCACGTCGAGACTCCGCATCATGCACCGGCGTCGGGACGCCGCGAGGACGAGGAGTGAACCGTACCGGGAACGGCCCGACACCGGCAAGGTCGACGCGACCCTCCCAGATTGCCAGATCGGCGTTCAGTTCACGGCGACCCGCTGGTAGCCGAGGGACCGTAGGACCTCGAGCACCTCGCTGCACGTCGGAAACATCCGGCCGCTGGTCCGCTTGTAGCGGTCGAGGGCCTGCATGAACTCGAGCTCGTCGCGGTCGTAGTCCCGCTCGCAGGTGGTCGGATCGATCATCCGCCGACGGGCGTGGGGCACGGCGGCTTGGCGGACCCGGCAGCGGGGAGCGTGGGAGTTGGCGACGGTCATCGGTGCGGTCTCCGGTGGGCGGCGTGACGTGGCCTCGCCTTGGGGCGGGGCCGTGCGAACTTCTGCCGGAAGCATGACCGCTGCCGGTCACGGAGGACGTGCCGATCGGGCAAAAAAACCCGCCTGGGCAAACCCCGCCGGTCGCGCGACCGATACGACCGTCCCGATCGGTCGTGAGCCTGCTCGGGGCTGCCCGTGCCCCGTCGCCGGACGTTCGCTACGGGCTCCGCCCTTCGCTCACTCCGCGCCGGCCGCGCTTCGCCATCCTGGCTGCGCTTGCCGACGAGGCCTGTTCGGGGCTGCCCGTGCCCCGTCGCCGGACGTTCGCTACGGGCTCCGCCCTTCGCTCACTCCGCGCCGGCCACGCTTCGCCATCCTGGCTGCGCTCGCCGACGAGGCCGGCTCTCGGGGCACGGGCAGCCCCTCGCGATGTTCGGCCCGGCCACGAAGGCGTCGCAGGCGTGCAATAGCCTACCGCTTGTCGAAAAACTTCCGCAGCGCCTCGGCCGCCGCGTCGCGGGAAGAGTCGGCGTTGGCCTTCTTCGCGGATGCCGGAAGAACCGCCGGGGACGACTTCGAGGCCTTGAGGGCCTCGAGGGCGACCGAGGCCGCAGAGCGACCCGCGCCGGACGGCGAGTCGGTCTTGCCGGCCGTCTCGATGCCCGACACGTACGAGTCGCCGACGCCGGAGTCAGCGGGCGCAGGCTCGGCGACGGCGCCCGAGTGGATGTCGCTCTTGTCCACGACGGTGGCGTCGCGGAGGGCCGGGATCGAACGGGTCGTGTCGGCCATCCCCGCGGGCTGGTCGTCGGCCATGAGCCAGCGGGAGATGTCGTCGGAGGTGCCGCCCTTCGCGACCGGCATGGAGCAGGAGACCTTGAGTTCCAGGGAGCCGACGCGGATCAGGTCGCCATCGACCACCTTCGTCCGCTCCGTGATCTTCGTGCCGTTGACGAACGTGCCGTTGCGGCTCCCGAGATCCTCGACCCAGACGTCGGCGGGGCCGACCGAGACGGCGCAGTGCCTCCGGCTCACGTCCTCGCTGAGGGGCCTGACGTCGCACTCTTCCGCGCGGCCGATCATCAGCCTGTTGCGCTTGATGGCGATGCTGCGGCCCGCGCTTTTTCCAGAAGCGACGATCAGTTTCGCGATCATGATGCGCCCACCTGGGAGTCGTCCGCGCTCGCGTCCGCCCGCTGAGGGGGATTACGGTACGGGCTCTCCGCAATATTAGCAACTGACGCCGGGAGCGGCGGACGGCCGGTCGCCGGTCAGCGGCGGCGCGTCCAATCGTCGCTGCCGAACCGGCCGGCCCGCTCCGCGAGTGCCTCCGGGCAGGTTTCCGGAAAGGAGCCTCGCTGGGGAGCGAGCGACACCACCAGCGCCGCGGCCACCCTGTTCAGCCAGGGCTCGGCGATGTCCCGTGGCGTCCACGACCGGCCGGGATCGACCGCGGCGAGGCCGCCCTGCCGGGCCTCCGGGCCCACCTCCCGATTGGGGGTGAGGAGGAGGCTGCCATGCTGGACCACGGCCGTGCCCAGCCGCCGCTGCGCGCTGCCCATCACCTTCGGGTCGTCGGCCCGCGGCGCCTGTCCCGCCGGCGACGCGATCAGGTCACCCGGCGAGCGCCTCTGGAAGCAGAGAAACGCGTCGGCCGGCGGATCGGCGAGCGACGGCACGTGCAGCCGGGCGGCGATGCCGAACTGGGCGAGCGTCGCCGCCATCGCCGCGTGCATGCCGTCGTAGAGCGCCTGCGGGCCGCCTCCCCAGGGGTGCGTTCTGGGAACGGCGACCGCGTAGGTGAGGTCGGTGCCGTGCAGGATGGCGCCTCCGCCGCTCGGCCGTCTCACGATGGGCAGGCCGGCGATCGCGGCACATGCCGTGGCCTCGGCGAACGGCTGGAAGGCGCCGAGCGACACCGTCGGCCGCGTCCACGAGTAGATCCGCACGACGGGGCACTCGCGCCGGGCCGCCTCCGCGGCGAGCAGCTCGTCGGCGGCCATGTTCGTGGGGCCGTCGGCGGGGCCGTCCCACCACACCGGCAGGGTCGAGGTCACGACTTCACGAGCATGTCGTACGCCGACCGGTCGAGGAGCTGCGCGAGTTCGGCGGGGTCGTCGGGACGGATGCGGACGATCCAGCCCGCCCCGTAGGGATCGCGGCCCAGCGTCTCGAGCTCGTTCGGCAGGGCCGCGTTGACCTCCACGATCTCGCCCGACACCGGCGCGTAGAGGTCGCTCACCGCCTTCACGCTCTCGATCTCGCCGATCGATTCGCCCGCCTTCACCTTCCTGCCGACCGGCGGCAACTGCATGAACACGAGGTCGGTGAGGGCCTCGACCGCGTAGGCCGAGATGCCGACGGTGGCGAGGCCGCCGGCCTCGGGACGGATCCATTCGTGCGTCTTGGCGAATCGCATGTCGGCTGCCATGGCGGGCTCTCCGGGGGCGGTGCTCGACCGCAGGATACAGGATGCGTTCAGGCCGGCGTCGCCGGCCGCCGGTGGAAGGGCAGGGGCACGACCCGGGCCGGCTGGGCGGCGTCGCGGATCAGCACGTCGAGGTGGGTGCCGGGCGAAGCGACGTCGCGGTCCACGAGGGCCATCGCCACCGCGTGGCCGAGTGACGGCGCGAAACTGCCGCTCGTCACCGTGCCGACGGGCCTGCCGGCCACCACGATCGGGCTTCCCTCGCGGGCCGCCCGCTTCGAATCGAACGCGAGGCCCACGCGGACGCGCGGCCCCGGCGTCGCGTGGATCCGCGCGAGGGCGTCGCGACCGGGGAACTGCCGCGGCCCGCCCGTGGCGTCGTCGAGGTTGACCGCCAGCGCCAGTCCGACCGCGAAGGGATCACTCTCCGCCACGAGCTCGTGACCGTAGAGCGGCATGCCCGCCTCGAGCCGGAGGGTGTCCCGGGCGCCGAGCCCGCAGGGCTGCATGCCCCGGGGGCCGCCCGCGGCGAGGATCGCCTCCCACACGCCCCGTGCGGCGGCGGCCGGCACGACGACCTCGACGCCGTCCTCGCCGGTGTAGCCGGTGCGGCCGATCGCGGCGGGCTGGCCCGCGACCGTCGCGGTCGTGCAGCGGTAGTTCCGCAGCCCGCGGATCCGCGCCGCGTCGTCGATCCCGCACAGGCTGCAGACGATGTCGACCGCGAGCGGACCCTGCACGGCGAGCATGGCCGTCTCGGCGGTGCGATCGCGGAACTCGACGCCGGCAGGGGGAAGCCTCGACCTCAGCCAGGCGACGACGCGTTCGCGATTGCTGGCGTTGACGACGAGCGCGAACCGCGGCGAACCGTCCGGGGCGTCGGCCTCGCGGGTCACGAGCGCGTCGTCGAGCACGGTGACGCCGCCCGGACCGGCGTCGCTCGTCACGAGCGTGTAGCGGGCCTGGCCCACGGCGGCGTCGGCGACGCGGCGGGTGAGGAGCGATTCGAGCCAGTCGCGGGAGCCCGGCCCCTCGACCGCGAGGCGTCCCATGTGCGACACGTCGAAGAGGCCCGCGGCCCGCCGCGTGGCGAGGTGTTCGTCGACGATCGAGGCGTACTGCACCGGCATCCACCAGCCGGCGAAGTCGACCATCCGTCCTCCGTGGGCCTCATGCCAACCGGCGAGCGGAGTCGTGAGCGGCGGGGTCGGCACGGGACGGGAATCCATTCCTCGAAAAACCCTCGGGACGGGCGGCTCGCGGCAGCCGGCTCGCGGCAGCCGGAGGGCCGCATTGTAGGAGGCGGACGGCCGCCTGCCAGCGATGCCCCGGATCAGCGGCGCGACCGCTTCGACCGCCGGCCGCCCGGGTGTGCTGCCGGCCGTCCGCCCTGCGGCCTGGTCCGGCCGCCGCTCCCGCCCTTCAGTCCCTTGCGTCGGTCCCGCATGCCCGCCTTCGGCCGGCGGCCGCGGCCCACGAGCCGGAAGTTGAGCTCCCGACGGTCGAGATCGACGCGATCGACGGCCACGCGGACCCGGTCTCCGAGCCGGAACGTCTGCCCCGGCCGCCGCCCCGCGAGCGTGTGGCTCGCGCGGTCGTAGCGGTAGGTGTCGTCGGGGAGCGTGTCGAGGGGCACGAGGCCCTCGGCGGGCAGGGCGAGCCCCTGCACGAAGAGGCCGAACGCCTCGACACCCGTGATCACGGCGTCCATCTCCTCGCCCACCCGTCCCTGGAGGAAATGCAGGAGCTTCAGCTTCACGAGCTCCCGCTCGGCCGACTCGGCCCGCCGCTCGAGGTCGGAGCATTCGCCCCCGAGTTGCACGAGCCCGTCGACGGGGGGCCGGCGGCCGCGGGCGACGGCGTCGAGCGCGCGGTGGATCGTGAGGTCGGGGTAGCGGCGGATCGGGGAGGTGAAGTGGCAGTAGCAGTCGCTCGCCAGTGCGTAGTGGCCGTCTTCCTGCGGACCATACGCCGCGCGGGAGAGGCTGCGGAGCACCGCGTAGTGCACGGCGTGCTCCTCGGGCTTGCCACGCGCCATGTCGAGGAGCCGCTGCAGCTCGAACCGGCTTTCGAGGGAATCGACCTCGAAGCCCAGTTCCGAGACGAACTCGGTGAGCTGCCGGAGCTTCCGCGGGTCGGGCGCCGGGTGGATGCGGCGCAGGAAGCCGGCCCCGGCGACGGCGAGCGCCGACGCGACGGCTTCGTTGGCCGCGAGCATGAACTCCTCGATGATCTGATGGCTCTCGGTGTTCTCCACGATGTGGGCCCCCGCCACGCGGCCGTCGCGGTCGAGGTCGATCTTCACCTCGGGCATCTCGAGCTGGAGCGACCCGCGGCCCATGCGCCGGGCCCGCAGGATCCGCGCGAGGTCCCGCATCCGGCCGAGGAGGTCCCGGACCTCGGCCGTCATCTCGACCGCCCTCGTCTCCGGGTCGGCGAGGAACACGTCGACCTCCTCGTAGGTGAACCGGCGGCGGCTCCTGATCGCGGTCGACTCGACGGCCGAGTGCACCGGGATGCCCTCGGGGGTGAACTCGATCCAGCAGGTCCGGGCGTAGCGGAGCTTCCCGGGCTGGAGGCTCGCGAGGTTGTTCGAGACGATCTCGGGGATCATCGGGATCACGCGGTCGGGGAGGTAGACGCTCGTGCCCCGGGTGCGGGCCTCCTGGTCGAGCGGCGAGCCCTCGCGGACGAAGTGCGAGACGTCGGCGATGTGCACGCCGAGGAGCCAGTGGCCCCGCTCGACGCGTTCGAGCGAGATCGCGTCGTCGAAGTCGCGGGCATCGACGGGATCGATCGTCACGATCACGCGCTCGGAGAGGTCGCGGCGGCCGGCGGGGATCGACTCGTCGAACGCCGCCGCCTGGTCCCGCGCGTCGTCGACCACCGCCTCGGGGAACGGGCCCGGCAGGCCGAACTCGTGGATCACCGTCTGCGTGTCGACGCCCACGTCGCCCGCCTTGCCGAGCACCTCGACGACCACGCCTTCGCCGTCGCGGAGGTGCGTGGGGAAGCGGACCATCTCGACGACGACCTTGTCCTGCGGGTGGATGCCCTTGGCGCCGGGGTCGCCGACGGGCACGGGTCGCGCGAAGCCGGTGCCGTCGATCTGGACCCAGCCGGAGCCGGCCGACTCGAAGTAGGAGCCGACGAACCGGGTGGTCCGCCGCTTCACGACCTCGACGATCTCGCCCGACGGGCCGGGACGCCGCACGTCGCGGGCCCTCGAGGGCCGCACCCGCACGGTGTCGCCCGACGCGGCGTCGAGTGCGGCGGCGGCCGTGACGTGGATGTCGCCCGAGCGATCTCCGGCAGGGGCATCGAGCGGCCGCACGAACCCGTAGCCGCCGGCGGCCCGGCGGAACACGCCGAGCACTCCGTCGTCGCGGTTCCCGTCCCGGCGCGGTTGGCTCCGGCCGGGCCGTTCACCGCCGTCTCGTGGCCGCGGCATCGGGCGTTTCCTGGAGGCCTGCAGGTCCGGGCCGGCGAGGGACCGTTCCCTGCCGCGAAAAGTCTACCGGAGGGCGATTCGGGCCGCCCACCGCGGCCCGGCCATCCGCTACGCTGCCCGGGGGAGGGTCGCCGCGCGCCGGGGCCGCGGCTGCCGCGACGGAGGCGGTGTCGACATGGCGAAGCATGCGTGGAAGGTGATCCTGGCGGGCATCCTTCTCGTGATCGGGCTCCTGATGCTCGGCGGCCCGGCACCGCAGAAGCCCGTCGAGCAGGGGGCGTCGGCCCCTGCCTCGCCACCGCCCGTCGAGACGCGGAAGACCGTCGGCAAGACCACGCAGAACGTGCTCGAGCTGTCCGCGGCCCTCGCCCAGGGCGGCGTTCGCGTCGATGCCGCCGCCGAACCCGACGAGGGCGGGCTCGGTGCCACCGCGCAGGCGTATCGGCACAGCGTGGCCACCATCGGCGGGCTCGCCGTGGAGCAGAAGGTCAAGTTCCACGAGGCCGAGCACGGCCGGCCGCCGGCGAACTACCGGGAGTTCATGGACGCCATCATCGCGCCGGGCAGTCCCGACGGCATCCGTCTGCCGATGCTTCCGTACTACCAGGAGTATGCCTACGATCCCGACGCCCGGCGGCTCGTCGTGGTGGAGTTCCCGGAGAAGAAGCGGCAGCGCGAGCGGGAGACGACCGGCGCGTCGGGGCTCTGAAGCGTCGCATCATGCGGCGGTTCACGCTGGCGACGGCCTGCTAGCCGCGGCCGCGGAAGAACTTGCGGCCCTGGCTCTGCTGATACTGGGTCCAGCCGTCGTCGGCCGTGGCCTCGTTCTGGAGGAGCTGGATCGTCGACGCCATCTTGGCGTCGAGATGGTCGAGGTGATGGAGCGCCATCGCCTCGAGCGTCATGGGCAACTTCGGCGCGCCGAACTCGTACTGGCCGTGGTGGCTCGCGATCATGTGCTTCACGCGAACCGCCGTCTCGGGGTCGAACGCCGCGCCCGTGCGGGCCTCGATGGCCCGGATCCTGGCGTCGACGATGTCGAGGCCGAGGAGCACGTGGCCGAGCAACTGGCCCTGGTCGGTGTAGGAGAAGCCCTGCGCGCTTTCGAGTTCGAGCGTCTTGCCGATGTCGTGCACGAGCACGCCGACGAGGAGCAGGTCGCGGTCGAGCGCCGGGTAGAGCGGGGCCACGCGGTCGGCGAGCCGCAGCAGGTTCACCACGTGGTCGAGGAGGCCGCCGGCGTAGGCGTGGTGGTGCTTCACGCCGGCGGGGGTCCGCCGGAAGGCCGCCATGAGGGGCGCGTCGGCGAGGATTTCGGTGACGAGGGCCCGGAGCGGCGGCGTGGTGATCGTGCCCAGGATCGTCGCCAGTTCGGCCTCCAGCCGCACGACGTCGTTCGCCGAGAGCACGAGGAACTCCGTCTCGTCGACCTGCCGCGGGTCGGCCCGCTCGATCGCGGAGATGATGATCTGCACGGCGCCCGAGTAGAGCTGCGTGTGCCCCTCCACGCGGACGTAGTCGCCGTCGTCGAAGGCGGCGTAGTCGTCGTCCGACGCGTTCCAGAGTCTGCCGGTGATCGTGCCGCTCTTGTCCGCCAGTTCGACCTGGAGATAGAGCTGCCCGTTGCGGTTGGGCCGCAGCTGCTTGTGCGTCGCGAGGAAGAGCTGGTCGACCTGGGTCTGCGGCGGGAGTTCGGTGATCAGGCGGCGTGGCATCGGTCGCGAGTCTACGGGGCGTTTCCCCGCCGTCACAAGCAGCGACTACAATCCCGGCCCCGCCGAACATCCCCCGGAGTGAGCCATGCCCGAACACGCCATCAGCCCGACGCGGGCGCAGGACTATCCCGAGTGGTACCAGCAGGTCGTGCGGGCCGCCGACCTCGCGGAGCAGTCCCCGGTCCGCGGCTGCATGGTGATCAAGCCGCACGGCTACGCGATCTGGGAACGGATGCAGACGATCCTCGACCGGATGTTCAAGGCGACCGGCCACCAAAACGCCTACTTCCCCCTCTTCATCCCGCTCTCCTACCTCGAGCAGGAGGCGAAGCACGTCGAGGGCTTCGCCAAGGAGTGCGCGGTCGTCACGCACCACCGCCTCGAGCTTGGCCCGGACGGCAAGCTGATCCCCACGGGCAAGCTCGAGGAGCCGCTCGTGGTGCGGCCCACGAGCGAGACGATCATCGGCGCGATGTACGCGAAGTGGATCCAGTCGTGGCGCGACCTGCCGGTCCTCATCAACCAGTGGGCCAACGTCGTGCGCTGGGAGATGCGGCCGCGGGTGTTCCTGCGAACGGCCGAGTTTCTCTGGCAGGAGGGGCACACGGCCCACGCGACGCGCGAGGAGGCGGTGGAGGAGACGCTCCGCATGCTCGACGTCTACGCCACGTTCGCCGAGCGCGACCTGGCCATGCCGGTGGTGAAGGGGCCGAAGCCGGCCGCGGAGCGGTTTCCGGGCGCGGTCGACACCTTCTCGATCGAGGCGATGATGCAGGACGGCAAGGCGCTCCAGGCGGGCACCTCGCACTTCCTCGGCCAGAACTTCGCCAAGGCGCAGAACATCAAGTTCGCCGGCACGAGCGGGGCGGAGGAGTTTTGCTGGACCACGTCGTGGGGCGTCTCCACGCGGCTGATCGGCGCCGTGATCATGACCCACTCCGACGACGACGGCCTCGTGCTGCCGCCGCGGATCGCGCCGGTGCAGGTGGTGGTGCTGCCGATCCACCGCACCGACGAGGAGAAGGCGACGGTGCTGGAGGCGTGCCGGAAACTCGAGGCCGCCCTCGCGGCGGCCCTGTTCGGCGACGAGCCGATTCGCGTGAAGGTCGACGCCCGCGACCTGCGCGGGGGCGATAAGGTGTGGCAGCACGTGAAGCAGGGGGTGCCGATCCGCATCGAGATCGGGCCGCGTGATCTCGCGGCCGGTGCCGGGAGCGTGACGCGGCGCGACCGTGGCCCCAAGGAGCGGGTCGCGATCCCGCTCGCGGAGATGCCCGTCCGGGCCGCGGCGATGCTCGAGGAGATCCAGGCCGGACTGTTCGAGCGGGCGCAGGCCTTCCGCGCCGAGCGATCGGTGCGGCTCGGATCGGCGGCCGAGGTGCGGGAGTTCTTCGGGGCAGGGGAGGGAGGCGGACGCGGCGGCTTCGCCCACGTGCACGTCGCCGACGACCCCGCGGTGGCCGCGGCGTTCGACCCGCTGAAGGTCACCGTGCGGTGCATCCCGATGGACGGCGACGACGAGCCCGGCACGTGCATCGTCACCGGTGCGCCGGTGACCCGCCGAAGCGTGCTGGCCCGGTCGTATTGAGCCCGGGCGCCGGCACCCCTGGTCCGGACGGTCCGCGGCCGCGCCCCCGGCCTTCCGGTGGCGGGAGAAGCGCAGGGCGGCCGGGAGGTCGCGCCGTCGCGACGCGTCCCGCCGCTTCCTGCATACACTGATCAGGGGCCGACGAATCCAAGGGGTGACCGACCCGCACGGGAGCCGGACAGTCGCATGGCGTGGGACGACCTTGATGCTCGACGCGTCGCCGCGGTGGCGATCGTCGTCGGGGCCGCCGTCGGGGCCGCGGGTCCGGCGTTGGAGCACACGCTCGTGCCGTGGCGGGTGGGTGGCTTTCGTGTCGTCGACACGTCACGGGCCGGGCCGCAGCCGCGGGCGGAGGCGGCGGAAACCCGCCACGAGTTCGGCACCGTGGGCGTGGGGGCCACCGGGTCCCACGAGTTCACCGTGCGAAACACGGGTGCCGCCCCGCTCACGCTCAGTCGCGGCGCGACGAGTTGCAGCTGCACAGTGAGCGACTTCGAGGCTTCCGAGGGAGGTTCGCCCGAGGCGAAAAAGCTGGTGCCCCCCGGGGAAAGCACCCGGGTTCGCGTGCAGTGGCGCGGCAAGGGGACGGGCGGTCCGTTCCGCCAGCAGGCCACCATCCTCACCGACGATCCGCGGCTCCCGGAGATCGTCTTCGTCGTCGAAGGGACCGTCGTGCCGACGTGGAAGGCCCTGCCCGACGTGGTTGTCATGCCGCGGGTTTCCGCATCGACGGGGGGCCGGGCGACGGTCGACGTGTTGACGTTCGGGCAGGAGCCGCCGACGGTCGGCACGATGACGATCGAGGATTCCCAGGTCGCCCAGTTTGTGTCGCTCTCCAGCGAGCCGCTGCCGGAGGCCGTGATCGCGGCGGAGTCGGCGGCGACCGGAGGGTTTCGGCTGGTGGTCGACGTGAAGCCCGGAGCGGCACTCGGCCCGCTGAGGTGCACGGCCCGCGTCGTCTTCTCGATGCCCGGGGAGGTGATCGCCGAGATTCCCGTCGAGGGAACGATCGGGGGTGATCTTGTCCTGGCGGGCCCCGGATGGGATTCCTCCCGTCAGGCACTCCTGCTGGGGACGGTCTCCCGCAGCGCGGGCCTGCGCACGAGGGTGTTCCTGACCGCGAAGGGGCCGCATCGCGACCTGGTGCGGCCCACGGTGCGGGAGGTGGTGCCCGACTCGCTGCGGGTGACGGTCGGCGACGGCAGCCCGATCGGCACCGGCGGTGTGGTGCGGATTCCCATCGACATCGAGATTCCCTCCGGGAGCCGGGTGGTCAATCATCTCTGCTCCCAGCAGGGACCTGCCGGCCGGATCGTCCTCGACACGGGTCACCCCGATTCCCCCGAACTCACGATCCCCGTCTGCGTCGCGATCGGACCCTGAGCCCATCGAATCCATGCATCACGAGCCACTCCGTCGGTCACTCCTCGCGGCCTGCATCGCCGGCTGCCTCACCTTCGCCGCCCTCGCCGCCGCGCCCGAGCGGGGTGCCGGCGTCGCCGACGCGGTCGTCGAGAAGTTCCGGGAGCGGAACGGCGGGGTCTTCAGCGACTGGAGCACGCCACAGGCGGTCGTCGTCGT
>Ga0007796_10000556_pt1 | contig 12385 bp, 8 predicted proteins | sample CryBogmetaGMA0M_FD_60373 | JGI IMG/M metagenome (GOLD analysis project Ga0007796, IMG submission 60373) | Freshwater microbial communities from Crystal Bog, Wisconsin, USA - MA0M | ecosystem: Environmental > Aquatic > Freshwater > Lake | place: Crystal Bog, Wisconsin, USA | collected 2009-07-06 | reverse complement strand
CGCTTCCAGCCAGCACCCGGCCGCGGCGGCCCCCGCTTCCAGCCAGCACCCGGCCGCCGCGGCCCCCGCTTCCAGCCAGCACCCGGCCGCCGCGGCCCCCGCTTCCAGCCAGCACCCGGCCGCGGCGGCCCCCGCTTCCAAGAACGCGTCGGCCGGTGCCACGATCAACGAACGGGTGATCACGCTCGAACTCGTCGCCCGGCTTCCGGCCGGCACGCGGCAGGTCACGGTGCCTCCGCGGGGGGTGGTCACGCCGTCGGCCCGCGACTTCGCCCGCGACAAGGGGATCACGATCCTCCATGCCCAGGCCGCGGCGGCCACGACGGCGGCCGCGACGCGGCCCTTCGTGGTCGCACATGCCGACTGTGCCGGAGACGTCGCCGCCCGGGCCGCGGCGGTCGTGCGGGGCGTGCCTGGCGCCTGGCAGATTCCGCCGTCGGGCATGGCCGACGTGCTCGCCGCCATCGCCACGCACGTGTCGCGGGACGGCGCCCGGGCCGTGCTATTCACCGGCCGGCCGATCGCGGCCGTGATCCTCGCCAACCGTCATGCCGCGGTTCGCGGCGTCACCGGCCGCGACGCCGCGGCCGTGAATGCGGCGGTCGCCGAGACGGCGGCCAACCTGCTCATCCTCCATCCTCGCGACTTCGTCGGCGGCGGCCTCGAGCGGCTCTGCGCCGGCTTCGCCACCCGCGAGCAAGGCCCTGTGCCCGCGGAACTCTCCGGCCCGGTCGCCCCCGCGACGCCCTGCGCCTGCAAGACGCACGCCCACTGATCCCTTTCCGACGTCCCCTCCCCTGCCCGCTCCGGGCCAGGACACCATTCATGCGACTCGCCTTCACGATCGGCACGGTGACGCTCGTCGAGCCGCATCCCGCGATGCGGGGCGGCCCGCTGCGGGTGCTCGTGCCGCTGTCGAGCGGCGACGTGGCGGGCGTCGCGACCGGCCGCGCCGGCCCGGCCGACCTCGCCGCGGAACCGCTCGTGGCCTGGGACGACCTCGGCTGCGGCGACGGCCAGCTCGTGGCCTTCAGCGAGGGGGGGGAGGCGGCGCAGCCCTTCGACCCGCTCGACAAGCCGATCGACGCCTACGTCGCCGCCATCATCGACCGCCTCGAGACCACCTGACGACCGTCACGACCCGCGCACGCGTCACGATCCACAATCCGACCCGGACCGAAATCATGGGCAAGAATCGTTAGAGAGCCCTCCGTCCCGTCCCTCGACCCGATCCGCACACCCGACCCCGTTTCCCGAACCCCCCGCAGGAGCACGCCATGGCCGCCACCATCGCCGGAAGCACGAACGCCGGAAAGACCACCACCAAGCCGCTCTCCGAACTCAAGGAGGAGATCTGCGACATCGGCCGCCGCATCTACAACAAGGGCTTCGCGGCCGGCAACGACGGCAACATCTCCTTCCGCCTCGGCCCCAACGAGGTGCTCTGCACCCCGACGATGATCTCGAAGGGGTTCATGAAGCCGTCCGACCTCTGCATCGTCGACATGCAGGGCAACCAGATCGCCGGCAACCGCAAGCGGTCGAGTGAGATCCTCCTCCACCTCACGATCATGAAGGAGCGGCCCGACGTCAACAGCGTCGTGCACTGCCACCCGCCCCACGCCACCGCCTTCGCCGTGGCCCGCGAGCCGATCCCGCAGTGCGTGCTCCCCGAGGTGGAGGTCTTCCTCGGCGACGTGCCGATCACGCGATACGAGACCCCGGGCGGGCAGAAGTTCGCCGACACGGTCAAGCCGTTCGTGAAGAACTCCAACGTGCTCATCCTCGCCAACCACGGCACGGTGAGCTTCGGCGAGACGGTGGAGAAGGCCTACTGGTGGACCGAGATCCTCGACGCCTACTGCCGGATCCTCATGCTCTCCCGCGACCTCGGCCGCGTGACCTACCTGACGAAGCAGGAGACGCAGGAGCTGCTCGACCTCAAGCAAAAGTGGGGCTACAGCGACCCGCGGCTGGAGAAGACCATGGAGAATTGCGACATCTGCGCGAACGACGTCTTCCGCTCGAGCTGGGGCCACGCCGGGGTGACCCGCAAGGCCTTCGACGCGCCGCCCCCGATGGGCGCGACCGCGGCGACCGGTGCGGCGGCCGGCCCGGCGCTGCCGGCGGGCATCGACCACGAGCGGCTCGTCAAGGCGGTGACGGAGCAGGTCTGCCGCGAGCTGGGCATCACCGCGGCCTGAGGCGGGCCATCCATTCGACGACCAACCCTGGAGCGAGAGAGTCATGAAAGTCGGCATCATCGGCGGCGGCGGCATCGTGGGCTCGGCGGCGGGCTTCGCCCTGCAGCTCGGCGGCATCGTGCACGAGATCGTGATCGTGGACGCGAACGCGGAGCTGGCCGACGGCCAGGCGCTCGACATGCTCCACGGCACGGCGGCGATCGCCGACCAGTCGATCCACGCCGGCGGCTACGGCGACCTCGCCGACGCCGACGTCGTCTGCATCACGGCGGGCCTGCGGCGCAAGCCCGACGAAAGCCGGCTGGCGCTCATCAACCGCAACGTCGTGCTCTTCCGCTCGATCCTGGAATCGCTCAAGAGCGGCGGACTGCGTCGCGACGCGATCGTGCTCGTCGTCTCGAACCCGGTCGACATCCTCACCTACCTCGCCGAGCAGGATCTCGGCCTGCCGAAGGGGCGGGTCATCGGGCTGGGCACCCTGCTCGACACGCTCCGCTTCCGCAGCCTGCTGGCGATGAACCTCAAGGCTCCGGCGACGCAGGTGCAGGCGATGATCCTCGGCGAGCATGGCGACAGCATGGTGCCGATCTGGAGCAGCGCGAGCGTCGCCGGGCTGCCGCTCGAGAAGTATCCGGGCTACAGCGCGAAGCTGGGAGCCGACGTCTTCCAGCGGGCCCGCACCTCCGGGGCCGAGATGATCAAGAAGAAGACCGGCGCCGGCTTCGCCGTGGGCGTGTCGATCGCCGAGGTGATCCACGCGGTGGCGCTCGACGCCAAGCGGGTGCTGCCGGTGTCGGCCGTCCAGACCGGCGCCTACGGGCTGCGGGACGTCGCGATCTCCGTGCCCACGGTCGTGGGGCGGGCGGGCGCCGAGCGGATGCTCGAGTTCGACCTCTGGCCGAAGGAGCTGCAGGGACTCAAGCGGAGCGCCGGCGTGCTCGCGGAGACGCTCGGGCAGGTGCTCGCCGGCGCCACGGGCTGACCCGCTGCCGCGGGCCCGCGTGGTGCGGCCGTGGAAAGAGGTTCGCGGGACGTGACACCGGCCGTGTTCACGGCGGCGGCGGCGATGGTGGCCGAGCCGGGGCGGGCGACGGCCGGTTCAGCGGCGCGGCGGCGAGCCGCCGCGCCCGATCGACGTCGGCAGCCGACACGCCCCACACCCGCGCGGTGCCGTCCCACGACCCGGTGACGAGCCTGCGGCCGTCGGCCGCACATGCGACCGTCCAGGCCCGGTCGGCATGGGCGTCGAGCGCGAGGAGATGGCCCCGTTCGCCCCGTTCGCCCGCGAAGCCCGCCGATGGCAACACAGCGCCCGCCGATGGCAACACAGTGCCCGCCGCCGACTGCCCGCTCTTGTCCGCGATGCGATAGAGATGGAGTCTGCCGTCGCTCGCGACCGCGGCCAGCCGCGTGCCGTCGGGGGTGATCGCCAGTTCCCAGAGTTCCGCCCCGGCGCCGCCGAGCGTGTCGAGGCAACGGCCGTCGCGGGCGTCCCAGAGCCGCACGGTGCCGTCCGACGAACAGCTCGCCACGATCCCGCCGTCGGCCGTGAAAGCCACGGCGTTGACGGCGCGGGTGTGGCCGGCGAGCTCGACCGCCGCCGTGCCGTCGAGCGGCCAGAGTCGCACCACGCCGTCCTCGCCGGCCGTCGCCAGCCGGTCGCCCGCCGGCGGCCAGGCCACGCCGAAGACCCGCCGCGGGTGCTCGAGCGCCGGCACCGTCTCGCCGCCGTCCGCGACGCGGCGGATGCGCGCGGTGCGATCCTCGCCGCCGGAGGCGACGAGCCGGCCGTCCGGGGAGAAGGCGACCGCGTACGTCTTCGCCCGCGGGCCGGCGAGCGCGGCCACGGCCGCGCCGGTCGCCGTCCGCCAGAGCCGCACGGTGCCGTCGTCGCCGGCGGCCGCCACGAGCCCGCCGTCCGGCGAGAAGTCGACGGCCGCCGCGCGGCCCGCCCCCGTCTCGAGCCGGCGGACGTCCCGGCAGGTGGCCAGGTCCCAGAGTACGACCGCGCCGTCGGCGACCGCCGTGGCGGCGAGGCGGCCGTCGGCCGCGACGGCGACCCCCAGCACCCGCGATCCGCACCGCAGCACGGGCTCGGCGCCGCGGGCGTCGTCCCAGGTGCGCGCGGTCGTGTCGGCCGAACCGCTGAGAAACCCGCGGCCGTCGCCCCCCGGCAGCGGCGCGAGCGACCAGATACCAGCCGTGTGGCCGGCGAACTCCGCCGCCGCCGCGCCCGACAGCGGGTCGAAGAGCCGCAGCAGCCCGTCGGTGCACGCCGTGGCCACGCGGTCCCCCGCGGGGGAGAATGCCACGGCGTTGACCCGCTCGGGGTGGCGGAGGACGGCGACCGCCGCTCCGCCGTCGGCCCGCCAGAGACGGGCCGTGCCGTCCTCGGCGGCGGAGACGAGCCCGCGGGAGTCGGGCGAGAAGGCGACGTTGAACACGCGGCGCGCGTGTCCGGCGAGCGTCGCCACCGGCCGGCCGGCGGCGGGATCCCAGAGCCGCACGGTGCCGTCGCCCGAGGCGGAGGCGAGCAGGCCGCCGTCCGGCGCGAAGGCGACACCGAAGACGGTCCCGGTGTGCCCGGAGAGCACGGCCTCCTCCGTCGCGGTGTCGGCGTTCCAGAGCCGCAGCGTGTCGTCGGCCGAGCCCGTCGCGATCCGGCGGCCGTCGGCCGCGAAGGCGATCCCGTAGACGCTCCCCTTGTGGCCTCGCAGCACGGCCAGCTGTTCGCCGCCGGCCGCGTCCCAGATCCGCGCCGTGCGGTCGGCGGAGGCGGTCGCCACCCGGCGGCCGTCCGGAGCGAACGCCACGCCCCAGACGCCCGTGCGATGGCCGGCGAGCGCGCGGGCCGGCATCCAGCCGCCGCGGTCGTCCCGCCGCCAGAGCCACGCCGTGCCGTCCTCCGCGCCGGTGGCCAGCAGGTCGCCCGCCGGCGCCGCGGCCACCGCCGTCACCCGCGCGGCGTGCGTCGCGAGCACCGCGGTGGCGACGTCGGGGGGCGGGGCGACGAGCGCCGAGAGCAGCCCCACCTCGAGCGGCACGTCCGCCCCGGCGGGCGCCGCGGCCGCGGCCTCGTCGACGAGCCGGCGGGCGCGGGGCCACTCGCCGCGGGCGATCGCCGTCACCGCCCGCTCGAGCCGGGCTTGGTAGCCCTCCGACCGCGCCGCCGAGCGCTCCCGCGTCGCCGCCGCCCGGTCGCGTTCCACCAGGGTTTCCTGCCGGCGCGCCCGCTCGGACACGTGGGCGACGCCCGCCGCCGCGGCGGCGAGCGACAGGGCCGCCACCGCCGCCGCGGCCACCCCGGCACGATGCCGGAAGAGCCAACGGCCGACCCGCCCGAGCGGCCCCGGGGGGCGGGCCCGGATCGGCTCGCCGGCGAGCCAGCGGCAGAGGTCGTCGGCCAGGTCGCCCGCGTTCGCGTAGCGGCCGGCCGGCGACTTGGCGAGGCTCTTCTCCACGATCGCGGCCAGCCGCAGGCCGTCGGCGCGGGACACGCCCCCCGCGGCGGCCAACGCCCGGGGGATCGTGCGCATGGCCTGCGGCTCCTGCTCGCGGACGATGCGGGCGGCGACGACGATCGACTGGCCGCGCACGTCGTGGGGCAGGTCGCCCGCGACGAGCTCGTGGAGCACCAGTCCCAGCGCGTGGACGTCGGTGCGCGCGTCGATGGCCTCCGGGTCGGCGTCGAACTGCTCCGGCGCCATGTAGCGCAGCGTGCCGACGATCGCCCCCGCGTCGGTCTCGAGCGTGGCCGCGACGACGTCGGGCCCCGTCGTCCGGGCCACGCCGAAGTCGATCACCTTCGGGGTGCCGTCGGCGGCCACGAGCATGTTGCCGGGCTTGAGGTCGCGATGCACGACGCCGATCGCGTGTCCGTGTCCCACGGCCGCGGCGAACCGGGCGAGCAGCGCGACGCGGTCGCGGACCGGGAGGCCGCGGTCGCGGGCGAAGTCGTCGACCGGCCGGGCGGCCTCCACGAGTTCGAGGACGAAGAAGGGCACGTCGGCGCCGCCGACCGCACACCTCCCGAGCATGTGCACCTGGGCGATGTGCGGGTGCTTGAGCCGCGCGAGCAGGTGGGCCTCGAGCTCGAATCGGCGGACCACCCGCCGCGAAGCGAGCCCCGCATGGAGCACCTTCACGGCCACCGGCCGGTCGGGCGCGTGCTGCCGCCCCTCGTAGACGCGGCCCATGCCCCCCTCGGCGAGCAGCCGCACGATCGTGACGCCGCCGAGGTCGGTGCCCGGCGGCAGGTGGAGCGGTCCGCGGTCGAGCCCGAACGAATCGGACCGGCCGCTGAACGAGGAATCGTCAGCACCCGTGACGCTTCGGCCTGGCAGGTCGGTGGCCCCCATGCCGACCGTTATACACGTCGGTCGAGGGGAGGCGCGGGCGGTCCGGCCGGGACCCGGGAAACCCCGCCGCGGCCGGCTCCCGCCGCCGGCGGCCGCGCCGCGCGGGTCAGGCCTCGTCCTCGGCCGCGAGCGCCCGCAGGGTGCCGATCGCCTCCTCGAGCGTCGGCGCGGCGTAGCCCCGGACGCACGCCCTGCGATCGCACTCCGCCAGGAGCAGCACGTCGAGGAAATCGGGATGGGCCGCGAGCCGGTGGCGGGCGCGGGCGCCGAGCGTGCGGTCGCCGTGGGCCGCCGCGGCGGCGAGGTTCTCCACGAGCCAGCGGGTGCGCGGCGTGACGAGGTCGCCCACAGCCTCGAGACCCGCGGCCACCGGGGCCGACTGGTCGACGGCCCGGCCGACGTCGTGCACGAGCGCCGCGGTGAGCAGCTCCTCGTCGAAGGGCCGCTCCCGGTGGACCATGTCGAAGACCTGCAGCGTGTGCTCGAGCACGTCCCCCTCGGGATGCCGCTGCGGATCCTGCCGCACCGTCGAGAGCACGCCGACGATCTCCGCCATCCGGTCGAAGCGGTCGCCGCCGAGGTGGGAGAAACCCGCCCGCGGATCGTCGCCGCGGGCGACCTCGCGGCGGATCTCGTCGTGGCTCGGCAGCCGCTCCTCAGGCACCCGGCCGCCGGCCACGCGGCGGGCGGCGCGGAAGCGGGCCCGCGTGGAATCCCCTCCGGCAGCCACGATCCGCGCGGCCGCCCCGGCGATGCGTCGCCGCAGCTTGTGGTCACGGCCGTCGTGCGGGCCCTGCGCGGGCCGGACCTCGTCGCTCATCGCGCGGGTTCCTTCCCCGTGGCGGCCGGCTCCAGCTCCCGCCAGCGGATGTTCCGCACCAGCGCCGTCGTCGCGTAGGTGGCGATCCCCAGCGGCTGCGAGGGGATCACCTCGTTGCGGACGGAGATCCGCCGTCCCTCGAGCGGCTGATCGACCACCTTCTCGTCGTCGATGAAGCAGGTGATCCGCTCCGGCGTCACGCGGACGCGGATCGCGTACCAGCGGCTCGACTTGAACTCGCGGAAGCTCGTCGTGTCGTTGTGGGCCGCGTCGAGCCCGTCGATGCTCGACAGCCCCACCACGCCGCCCCCCCAGCCGCCGACGATCAGGCTGCAGGGGTCCTCGCCGACCATGAAGGTGAGCCCGCAGAAGAAGTCGTTGCCGTCGGCCCGCTGCGCCTCGAGCGCGATCTCGTAGTCCTGCCTGGGCACCTCGCCGGAGAAGGTGATGCCGCTCATGTCGGCGCCCATGCCGATGCGGATCGCGCCGTCCGCCACGGCCACCTCCCCCTCCCCGCCGAACGGCGTCGGCTTCCACTTGCCGATGGTCTTGCCGTCGAAGAGCGGCTGCCAGGCGGCGTCGCCCGGCACGGTGCCGAGCAGTTCCGCCACCAGTCGCCGCTGCCCGTAGACGCGGTCGAGCGCCGCCACGATCCCCGCCGCGTCCACCGACACGGCCCGGGCCTGCCGGTCGTCGTAGGCGAGGTCGAGCAGCAGCGACTGGATGTTGCCGTCGAAGATCAGGCCGACGAGCTCGCCGGCGGGGTTGACCACCGGGCTGCCCGAGTTTCCGCCGATGATGTCGGCGGTGGAGATGAAGTTGAAGGGGGTGTCGAGGAAGGCCTTGTCGGCGACGAGCGCCTCCCGCAGCGACGCCCAGCGGGGCGGAAGGTCGAAGGGGGGGCGGTCCTGCTTGGCGGCGGAGCGGGCGAAGAGACCGGCGAACGTGGTGATCGGCGGCACCGTCACGCCCTGCTCCTCGCAGCCCTTCACCGTGCCGTAGGCGAGCCGCAGCGTGAATGTCGCGTCGGGATAGGTCGCGTCGCCGCCGAACTCGAAGACCGCCCTCGCGATCTCGGCATGGGCCTGCTTCTTCACCTCGCCGGCGGCCTCGACGACGGCCCGCAGGCTCCGCGACTCCGCGTCGACGATGCGGGCGAGCTCGATCATCGGGTCGGCCGACCGCTCCACGGCCGCGAGGCCGCCGTCGGAGAGGGTGCGCCGGTCGTCGGGCACCGCCGGCCGCCCCGCGACCTCGGCCCGACGGCCGAGCCGCGTGCCGCGGACGAGCCGGGCCGCCCGCTCCCGCGGCGAAAGCCCGGCGAGCACCTTCGCCACCAGCGGATCGTCGGCGCCGAGGTTCGTCGCCAGGAAGGAGAGCGAATCCGCCAGCTTCGCGGTTTCGAACTCGTCGTGGAGCGGCTCGGGGGAGAAGAGCGCGAGCTCGAGGGAGGCGCGGTTGGAGTCGCGGTATTCCCGCAGCCGCTCGCCCGTCGGTTTGCCCGCCTCCGTGGCCGCGCGGAGGATCGTGCGGGCGTTGCGGAAGAACGTGCTGTTGAAGCCCACCGCCGACTCGAGCAGGGCGTGCCTGAGGGCGACGCGGGCCAGATCCTCCTCGGCCTTCTCGATCCGCTCGAAGGGGCCCGGCTGCGCCGCCTTGCCGGCCGGCGCGGCCGGGCCGACCCGCCGGGCGACCAGTCCGCGGAGCGCCGTCTCCGCCTCGCGCTTCCGGGCGATGAACGCCGGGTCGAGCAGGCCGGCGAGCAGCCCGTCGCGCGCCTTGCGCGCGTTCTGCACCCCGAACAGCTCCTCCATGGCCTGCCGCGCCTCCTCGGGGCCCTCCTCGGAATAGGCGTCGAGCAGCACCTCGAGACGGTTGAGCACCGCCAGCGAGAAGGGCACCTGCCGGTCGCGCATGGCGAGGATCTCGCGCAGCGTCTTGGCCCGGTCGGTGTGGCCGGGGTGGCCGGCGACGAAGACGAGGTCGTCGGCGGCCACGGGACGCCGGCTCCAGACGAGGTGGTGGGGCACCTGCGCCGGCCGGCCGTTCTCATAGGCGCGGAAAAAGCAGACGTCGAGGTCGAAGCGGGGAAACTCGAAGTTGTCGGCGTCGCCGCCGAAGAACGCGATCTGCCGCTCCGGCGCGAACACGAGCCGCACGTCGGTGTACTTCTTCGCGCGGTAGAGGTGGTAGAGCCCGCCCTGATGGAGCGTGACGACGTCGCTGCGCAGGCCCGTCGCGGCGAGCGATTCCTGCTCGATCTCCGCGAGCACCCGCCGGCGGGCCGCGAAGGCGGCGTCGGGGGCGGCGTCGGCGGGCACGGCGGCCTGCACCCGCGCGGTGACATCCTCGACCGACACGAGCACGTTGAGCTCGAGGTCGTGGCAGGGCAGTTCGTCCTCCCGGGTGGCCGCCGCGAAGCCGTCGCGGTAGTAGTCGGCCGTGGCGCTGCCGAGCTTCGCCAGCGCGTCGGCGCCGACGTGGTGGTTGGTGAGGACGAGCCCGTCGGCCGACACGAAGGAGCCCGATCCGCCCGAGTTGAACCGCACCGCCGACTGCTGGAGATGCCGCAGCCAGGCGTCGTTGAGCTTCGCGCCGCCGAGCCGCGTCGCATGATCCTTCTCGATCCTGGCCACGGGGGGGGCGTTGAAGAGCCACATCCCCTCGTCGGCGAAGACGGCGGCCACGGCCAGCGCCGCGAGGCCGGCGGCGACGCCGGCGGCGCACCTTCGGGCACAGCTTCGTCCGGCAACGCCGCGGAACCCGAGCCGCCGCAGGAAGACCGTCGCCGGACGTCCGACCATCGTGATGACCCCCGTGATGCGCATCGTGGATCCTCGTGCGTGAGCGGACGGGCGGCGGACCGGCCGCCGCGGACGGGCCGACGGCTCAGTCGTCGAAGCGAACCTCGAGGATCTCGAACTTCAGCGTGCCCGCCGGCACGTCGATCGAGATCTTCTCCCCCACCTTGCGGCCGAGGAAGCCCTGGGCGAGCGGGCTGGCGACGTTGATCCGGCCGGCGTCGAAATCCTCTTCGCCGGCGCCGACGAGCACGTAGGTCTCCTCGTCGCCGAACTTGAGGTCCTTGACGACGATCGTGGCGCCGAACACCACCTCGTCGCCGACCTCCTTGGCCCGCTCCACGATCACGGCGCGGGCAAGCTTGTCGCGGAGGACGTTGATCTTGGCCTGCATCATGCCCTGGCTCTCGCGGGCGCCGTGATACTCGGCGTTTTCGCTCAGGTCGCCCTCGCTGCGGGCGGCGGCGACACGCTGGGCCAGCTTCGGCATCTCGACCGTGTCGAGGTGCTCGACCTCCGCCTTAAGCTTTTCATAGCCGGCGCGAGTCATGGGAATGCGGTCGGACATCGGATTCTCCCGATACGTGGAACGAGATGGCGAAGCGGCCGCAGGCACCGGCCGCCACGGCGGGCCGTCACGTGGTCGCCGGCGACTCGGGCATGTAGAGGAGGCGGCCGCACGTGCGGCACAACACCATGCGGCCCATGAGGAGCTCGGAATACATGTTGCCGGTGATCTGCCGGAAGCACCCGCCACAGCTCTCGCCTTCGAGTGGCGCGAGGCCATCCTCCCCCTTCTGCCTGACGATCCTGTCGTAGACCTGCCGCACGTCGACGGGCAGCTCCTGCTCGTGCGTCTGCAGCTCGCCCCGCAGCCGCTCGGCTTCCCCCCCGAGCTCCTTCGCCACGGCGGCGACTCGGGACTTCGTCTCGGCGAGCGTCTTGCCGGCGGCCTGCACGGCCGCCTCGGCGGCGGGGATCGCGCCGCGGACCACGTCGACGCGCTCGAGGGCCTCGAGGATCTCGTCCTCGAGCACCTTCATCGCCATCTTGTCGGCGGCGATCTGCTCGCCGAGGAGCTGGTATTCGCGATTGGTCTTGCAGGCGTTGAGCTTGCCCTCGAGGTCGCGCAGCTTCGCCTCGGCGGTCTTCAGCTGGAGCTGCTTTTGGTCGGCCGTCATCTTCGCCTTCTTGGCGTCTTCCTGGGCGGCCGCGCGGGCGGCCTCGGCCGCGGTCACCTGCGCCGTGTGCGTCGCGATCTGCCGGGGGCCAGCGTTGTTCCGGTCGCGCACGTCGGCGAGCTGCCGGTGGATGCGGTGGAGCGTCCGCATGGTCTCGGTGATCGCGGCTGTGGGCATGGGGGGTGTCCGGCGGTGGAAGGGCGGTTCTGGGGCGGAGTTTACCACATGGGGGGGCAAAAGCAGCGGGCCGGCCGCTTTCGCAGCCGGCCCGCCGAAACATCGTCATGCGGCACGCGGGAGCTGGCCCGCGCGCGGCGGCGCGGCCGCGTGGCCCCGCCGCCGCCGGCCCCGCCGCGGCCGGCTACCCCGACGTGCTCTCGAGGAAGGTCTCGAGCTGCTTCGACCGCACGGGATGCTGCAGCTTCTTGACCGCCTTCGCCTCGATCTGCCGCACCCGCTCCCGCGTCACGCGGAAGATGCGGCCCACCTCCTCGAGCGTGTAGGTGTAGCCGTCGGTGAGCCCGTAGCGCAGCCGGATGATCTCCCGCTCGCGGTACGTGAGCGTCTTCAGCAGCGACTCGATCCGGTCCTTGAGCAGGCCGTGGGTGGCCGAGTGCGTCGGACTGACCGTCGCCACGTCCTCCACGAACTCGCTGAACGTCGCGTCATCGCTCTCCCCGACGGGACGATCGAGGCTCATCGGCTGCCGGCCCATGTCGAGCACCCGCCGCGCCTCCTCGAGGGGCACGCCGGCCGCCAGCGCGATCTCGTCGGCCGCCGGCTCCCGCCCCAGCTCGTGGAGCAGCTTCTTGGCGGTCGTCCGCAGCTTCGAGAGCACGTCGATCATGTGCACCGGGATGCGGATCGTGCGGGCCTGATCGGCGATCGCCCGCGTGATCGCCTGCCGGATCCACCACGTGGCGTAGGTGGAGAACTTGAAGCCGCGACGGTACTCATACTTGTCCACCGCCCGCATCAGCCCCGTGTTGCCCTCCTGGATGAGGTCGAGGAAGGAGAGGCC
>Ga0007796_10000551_pt1 | contig 12444 bp, 9 predicted proteins | sample CryBogmetaGMA0M_FD_60373 | JGI IMG/M metagenome (GOLD analysis project Ga0007796, IMG submission 60373) | Freshwater microbial communities from Crystal Bog, Wisconsin, USA - MA0M | ecosystem: Environmental > Aquatic > Freshwater > Lake | place: Crystal Bog, Wisconsin, USA | collected 2009-07-06 | reverse complement strand
AAGCCACTCCGCCAGATCATGCCCTGAAGCGTTTTGAGGGGCGTGCTCTTCACATCGCGGTTCATCAGATCGATGGCTACAAGCGACAGTCGTGTCGTGCCTTCGGCATCGGCAAGGGTGGCGTCAATCGCGCCGGTCTCTGCTGCCAGCGCCACGGCGGCCGCCTGCACGGTGGGGTCGAGCCGGTTCTGCACGAGGAAATCGCCGATGTGCTGGCGGGCAAATGCAAACAGCACGTCGTAGACGAACGAGATCGACGAGGTGGTGCCCTCGACATCGAGCAGGATTCCCCGGCCCCCAAATACGATCACGGTGTAGTCCTTCCAGCACCGGCGATCCACGCCGGCCCCATGCAGAGCGGCTCGTAGCCGCCATGGACGCCGTCCTCGAGGTAGTGAGGCGTCCAACCGCTCATGTCCTGAAACAGGCGGATGGCGCGGATGCGGCGATCGGTGCAGAGATCGAACCAGTGCCGCGTGCCCATCGGCACGCTGATCATGTCGCCCGCCCAGACCTCGATGGCATACACGGGGCCATTGACCGGGTTGATGTGAAACACCCCCCTGCCCTGCAAGATGAACCGCACCTCGTCTTCGGTATGCGTGTGTTCCTTGCTGAACTTCGCGAGCATCGTGTCGAGGTTTGGCGTGTCCGGATAGACGTCGATCACGTCGGCGGTGACGAAGCCACCGCGGCGCTTGAGTTCCGCGATCTCGGGATCGTAGGCGGCAAGAATCTCTGCGGCAGGCGCCGCCGGATCGACCCGGTCTGCCAGCGGCCAGACGCTGTAATCGAGGCCTTGACTCTTCAGGAACGACGTGATCTCGGCGGGATCGGTGATCTTTCGTGACTCGGTGGGAACGGTAACGATCGCCATGACGAGGCCTCCTGCGTGTGGTTGGGGAATATGGTGCTGCTGTCGATCATGCTAGGGACGCATGGCGGCCGCGAGCATCCGGCCCCGTGCGGTCACCTCGAAAAGAAACTCGTAGATTTCGACGTGTCGGCGGGCCTCGGCAAGGGTTTGCCCCCAGGTGTAGAGGCCATGCCGTGAAAGCAGGAAACCATGGCAGGGAGGCCGCTTGGGGTTGCTCCAGTCGGCCGCTTTGAAGCGGTTGCGGATGCGTTGCGACAACTCAGCCATGTCCTGCCCGTTGGCGAAGATCGGCACCTCTTCGCAGGTCTCATGCGTGCCGATGCCCTCGAGGCCCTTCAGCATCTCGTAGCCCTCGATGCGGAGGCCCCCGTTGGCGAGATCGGCGCCAGAGAGGATCGTGCTCCAGACGGAATGGGTGTGGAGCACCGCACCCACCGGATTGCCGCCGAGCGATGGAATCAGGTCGGCGATCAGGCAGTGCAGGAGCGTCTCGGCGGAGGATTTCCGCGACGAGCCGTCGATCACGCGGCCGGTTGCGTCGACGCTGACGAAGTCGTCGGGCCCGAGAGCCGACTTGTCCTTGCCGCTGGCGGTGATGAGGAGCTCGAGTGGATCGCGCGACGTGACCACGCTGTAGTTGCTGCTCGTGCCGAGCGACCACGAACGAGCGTGGAATTCCCGGCCGACCGCCCGCAGTTGGTCGACCATTTCCGCGGCGGGATCAAAAAGATGAAGGGTTGTCATGGAGCAGAATTTAGGGTGTTGGCCGCGGGCTGACAACGAGCGAGGAAAAGTGCCTTGCCCCCGTGGTCGTGTTGTTCGTGATCACAGATAGGGCGAAAAGAGCCTGGCGATGCCGTCGCGGAGCCGGATCGGTAGGCTGCGGGCATCGACCTCGGCGAGTGTCTTGCGGCGTGAACTGGCAATCACGGACGAGATCTGCCGGTCGAGGCGTTCAGCCAGATCGCGGTCGTAGGTCTCCACGTTGAACTCGAAGTTGAGCCGCATGCTGCGGTCATCCCAATTGCCGCTGCCGAAGAGTGCCCAGCGACCATCGACGACCATCAACTTGGTGTGGTCGAAGGGGGGCGGCGACATCCAGACGTTGCAGCCCCGACCGAGCACCTGCCAGAGCATCGACGTCGATGCCCAACTGACAAGAGCCAGGTTGTTCTGGTCCGGAAGCACGATGTCGACCGTCACGCCCCGCATAGCCGCCACATCGAGCGCCTGGCAGACGGCGTCGTCGGGCAGAAAGTAGGGCGTCATGATTCGCACCGATTTCTGCGCGGCCGCCAGAGCACCCACGAGCACGAGCTTGATCCGGCCAATTTCGGGATCGTCGGGTCCATAGCGGATGCCGCGGGCCAGCATGGTGCCGGCGAAAGTGGTGCTCGTCGTCCAGGCGGCGCTGGCTTCGGGCGTCGCACCGTCGCCTGCAAGCACTTCGTCGGAGGCGAACGCCCAGTCTTCTGCGAAGACCTCGAGCAGCTGCGTGACCACCGGGCCATGGAGCTGGAAATGCATGTCGCGGACGGGGTGCCGGGGCTGGTGCGCGAGCCAGCAGCCGTCACGGATGTTGAGTCCACCCGTGAAGCCGACCGCGCCGTCGATCACGAGTATCTTGCGGTGGTTGCGGAGGTTGGCGTAGGGAAAATAGACCGGCACTGTCGTGGGCAGGAATCTCTCGACCCGCACACCCTGCTGCGACAGCACGCCTACGATCGAGGGCCACGTATAGCGAGAGCCAATGCCGTCGACGAGCACACGGACGGCGACGCCGCGCTTGGCCGCGCGCGCGAGCGCGGCGGCGAAGAGCTTTCCTGTGGGATCGTTGTCGAAGATGTAGGAGGCCATGCCGATGCTGCGGGTGGCGGCATCGATCGCGGCGAGCATGCGAGGATAGGCCTCGTCGCCGCCGATGAGGGGCTCGATCTGGTTGCCATCGACGAGCGGCCGACCAGTCACCTCGCCCACGAGCGTGGCCAGGGACCGTAGCGGGGCGTGGTCGGGGCCAGTGGAGGCGGCGAGCCGTTCCGGAGTCGGCACGGCGGCCCGCAGCTCATGAATCACGGCAAGTTGCCCGGCCCGCAGTTGGCCTGCTCGCGAGCGGATGCGATTCACTCCCAGCACGGCGTAGGCAATGGCGCCGAAGACGGGTGAGAGCCAGATCAGACCGACCCACCCGATCGTTGATCGGGTGTCTCGCTTGACGAGGATCGCGTGAGCTGACGCGCCGATATTGATGGCAAGAATGGCTGTGGCCAGCACGTGCGGCCAGAGCACGAGCCACCACTGCCACGCCGTCGACACGAGTGCTTCCATAAACCTTTACAAAGGATGCCGGTCGATGGGGCCAGGCATCAGTATCAGGATTTGGGCAGAGGAGTGGAACGGACGCGGGGCCAGTACCGGACCAAGGCAATCACGCCGGGAATGACGAGGAACCAACCGCCTCCGTGGAGGAAATCCCGAACGGGAAGCGGCAAGTGACTCGTCACTGGTTCCAGCATGTCATAGAGGGGCTGCAGCCGCTTGTTGGCCGCCACCCATCGGCCACAGAGACGGCGAAACAGAGGGCCTTCCTCCACGCCCAGATTCTCAATCCGCATTTGCATGCCCTGAAGGCCGCCGGGGTCCGCCGCCATCGAGCGATTGTTTGCGTGCATTCCGGCCCGCTGGCGAGGATGGCCCTTGGCAACGGCTCCCTCCTGCACGCCGACAAAGAAGCTAAAGACCAGTGACAGCATGGCCATGGCGAAGATGTCGATCATCAGCTGGCTGACAAAGACGACGAGCGCCAGGCGAAACGGGATTTTCCAGAGGAGGATCTGGACGATCGCCCCGGCGCACAGGCCGAACATCACGGGCAGGTAGCGAATCATCGGCACAAAACCGAGCACATGCCACTTCAGGCTCATCGGCTCCCGGATCCAGTTCCAATAATGGTAGCGCGGCGGAAAGGTGATGCCCAGCTGCGGGTCCTGCATCGCGGAGGCCAGCACATACCCCGAGAGGTCATAGGTGAGGAACACAGCGAGTGCCATGACGAGAATCGTCTTGATGGCGCCCGAAACCGTTTCCGGCCCGTCATCCGCCAAGAACCCGGTGACCCGAATCAGCACAACAATCGCAATGGGGATCATCAGGAGCCAGTAGAGAATCGTCAGCAGGCTGGAATGTTCAACGACGGGAATCATGACGCACCTCGCTTTGGAGAATCAGGACGCTGCTGAAATCGTCGCCCACCCGCTATCTCGAGAAGCCCGTATCGTACGCTCATTTGGCTAGGCTCCCGCCACGTTGAACTGGGAGGACTGTCAGTTTGTTGCCGGGGCGGGGTCCTGCGCGGCTTCTGGCGGGGCAGCCGCCGCGGCTGGCTTGGACGCAGGCATCAGCTCGACAGTGCGGGAGACGAGGGACGCCAACTCATTCAAAGGCACATCCGCAGCAAGTTCCTCGGGAACACGCCAGACGAGCACCGCCGAGACCTTGCTCTCGGGGTTCGACGAGACCCAGATCTGGGTCTCGCCATTCGTTTCTTTCGCCTCCGTAACGCTGGCGATTTCCCTTTCAAAGGGCTGCTGCCCCTGCATTTTCAATATCGACCACGCCGGCTTACCGCCACCGTCGGCTTGAGGCTCGACCGTCTGCCAGTCCACGGTCTCAAACGGCGCTTTCCGGACCGCATCACGAATCTCAGTCTTTATCCGGTCGAGGCTGCGCTCCTCATCGGTCACCGGCCACACGGTGAGCGTGGCCCACAGCTTCTCGTTGTTGAGGTCCCGAACGCGACGGTAGCCGATACGAGTGCCCAGGAAATCCTTGAGAATCGGTGGCTTGGACCAATCCTTGTTCCCGTCCTGGTCCTCGTCGGCAAACAGTTTGGGAAAGCGGAACTGTAGGCGGCCTCCGAGCAGTTTCTTCGGCTCTTTGTGTAATCGCTGAAACTCGCTCTCTTGCCGATAGCGGTCCACGCTTTTGCTGTAGGCCTCTTCATAGCTGCCCGAGAAACAGCCAGAGGCTGCGAGCAGCCCGATGGCAGCGAAGTAACCTGAGCGGCGAACGATTGTTTCCACGCGATTGTCTCCAAGCGACCGGAGCAGATTGTTGAAAGGAAGGGACTTGGAACCTACCAGCGGAGCAGATTGTGACAGATTTATGGAATTCGCAACCGCGTCTTCCCGTGGGGCTGGCCCAAGCTTGATAGGCAGGAGCCGCCAGCGGCACCTTATTCAAGCGGGCGATCGCTGCGGTTCATCGCTGCGGCCTCTCTGGCCTCGGCGGTCAACACGTTGATGTCAGGGTGCCCGGGATCGAGCTGCGCGGCGATTCGCAGTTCCACCAGCGCCGCCTCCGGCTCGCCGCTCATGAGGAGCAACCGCCCCAAGCGTGCACGCGGATCCGCACTGCGAGGCTGCAGCGACACGAGTCGGCGGCAGGCCGCCATCGACTCCGAAAGGTTGCCGAGCATGGCGTGGGTGACCACGAGGTTGTGAATCGCGTCGACGTCGGTTGGATCGGACGCTGCGAGCGCCGTGAACTGTTCCAGTGCTTTCTCTGGGCGGCCGCTTTGTGCCAGAGCAATGCCGATATTCGTGAGTGCGAGGCGGTTTGTGGGGTCGAGTGACACCGCCTGTTCAAACTCCTCGTCAGCCTCTGCAACACTGCCACCATCGCGAAGCGCAACGCCCAGGGCGTTATGCACGGTACTCCGTTTCTTGGCATTGACCGGCAGTCCCTCCATCGACTGCAGCGACTGGCGTAACTCCGCAACAGCCGTGGGCAGGTCTCCCCTTCGCCGGAGGATTTCGCCGTATTGAAAGCGGGCGATGAAATTCCCGGAGTCAGCTGCGATGGTGTGTTGGAAAAGCGTCTCGGAATTCGTCCAGATGCCGATCTGCGATTCGTCGATGACGACGTAGATGCAGACCAGCACTGCGAGAGCCGCGGCGCACGCTTGGGCAAAGAACCACCGAGCGGCAGGAGTGCGGGCCTGGTCGACGAGAGAGGCCACTGACCAGACGACCGCCAGCATCAGGCCGATGTGAGGGATGTAGGTGAACCGATCGGCGTAGGGAGCCACGCCGACACGGCCCAGAACCCCGAGCGATGGCAGGAGCGCCACCAGAAACCAGGCCAAGCCGACGCCCACAGCGGGTCGAACGGACGGCCGGATCAGGGCGATCCCGATGGCGATGAGGACCGGAAGGCTGGCGATAGCCACTGCGATCATCGATAGCAGTGGTTCGAGGTGGTGGTGCATCGGATGCAGGCCCGTCGGCCGGAGCGTGTGAAGGAGATACCACGCCAGCGAGTTGAACGCATGACCGAACCGCGTGGTGGTGCGTTGGGCTGCGACCGTGGTGTCGATCGCATACGAATGAGTCACCAGCGTGATGACCACGAAGATGGCCGACAGTCCAAAGAGCGGCAGTTTCTCGATCAGGAGCGGCCGGCACGACATGATGCATTCGGCCCAGTTGTTTTCCTTTGTTCCGATGTCGCGTGAACGAATTGGGCTGGCTACGCGGGCGAGCGGCCAGACATCGAGAAGCAGCAGGAGGACCGGGAGTGTGACGAGTGAGGACTTTGCCAGGCAGCCTGCCAGCATGGCGAGGAAGACGCCGCCAAAGCGGGCTGCTGAGGGCTGTCGCCAGTACCGCGAGTAGGCCAGCAGGGAGAGCGTCAGAAAGAACATCGCCAGCACATCTTTCCGCTCGGCAATCCAGACCACGCTTTCTGCCCGCAGCGGGTGCAAAGCAAAGAGCAGCACGGCCACAGCACAGCGGCGAGGTGCCCCTGTCATGCTGACCAGGGCCATGTAAAGAATCCCGGTCGAAGCTCCATGGAGCAGGACGTTGGTCAGGTGAAAACCCCAGGGTGCTTTGCCAAAGAGGGTGGCATCGACCTGTAAGGACAGAATCGTCAGCGGCGCCCAGAAGCCGAACACCACGCGGGTGCAGGCGTCGCGAATGCCGGTGAGAGAGAGTCCACCCATCACCAGTGGGTTTTCGAAGACATAGGCGCCGTCATCCCAGTCGACGAAACCGCAGCGTATGGCCGGCAGGAAGACCAAGCATGCCACCAGGCCAAGCAGACAGCCGGTGAGCCGGGCACTTCGAGGATCAGTTTCCAGCCAGTTCTGACGCTTCGTGATCATTGGTTTATCAATCCAGAGCCAGCCCGCAGGCACGCCCTCAGGGCCGATGTGGGCCAATCGGCTTGTCAACGTCGCGGCATCGTGTGCGTGTCACGATGCCGTCTTACCCAAGCTAAGCTACTGGAATCGATCGTGCCGACAAACGGTTTCCCGCAAACGCTTCGTCCCACGAGTGCGGTCCTGTGCCATCGAGCGGCCTCCGACCATTGTGAGCGATCCAGCCGGCGCGACCACGCTACCGGAAGTCGCTGAAACACAGACGCCCCGCAGGAGCGAAATCCTGCGGGGCGTCGTGGCAATGGAGAAGGGGGAAAGTGCCGCTGTTCAGGTCAGGGCAGAATCACGGAGTCGATCACATGGATCACGCCGTTACTTGCCTTGATGTCGGTCTTCGTGACGTTGGCCAGCCCGGTGGCCGTGCCGACCTTCACGCCGCCATCGGTGGAGATGCTGACGGTCTTGCCGCCGGCAGTCTTGGCCTCGGTCAGTTTCACGACATCGGCGGCGTAGACGGTGCCAGGCACCACGTGAAGCAGCAGGATTTCCTTGAGCTTGTCCTTGTTTTCGGGCTTCAGGAGCGTCTCGACGGTGCCTGCCGGCAGTTTGGCAAAAGCCTCGTCCGTCGGCGCGAAGACTGTAAATGGCCCGGAACCCTTGAGCGTTGAAGCAAGGTCCGCCGCCCCGAGTGCTGCGGCGAGGGTCTTGAACGTCCCTGCCCCGACGGCTGTGTCAACGATGTCTTTCATCGCCGGTTGCACGACAACCTGATGAACCGGCTGGGACACCACCCGTTCATGGATGATGGTCTCATGGACAACGGTCGGGTGAACGACCCGGGATGATTGCACGGCATTGCCACGGCTGCCTTTGCAGGGTGCCGCCGACGTGGGGGCAGCCAGCAGAGCCAAGGCTGATGTGGAAATCGCCAGCACTGCGAAAAGTTGGGTCAGTTTCATACGATGAGCTCCAAGACGAGGTCGGTCAGAAGGCCGTCCGGTGCGGGAAAACACCAACGCCGGAGAGTATAAACCGTACCCCCGCTGCGGGGCTAACCGGCTCAGACGTCATGGGTTCAAAATAAATCGGGATTCACTCCCCGCTCATAAAGCAGGCGCGATGACTGACATGCCGGTGGACATCTACACGGAGCCGGATGCCGACCCCGACACGTTGCGGAATCTGGGGCCGTTCGCGCCGCTGGCAGGATTCTGGCTGGGCGACCACGGGCTGGACGTACATCCGACTGCCGATGGGCCGGTGGAGTCGGTGTTTGTCGAGCGGTACGAGCTGGAGCCCATCGATCCGCAGACGAACGGACCGCAGCTGTTTTACGGCCTTCGCTACCACACCCGCATTACGCAGCCGGGCGAGGTGGCCATGTTTCACGAACAGGTGGGCTTCTGGCTCTGGGAGCCTGCCAGCGGGACCGTGGTGCTGACCCTGGCGATTCCCCGGGGGCAGGTCGCGATGGCAACCGGACCGGCCCAGAAGGACTCGCGGCAGTTCACACTGAAGGCCACCCGCGGCTCGGAAACCAACGGGATCGTGACCAACCCCTTCCTGGAGTATGCGTTTCAGACGACCGACTTCGAGATGACGGTGACCATCAACGACGACGGCACATGGTCATACGATCAAACGACGACCTTGAACGTTCGCGGTCAGCCGAAACCGTTTTTGCACACCGACCGTAATACGCTGAAGCGCATCGGTAAGCCTCATCCGAATCCACTGGCAGGCTAGGTCAGTCGGCGTCCGATTGATACAGCGCTCGTGACCAGGCTATTCTTTTACGTCCAAAGGCTTCATGGCGGCTGCTACGGCTAGCCCTCCGCCTGCGTCGCGGGATGTCTCGCGTTGTCTGAAAGGGTGCTGAGTATTTCTGTTCCGAGGAGGAACGTGTGATGATGAAGACGTTGGCATCGATCGTCTTGGCGTGTCTGCTGGTGACCGCAGCGCATGCGGAACCGAATGGTCCGGCACTCGTGCCGGACGGCGACGGCTACCTCCCGCTCTTCAATGGCCGGGATCTGACAGGCTGGCAGATCTGGAAGAACAAAGACGATTTTCAGATCAAGGACGGCATCGTTCGCTGCCAGCGTGGCGGTGACGGGCAGTTCATGCTCTATATGGGCCGTGAATTCGCGGACTTCGAACTGGTCGTGGAATGGCGGGTTTCGCCGAAGGGAAACAGCGGTGTGTTCATCCGCTCCCCTTTCCGGGAATGGCCCTGGGATACGGGCTATGAGGTGCAGATCTCCAACGAGCAGCCGCCCCGCGACGAGATGCATTGCTCAGGCTCGTTGTATGGCTATGCCGGCGTCCAGCCCCGCCCTGACGAAACCCCCGAACGCTGGCGGACCTACGTCATCCGTGCGGTAAAGAACCGGATCACGGTGACCGTCGATGGAACCCAGGTAGTCGACTTCGATCAGACCACCACCGACAAGACCCGCGACAAGTCGCTCAAGGGATTTATTGGCGTGCAGGACAGCCACTCCGGCGACGAGGGCACCTGGGTGGAATACCGAACCATCAAGGTGAAGCCGCTGTAGGTGGTCGCTTCGGCTTCCCCCGATCCCCGGCTCACTTCACGGGTCGCCTAGCGTCAGCGGGCGGCGGGAGTCGCCTGTGATTTGAGATATCGGATCAGGTCGACGACATCGGCATCGGGCAGGTTGGCGAGTAGCCCCTCAGGCATCAGCGAGGTGCTTGCGATCTCCCGCGACTCGATCTCCGCGACGGAAATCGTGACGGGCTCCGGCTGGTTCGCCACCCGTAGCCTGAGCCGATGCTCGTTCTCCTCGGCAGGAATGCCGGAATAGACCCGTCCATCTTCGAGCAGGACAACCTGCATGCGGTAGGCATCCTGAATGACCTCGCTGGGGGAGAGGATGTTGCTGAGCAGATACTCCAGGTTGCCGCGATTCGCCCCGGTGAGTTCGGGGCCAATCTCGCCGCCGCTGCCATGGAGCCTGTGGCAGCTGGCGCAGACCCGGCTGTAGACCGCCCTGCCATTCGCCAGGTCGCCTTTCTCGATCGCAGCATCGGTGAGCAGCCCGCGGCACTTTGCATAGGCCGCCTCCTTGTCAGCCGGCAAGAGATCGATCGGCCCCCAGACATCGACAAACGTCGGCCCCACGATCCGCTGCAACTGTCTCGCCAACTGGGCCGGCACGTCCTGCTTCGGTATGCGGCCCGTGCGGATTGCCTCGGTCAGCAGGCGGCCGTGACTGCTCCGCGCGGCGAGTGAAGATACCGTCTCCCGTCGCTCGTCTTCGGAGAACGACGGGTAGCGATCGAGCAGCGCCGTGGCGATCGCTGGATCATCGTAGGCGGCTGCTGCACGGATCGCCTCCCGCCGCACGGCCGCATCGTCGAGCAGTTGCACGAGCCGGGGCCCAAGCACGGGGGTTTTCCGAGCAGCGAGCGTCGCGATCGCTTGGCCGCGGCGGGCAGCGGCGGCCGCAGGATCGTCGAACACATTCTCAAGTGCTACAAGAGCCGTCGCGTCGCCGAACTGCTGCGACAACTCAATGGCGAGTTCCGCCGACCTCCCCCCGGCGGCGATGAGCTGGTCGCGAACCTCCATCCACGCCGGTGGCGGCTGCATGTCGGACCGGCCATCGACCGCGTCCCGCACGCCAAGGAGCATCGATTCACGTCGCCCCGTCTCCGTCGAGGCGATCGACTTCAGGAGCATCTCAAGCTGTCCGGCCGCGGCGAGCCTCCGCGCGACATGCCGTGAGAGGAGCGGAATGTCGGTCGATGTCGCCAGCCGCAGGGCCGGGTCAATGTTGCCGAGCACGAGCGGCTCGAGGCCAAACCAGATCAGCTTCGGAATGTTGTGGTCATCGCGATCCTCGGCATGCGTGGCCAGCCCTTCGATGACCGGCAAGGCTGCGCCGGGAGACAGTCGCTGGATCGCCGAGGCGAGATAGAGCCGCACGACAGGCGATGGGTCGCTCTTTGAAAGTCTCGCGAGGGCGGCGGCCTCGGCGGGCGTGGCGTCGCGGTCTTCGCAGAGGAGCTGGATCGCCCAGCCGCGGATGAACTCGTCGGGGTCGTCGAGAGCCACCATGAGCTCATCACGACCGATCGCTCCGGTGACGTGCAGTGCCCAGAGGCCGCGCAGCCGCATGTCGACGTCCTTCGAGTTGCGAAACATCTGCACGAGACGCTCGACTGCTCGCGGGTCGATTGGAGCCGGCCGGGCCGCGTCGCGTCGCCGCTCTGCCGCCCGATGCTGCAGGATCGTCCGCGCCTGCGTGGCATGCCAGACGCTTGGGGCCTCTTGCAACGTAGCCAAGGCAACGTCGTCGAGCGATCCCAGGTCGGCGTCGCGATTCACGAAGGATGTGGCGGCGGAGTTCTCGGCTGCGATCCTGTAGACGCGGCCCGTGTCAGGATGCTCCACCTTGGACCCGCAGATGTCGGCATCGTGCCAGTCGAGAGCGTAGACCGAGCCATCCGGGCCGATGTCGACGCTGAAGCCGACCCAGTGCTCGTTATTTGCGAGGAGAAACTCGTCGCCGTGCCTGCCGACGTAGCCGCTCCCCTTCCGCTCGAGGATGTCGGTGAGGATGGCGTGCTGGTGAATGTTGGCCATGAAGATCCGCCCCCGGTATGGCTCGGGAAACGCATCCGACTGATAGATCCGTGCGCCGCCATGCGCCGACGGGTGGGCGTGGTCGGCGATCGTGCGGATATCGGCGTAAACGTGCGGGCTCAAGTGGCTGCCGCCCTGGCGGTGGTAGATGCCGCCAGGGATGACATGCCAGAGGTGTGGAATCACGCACGCCGTGATGAAGAGCTGGCCCTTGGCGTTGTAATCGATGCCCCAGGGGTTGCTGAACCCGTGTGCCACGACTTCGAAGCGGTCCTTCACAGGGTGGTAGCGCCACACACCGCCATCGATCTTCACGGGCGCGTCGGCATAGTCGTGCTGCTCTGGCTGCTGTGGAAAGGGCTCCTTGTGCTTGTAGACGCGGCCTTTGCCGACGGGGCGTCCGACGTTCGACGGCGTGGCGAAGCCCTGCAGCCCGTAGAGCCAGCCGTCGGGTCCCCATATAAAACTGTTGAGCGTTTCATGACGGTCGGCGATGCCCCAGCCCGTCAGGCGGACCTCGACGGCATCTAGATCGGCCTGATCGTCGCCGTTTCGGTCGGGCACGAAGAGTAGATTGGGGGGCGCACCCAGCCAGAGTCCTCCGAAACCAACCGCGATCGCCGACGGGAACGGGATGCCCTCGAGGAACACCTTCCGGCTGTCGGCCGTACCATCGTGGTCGGTGTCCTCGAGGATCACGATTCTGCTTCTGCCGTCGTTGGAAAAGCCGCGGCCGCGTGTTTCGTAGTCCCGATTCTCGGCAATCCACATCCGGCCCTTGGCGTCGAAGCAGAA
>Ga0007796_10000549_pt1 | contig 12458 bp, 18 predicted proteins | sample CryBogmetaGMA0M_FD_60373 | JGI IMG/M metagenome (GOLD analysis project Ga0007796, IMG submission 60373) | Freshwater microbial communities from Crystal Bog, Wisconsin, USA - MA0M | ecosystem: Environmental > Aquatic > Freshwater > Lake | place: Crystal Bog, Wisconsin, USA | collected 2009-07-06 | reverse complement strand
AATTCCTTGAATACCTTGAGAACCTGTTAAACCTTGAATTCCTTGAATTCCTTGAGAACCTGTTAAACCTTGAATTCCTTGAATTCCTTGAGAACCTGTTAAACCTTGAATTCCTTGAATACCTTGGGAACCAGTTAAGCCTTGAATTCCTTGAGAACCTGTTAAACCTTGAATTCCTTGAATACCTTGGGAACCAGTTAAACCTTGAATTCCTTGAATACCTTGAGAACCTGTTAAACCTTGAATTCCTTGAATACCTTGAGAACCGGTTAAACCTTGAATTCCTTGAATACCTTGGGAACCAGTTAAGCCTTGAATTCCTTGAATACCTTGGGAACCTGTTAAACCTTGAATTCCTTGGGAACCAGTTAAACCTTGAGAACCTGAGCCTATTAAACCTTGAATTCCTTGAATACCTTGGGAACCAGTTAAGCCTTGAGAACCTGAGCCTATTAAACCTTGAATTCCTTGGGAACCTGAACCTGTTAAGCCTTGAATTCCTTGAGAACCGGTTAAACCTTGAGAACCTAAACCAGTTAAACCTTGAATTCCTTGAATTCCTTGAATTCCTTGAGAACCTGATCCCGCTGCTGTCCACTTAACATTTCCATCTCCATCGGTAGCTAAATATTGACCATTTGTTCCATCTACTATAGGAAGAGAATATGCTCCGATGGTAACAACATTATTGCCATAATTAACTGCCATATGATTGCCTAGCAAACAGGGTTAAACATTATATATATGGAAAAAAAAACAAAGTTCAAAATTAATTTTGAACTTTGTTTTAGTAGAATTAGATTTGTCGTATCAAGGAGCGTAATTAGCAGCCGTGATGGGTTGTCCACTTGATCCTAGAATATTGCCACTTGGCACAAAAGGCTGTGTTTGTGGTGCTTGATATGCTCCTGCTGCCATTCTATTGCCCATAGTAGCTCCAATGTTTTGCTGTGGCTGTTGTTGTTGTTGTTGTTGCGGCTGTGATCCTGGAATGCCTCCGGGAACATTTTGAACATTAGTAGTGCCTGCTTGTCTTGTTATAAGAGCTACTTTTTCCTTTTGTTGATTAAGTTGTTTTAATATTCCTTGAAGGCTACCTACTAATTGTTTTACTTCTGGGTTGGTTTGCATAGCACTTTGAACTGCTTGATTTTTATTTAATTCTTTAGACAAACCTTGAAGAGCTTCTATGGACGCAGCATAATGGGCCTCGGGTCCTGCTACTGCAGCTCTGGCTTGCTTTGCAGCATCCTTCACGTTTCCGCCAAATGCTTTTGCAGCATTATACGCACCCGAACCTAACCCTCTTGCTATATCACCACCAGCACCACCGAAGAATCTTTTTAAACCTCCCCACAAATTTTCATTTAATTCTTTATGAGACTCTAAAGCAACAATAATTGTTGGTTCATTTTTATAATATTCCATTAAGAAACTCCAAGGATCCACATTCAATTCTACCATTTTATGTGCTATTTCTGACATCAATGAATCAATATTTTTATGTTGCAAGTAATCCGTGAAACTTTTCATTTTTTCTCCTAAAAATTAATTTAATAGTATATATGCGGGCAAGATATATTTTTAATAAATATAATAATTAATTTTTATTGAATAAAATAGCAGCGTCTTGTATGGCATACCAATCTTTTTGGTATGCTCCATCAAGAAGACGCTCACCGCCTGCAAGGTAGCTACGAACTATTCTAGGGTCGCTTATATTTAGTTTTGACGCCATTTCAATGGCGGGTGGTATCCAATCAGGATTTCCTCCTTTTTCTTTAATTTCTTTCTCTAAAATTTGCTGTAATATAAGTTCTGATGGGCGAGGATAATAGACCTGTGTAACGCAGCGACTACTTAAAGCTCCTGCTTCGGAGCCATCTGATCCCATCATGCGATCAAATAGAGCCTTATTGTTTACTGTGCATATAAACAAAACTTTTATAGCTCTTAATTGATTTACTCTAAAATTAACCTTTCTTATTTCTCCACGATCATCTAAAGCACCCAACCAGATTTTGAGAGCTTCGGGATCTGCTTTTTCAGCTTCTTCCATAAATACTAACGGAGGAATTTCGGCAAGATCCGAAAAGAAAAGTTTTTCTATACCCGCTTTTGTAGTGCTGGTGGCATCTAATTTTAGAACAGCACCTGAGCCGAACATTTTTTCAATACAAAACATTGTTGTGGTTTTACCACAACCTGCGTGACCGAAAAGAACCGCATGATTTCTACTATCGCCATTAGTTTCATGTGCTCTTTTAATATTACTTAAAATAACTCTAATTTGAGGATTAACACCATAAAGATTAGACCAAGCCGGATGCGTTTTTAAATGAATGTCACTATCCGGTCCTAAAAGTTCGTCTGGAACTACAAGATCGTTCCAAGTTTTTACCTTTTCTGTTAATTGAACTTCTTTAACATCTTTAGCTGTTTTTTCTTTTTCTAAAGTAGCTGTATTAATTGTAGTATCACTGGTTATAGTATTATCGCTGGAGTCACTAATTATTTTCCATGGGGCATCACCATATTTTGCAGCAGAGCATGATTGTTCAACCATTGCTCTTATTTGCTGCCATTGTTTATACTCTGCTTCTCCTTTTTTATGTCCTTTAATTTTACTAAAAGTCAAATGATATCGAAAAACCCAATTAGAATTTTCAAAAAATGGTTCTACAGAAGAAGCAACAACATTCCAAGAACGTCCTCTTGAGCTGGCTAATGCTCTTTTGTTGATATATTCGATTTGTGCAACTATCTTCTCGTTGCTTATCTTCTTAGAAATTCTACGCTCTAAAACAAGATTATACACTTTAGCACCTTAAGCAATCGTTGGCTTAAAAACTGTCGGCCCCGCCCCGCCTACATTAATGACGGAGGTGGCACCTCCGCTTTCGACGGGAACAGAGCCGACCCTAATCCAATTAGTCTAGCAAAGAAGATTGCTATGTCAAGGTGCTACCAAATCTAATTTAGCCTAATATAATTTCTAAACCGTCGATAGGAGATTCATTGAGTAGAATTTCAGGTTTTTTATCATTAGGGTTTGTTGAATCATTCAATGCTTGATCAGTAACATCATCAGATACCATGTGTTCAACTTTTCCTTTTGTCGTAACGGTATCTGGTTGGTCAAGAATTAGTTTGTTTTCATTCATAACATTCTCCTTATTTTCATTAACAACACTATTTTGAGGAACTATTTCTTCTATTAGTCTAAGTAGATTCATAGGTGAACCTACCCACTTCATATAATAGCTATCTCCTTGAAACCTTTTTCTAGCGCCAATCATACGAACTCCACTAGTTGTTGGTTTGGGAAGATTTAGATCTCCATCAGTGTTGTTTTCATAAATATAAATGCCAGAGCCTGACATATTGTTTAAAAATTTACTCTTCTGAATTTCTTTTTTTTCCTGCCTGGTCATTCTTTTTCTCATATTTCATTCCTTTTTTGAATTTTGTATCCTATAATAATATAGTGAAAGGAGATCAAAATGAGTAAATCAAAATTACCGCCACGCTGGACAGAGGTTTATCCTCAGGGAACTAAAGAAGGGGATGAAGAGCAAAGCGTATTTATTTGCCTAGCACGACATCCTAAATGGACATTTAGATCAATTGCTCAAATTTCAAAAGAAACAAATCTTTCAAAAGAAAGAATAGAAGAAATTTTAGAAAAATATTGGCGAAAGGGGATGGTATTTCAAAATCCTAATAATGAAGATCAATGGGCGTATTGGGAAAGGGTTCCAGAAATGCTTCCAAAACAACAAAGATCTATTACACAAGAAGATCATTATAACAGAATCAACAAACTAAAATAGTGCGCAAAAGAGGCCGCACGAAGCGGCCTCTAAGCAAAAAGTTATGTGAATCAAGTGCCTGATCTATCAGGTTTGTGCTTGCCCATCTTTTGTAGAGCATCAGCAGCATAAGGAACAAAGTAAAGATCAGGATATTGCTGACGAGCATAAGCATCTGGATATGCCCAATTAGCAATTCCTGCACGATGTGTTTTTTCAGAAATCATAGGAAGTTCTTTTTTCTCAACTTCGGCCCATTGCATAAAGGTTTTCATATTTTATATTTTCCTATTTGTGTTTATACCAACCATCAGATTTATATATACTGTGCATTTCTTTTTTTTTTAATGAAAATTTGTACTATATTAGTAGGACTTAACATAAGGTCTAAAAAAGGTGAAATATGAACAATACATTATCAGTAATAATAACAGAATCAAAAACAGGTGGATTTGAAGGAACTGTAAGTATAATTGGACTGAAACCTACTAAACTAGCCAGAAAGTTAGATGGAAAAACAAATTTTCCAACAAAATCCTCTGTTGGAGGTGCTGCTAGAAATCTTGCTAAATCATTAGGATTTACTGATGTGGAAATTAATGACACCACTAAAAAGAAATCATAGTGAATTAATTATTTCTAGACCCTTTATAGGGCTTACCTCATGAAGAAATCTTAAGCTTTTTTTTGCCTCTTCAACAGAATAAAAAAATCTATAAATTTTTTCTGCTTTTGGTAAAATTTCTTCAATACTGTCTTTTTCATATTGGTTAGAGTCTGGCGGATAGGCCAGGCTTTTGTCCTCATCGTAATAAAAAGCATGAAAAATCATCTTAGCTATATCATGTAGGTCCTTATTGTATTTTAAGCTTTTTTCTACTAGTTCTGTATCCATATTTTTTTCCTTTTTACAATTTATTTTAATAATTAAAAACCTATATAAATTAGAGTAATTTACTAACAATTTTTCCAAGGAGGGGATTATGGGATGTGGATGCGGCAATAAAGTAACACAAAAAATACAAGAAATCAAAAAAGAGCAAGAGCAAAAACAAGAACAAGAAAGCAAAAATGTGTAATTGCGGCAAACAAAACGATGTTGAAAAAAAGGATTTTAAAAAAAAACAAATAGAAGAGCAAATTAAAAAAAGAAAAGACAGAATAAATAACATATATCAAAAGAAATTTTTTTAAGGAACTTATGGGCTGTGGATGTAATAAAAACAAATTAGGAAATAGAACCAACCCAGCAAGAGGTGGATTAGTATCAAGACAAAATCCCACACCTGCTACCCCTTCTAGTTCTGTTAGAGCAAGAAACTCTGGAGTGGCCCCAGCTCAAAAACTAAATAGCACTGGAGTTATGGCAGATCAAAAAAGAGTTCAACAAATTAGAAGAAATGCTATCCTTAGAAATCTGGGCAAGAAACGTTAATTTTAATATCAGAAATTGTCCATTCCATAAAAATATTTTCAAAGAACACAATGATTTTATCTGGTACTGATATGTCATTTGCTACAAAATAACTTTTGTACTCTACACTTGCTATAATATCTTGATTGTCATTAAGCAAATACCTTCCAGTAACAAAGTTTTTTTCGGTATTTATAAGTGTTATAATACTTATATTTTCCCCTGAAGGACTTTTTCTTAACTGCTTTATTCCTTTGCCTTTTCCAATGCTTTCAACAAAAACTATATTCTCAACACTAATCTTTTTAAATCCCATAGATTCTAATATCCATTCAGGAGCTAAAAAAGCCTTTAAATTAGCTTCTTTTAAATCTTTATGTTTAAAAATATAGTGGATGGGTGGATCATTATACTTTGACCAAAACCAAAAGAGTTCTTTGTTTGAGCCTATGTCCATTTGCTTTCCAAAAAAATTATCAACAACAATCCTTATATTGTCATCTTTTTTAAAAGACAATTTTGCTTTAGCGTTAAATAAAAGTCCATTTTTAAGCTTGATTTTTATATTTTTGTAAAATAAATAATTTATAGCATCGATATTTTTATTGATTTTTTCTATTGAAGCTATTAACTCTGTATTTTCTTTGACAGAATAAAAGCTTGTTTCACAGTGTTTTTGGACATCTTTTTTTACAACCAATAAACCAATAATTATAAAAAATAAAATAATAATATAAAAATACTTAGCCATAATCATATATATTTCCGTGTCACGTTTAAAGTATAAGAGAGGCAAAATGCTATCATATAAACAATGGAAAAATCTTAACGAATCTATTCTTCCAAGTTTTAATCTTGGAATCTCAGGCCCACAAAATATGGGGCTACAACTTCAAAACGGTTTTGATCTTGAAGAAGGCAAACACGCAAAAAAGAAAAAAGATAAAGAACCCGAGGTTGAAGTCGAGGTAAAAGAAAAAGAAGAAAAAAGTGATAAAAAAGATAAAAAATGTGGCATGAAATGCGGTAAAACATGTAGTAAATGTTCAAAAATGTTCTCCGATGAAGAAGATTACGAAGACGAAGATGAAGATCATGATGAAGATGAAGATCATGATGAAGATGAAGATCATGACGAAGATGAAGATCATGATGAAGATGAAGATCATGACGAAGATGAAGATCATGACGAAGATGAAGATCATGACGAAGACGAAAACGAAGATAAAATGAGTTCTCTAAAGAAATCAAAAAAGAAAATGCTTAAAGGCAATCAGCACAAATTGGATTTAAACAAAAACGGCAAAATAGATGCTGAAGATTTTAAAATGCTTAGAAAAAAGAAAATGCCCAAAGACGATAGCATACAAAATCAAATTGATTACCACAGAGAAATAGGATCTGATGGTATGCCTGATCCAAAAGCAAAAAAAGCATCTGATCCAGTTAGCCAAATTAACAAATCAGTAGATTTTCATCATTCAAGAAGCATGAAGAAAAAAATGAAGAAAAAAATGAAAAATGAAGAGTCAGAATTAAATGCCTGGTGGAATAGCGTAAACAATATGTTAGGACCCGAGCCAGGAACAAAATTTAATGATGGTTTATTTCAGCCAATTGATCAAGAAAATTTAGCTCAGGCAGTAAGAGAAGAGCCGGGCCCTGGTGAGGTTGGATATGCTCCAACAGCAAGATTGGGCGGAGCCTTGGGCGGTTCTTCGATAGAAGAAGTTGCGGGAAGAGTTACTACCACTAAAAAAACCAGCAAAACAAAGCCAAAATGGCACTATGAAGAAGAGCCATCTCGTAAGAGCCCAGGTTTAGGTTGGTATTCTGATATGGATAAAGAACTTGACGATAAAGAAGCCGAAGAAAAAGAAAGAGAAGAAGACAGTGATGATGGCGAGCAAGGTTCAGGCTTGGGCCAAAAAAGATCTTAATCAACTGTGATCAAAGATTCCTTTTTAATCTCTCATCAATTTCTTGAATTCCTTCATCGACTTTATATAAAGGACTATATTTTAGTTTAGATTTAGATTTTTCCAAGCTTAATGTGGTATCTTTTTGGTATTCATTTTTAAAACTACAATCAATATATTCAGGTTTTATACTTTTATTAATTTTGTTTTGTAAAATTTTAATTATATCATTAAAGCTAACGCTATCGCCTGAGCCTATATTGAATATGTCGCTTTTATTATACTTAGAAGCTAACAATGTTGCTTCTACAACATCTTTTACAAAGACCCAATCTCTCTTTTGTTCTCCATCCTTGAATAATTTAGGTGTTTCATTCTTATGAAACTTTTTTATTAGTTGATAAATCATACTGGCCCTACGACCTTTGTGAGACTCGTGAGTCCCATAAACATTAGAATATCTGAGCCCTATACAATTAACCTTATTTAATTTGCCAAATTCTTGAGCAAATTTTTCAAACATTAATTTTGATTTTGCATAAACATTCAAAGGATTTGTACTGGTAAAGTCTTCTATAAATGGAGCTGCTTCATTGCCATAAACAGAGCAACTTGATGCATAAACAAATTGAGAACATTTTTTATTTAAAAGCTTTTTAAAAAGTGAAATTGGGGCATAATAATTAGAATCGTTCATAAAAGATTCATTTTTTTCAAGCGTATCGTTATTGGCTCCCAAATGAAAACAAACATCAATATTTGGAATTTCCTCCCAAGGAATATTATTTAAATTGCAAGTAAATAATTCGTTGCATTTGATTCTGTTTTCGTCTTTTCTTCCAGCTGCAATTATTTTATAACCTTGCTCGTACAGCTTGTTGCAAAGGTGATAGCCTACAAAACCAGTTGCACCAGTGATAAAAACATTTTTTGTCATTGAACACCTCTTCTCTATTATAGAATAAATTATGAAATTAAGAAACTTTTGGCTAAATCGTTCTAATGAAAAAAATATTTTAAAGGTTGTTGATTGGTCACACAAGAACAATCTAGGAGTATTTTCATTAAAAATAGATGAAATAGTAGAAGCTTTAAAAACTTACATTAGAGAGTCAATTCACGCTTAAAATCATGAATAGTCTCTATTTAGATTATTTTGATGAGTATGTTGCTAAAGGATTAATGCCTATAGCAATATTAGGAGGCACAAAACAGCCCGCTGAGCCCAAATGGAACAAAGACTGGAGCATTAGGCGGTGGCGTAAATATTTTTCACAAGAAGAAGACTATGAGATTGGGCTTTTATGGAGCACAAAGTATGTGGATGTTGAAACAGACAATGAAAAATCAAATATTTTTTTAAATCGATTAATAGGAAATATAGACCGGCCAGTATTTAAAAGTAAAAGATCTTACCATAATATATTTTTAAGTCCTAATGCCAAATTAACTAAAGTAAATTTATTTGGAAGAAGTGGCGAAAAAATTGAAATTTTTGGAAGGAAAACTTATACAGTTGCACCCCCTTCTAACCACATAGAAGGAACAAAATACAGCTTTATAAACCAGGTGTGGCCACCACCACCATTTCCAAATGGTTTAAAAGCTTTTTATTTTCAGCAAAAAAAGATAGTTATAAAAAGCAGAAAAAAAACATTAACTGTTTGTAAAGAGTGTGGAAAAAAACAATTAATTCATAAAAAACGTTTGGCCTTAGAAGTTAATGCTTTTTTAAATTATAATTTAAAATGGAAGTGTAGAATCTGCAGAAGCAGATATAATATAGATATAAAAGAAGAGTGCAGAGAGATTAAACAATTTGCCAGCAGACATACGGATTAGGCATCTTTTTGTCCATTAGTCTATTTATTTCTTTCAACAATCTTGGTGGCAGATAATGACTAATAAAAGTCATAAATTTTAAAGCGGACTTTTTATCACATTTGTTTATGCATCTTATTAGCTCTCTAACATCATAACCAAAGCACTTGTGGGCCAAAGAAGGGTCTTCTTCGTCTAATAAGTTTTGATTTATGCACCAAAATTTTTCATGATTTTTATTGTATACAAAATCTAGTGTAAAAGAACACAAATCATATATTAAACCAACCAATTCGGGAGAAGATAACCAAAAATTACCTAATGCCCTATATTCTAAGCCATAATCTGTAATTCTATGGGTTCCGGCGTGTCCATATATTTTTCTTCTTTCTTTGGAAGAAGAATCAGGGTCTAAAAATAAAGAAGGTATAGCTATAAACAAATCCATCATTCTAATAGTTGCAAAAATAGTAAAAGGATCTTTTAATGTTTCGCAACCTAAATGGATGTGCCCACCAGCCGTTCTAAAAGATGTTTTTGAAATTATTTTTTCAGGCGGCATAACACATTGTAGGGTATAAGCATTCCATTCTGGGCTGCATCCTGCTATTCTAGCATCATCGTGTTCTAACTCCTTTATACGATAATTTCCTGCACAAAGCATTTCTAACTTTAAAGGTTTGATTAAACTGGCTAATTTTGTAATAGAATTTTTAAAATTTATAATTGTTTCTTGTTTGTTTGTTGAGGGTTTTACAGCAATTTCGGCAAGAACATTGTCGTAATAGTAATAACTGCCTGCTATTGATTTGGAATTAATTCTTTTAGGAAGTACTCCTATAGCACTTTTTAAAGTATAATGTTTATTGACCAGCATGAATTCAGGATCTGATCCAAAAGTAAATTCCATGTTTAATCCTTATGCCAAAGAGGAACAGTCACTGGAAGATTTTTAAGCTTGTTTTTTACGTCATTTGAATAGCCAATAATGCCCATTTTATTATGAACGGTATCTATTACAGCATTGGATGGATAATTTTTTTTAATATCTTTTGAAAAAATCTTTTTATCTCCAAATTTAAATATTTGATTTAATGCTTCTTGGATCTCTAAAAGCCATTTTTTATCATATCTTTGATTTGTCTTATTTATTCCTAATTTAATTTTTTCTAATGTTGTTAAAAAATTATCATTAATTTCATGGGAAAAACCTAGCCTTATTAATAGAGTATATAAAGAAAGCATAGGAGGAGCATTAACCCATCTTTTATTTGCATTAAACAGAAACACTTTATTGTATCCCTCTGGAGGATTTGAGCAACATAAAGCTTTTGTTGGTTTAATTTTTAAGAAAAATTCTATTTGGTTTATAAAGTCTAAACATTTTAGTATTTTATTTTCTATTTTTTTATCTTTTGAATTTGTAACTAAAATTTTTAATTTTTTTAAACAAGGACGAGGATCCTTATTTGGGTCATATTTAAACCTATATATGTCGATAGATCGGTTGTTCACGCTTGAATAAACAACATCATGAAGAAAGTCTTTGCACCAAACAAAAGAATGACATTGTTCGTTTTTATCAGAAACTAAGGCGTATTCTATGCCTTTTTCGTATAACTGAAGTATTTTTTGAGTTTGGGAAATGGGCTTCCAAACAATGTTCTTGCTGGTGTTGCTCATGATTTAGACAACCTGAAGAATACATACTATATGCAAAATCATAAAATCGGTAAACCCTAAAACTTTAATTAAATATATAGAGTTTTTAACTCATTTAGCAATGGAGATTCAGTTATGCCTGTAAGTATATCTAGCTGGGATACAATTAGCGATTTAATATCAGGCTCTTTAATTTATAGCTATATCACTTCTAGCGATTCAAATTGGTATAATAATTCTCAAGTAGACGCTACTTTTAGCAACCCAATTTACACTTTCAACAATAGCAGTCTTAGTTCAATATCTAATGTTTTTTCTTTTTCTTTTTCTGTAAGTATAGATCCTATATTGGCCCCCAATACTGTTTTTGATACTAGTCAATTATCTTTAAATGATGTTTTAGGCAACACTACCGCAGGAGCTACTGCTGACTTTTATAGTGATTCTGGTTTAGTTACTTTAATAAACACAAGCTCTAAAACCGGGGCTGGCAGTGCCACTTTACAAAATTATTCTAGCAATTATACAACACTATATATTACAATTAGTGGATACGGTATAGATATTAGCAACCTTCTAGACAGCATAGCCTTAGATATTGCTTTAAGACTGCTTCCTACCCCCACCCCAACACCAACTCCTACGGCAACACCAACTCCTACGGCAACACCAACTCCTACGGCAACACCAACTCCAACGATTACACCAACTCCTACGGTAACTCCTACGCCCACCCCAAGACCTACTTGTCCACAAACCCCTACTCCTACTCCCACTGTCACGCCAGTACCTTTCATAAATTATGGCGATATAACTTATAATTTGTCAGGCGGGACAAATAATATTGATCCTAATTTGTCATTAGGGGGTGAGATATCTTTGCACAGTATATCTTTAGATAAATTATTTAATGATATTTCTCCTAATGAGGCTATAAGTGGCAAAACCGACTATAGATGTTTTTATATAAAAAATAACTCTTTAGTTTCTACTTTGTATCAGTCTCAAATTTACATTAACTATAAAACTCCTAGTGGGGTTTCTGTGTATATTGGATTCATATCTTCTAATGAAAAACAAACCATTAAAGTTTCAAATGAATTGCCTATATCCGGTGGGTATATTGCTATAGAATATAGCAATTTTAATAATCAAGTCTATACAGTAAATGCAGATTGGAATTTTGATAATAACATTTGGGCAGATAACATTCAAAATGCATTGAATACCGTACCAGGGCTAGAAGATGTAACTGTAAATCTAAATGAAAGTCAAACTTTTGAAATAAATTTCACTGGAAGAGCTGGCCAAAGGTTTCATAATGAATTAAACATAACAAATAATTTAATTCATACTGGCTCTTTATCGATTACTGTAAATAAAACAAATTCTGGCGGTCCTATAAATACAAGTCCGGATTTAATCGACATAGAAACAACAGTACCATTTAATGTCACTTTTATTTCTTCTTACAGTCTAGGCAACTTATTGCCCAATGAACATGTTCCGGTATGGATAAAAAGAGTAACGCCAGCCAATACAACTTCTATAGAAAATGATAAAGTTACTATTAGAATAGCAGGCAGAACAACGGAGAGCTAAATGGAATTTTGTAATTTACACAATGGTCCTTGTGAAAAAGCAATAAATATAATTGAATTTAAAAAAGGAAAAATAAAAGAAATAAATCTTTGTTTAAATTGTTTGTATGATTATTTAGATAACATCAATATTGATAATCCATCTCTAATAGATAAAAAAAATATAGACAAAATAAAAGACTTAACTAATAAATGCCCTCAATGCAATTTGAGCAAAAAAGAATTATAT
>Ga0007796_10000541_pt1 | contig 12483 bp, 14 predicted proteins | sample CryBogmetaGMA0M_FD_60373 | JGI IMG/M metagenome (GOLD analysis project Ga0007796, IMG submission 60373) | Freshwater microbial communities from Crystal Bog, Wisconsin, USA - MA0M | ecosystem: Environmental > Aquatic > Freshwater > Lake | place: Crystal Bog, Wisconsin, USA | collected 2009-07-06 | reverse complement strand
TGGAATTGCCGGTGAGAACAGTGGCTACTTCAAATCCGCACCCTTTAAGCAGAGGTGCATGAAATGAACGACCAGCTAATCCATATCCGGCAATTCCAACTCGCATATTTACTTATCCTGCAAGCGTGATGGCCACCAGATCTTCGGACCAATTTCGTGAACGAGTGCCGGTACCAGAATTGATCGCACAATGATTGTGTCGAGCAAGACTCCGAATGCAACTGCAAAACCAAGCTCTGCAAGTGGCACAAGTGGCAGAAGACCTAGGACTGCGAACGTTGCGGCGAGAACGATTCCGGCTGATGTAATCACAGCACCAGTGACCGTAACTCCCTTGATAACGCCGGCTCGAGTTCCAATCTTCTGTGACTCTTCGCGAACGCGAGTCATAAGAAAGATGTTGTAATCGATACCAAGTGCCACCAGGAAGATGAAGGCAAAGAGTGGGAATGAGTTATCTCCCCCGGCAAAGCCGAAGATATGGTTGAAGACGAGTGCGCATACTCCAAGTGTTGCAAAGTATGAAAGCACGACTGTTGCAAGCAGTACGACAGCGCTGATGACGCTGCGAAGTAGCAAGCCCAAGATCAATGTAATCACCAACAAGATAATTGGAATGATTGTTCGGTTGTCGTGCTTATTTGCCGTGCGCACATCGAAGTAGACGGCGCTAGTACCGCCGACAAGTGATGTGGCATCGGCTGCATGAGCTAATCGACGTATTTCTGGAACTTCTTCTCCCGCTTGAACGCTATCTGGTGCCTTATCCAAGGTCAGATTCAGAATCGCACGATTATTTACAATCTTGATCGCAGGCATTGGCTTGCCGGGCATTGGAATTCCATCCAACTGTGGAGTCACATCAGTAACGCCAGGTGCATTCTTAATTGCCGAAGTAACAGCGGCAATCTTGTCTGCACTCACTACAACTTGAGTTGGATCTCCTTGTCCTCCAGGGAAATGCTTCAGTAACAACTTCTGACCAACTACAGATTCAGGATGTCCGGTAAATGTATCGACCGTACCAATTCCATCAGCCTTTAGAGTCGATGATGCTGCAGCGAGGAGCAAGAGAACGATTCCAGTTGTTACCCATGCACGTCGTGGGTGATTGCCAATCGCATTCGCGACCTTTGACCAAGGTCCTGACATCACATGGTCATCTCCATCATTGCGTGGGATACGTGGCCAGAAGATCCAACGACCAAAGATCAAGAGAAGCGCTGGAAGCAAGGTCAAGATTGTGAACATTGCGCACACAATGCCGATGGCACCAATAGGGCCAAGTCCTGCAGTATTAGATAACTGGCTAAAGAGAAGGATGAGAAGCGAGATTGAAACTGTAGAACCAGATGCAAGGATCGGCTCCCAAATTCCCTTGTATGCAGAACGCATTGCATCAAAACGATTTTCATTGTGATGTAGCTCTTCGCGATAGCGAGCGATTAAAAGCAACGCATAGTCTGTCGCCGCACCGATTACCAGTACCGACAGAATTCCTTGAGACTGTCCATCAACTTTCAGAACATTATTCTTCGCAAGTAGGTACACAATGCCGCCTGCTGTTGAAAGTGCAAAGAGTGAAGAAAGAAGAGGAATAATCCACAAAACTGGTGAGCGGTAAACGACGATCAAAATGATTGCCACAACGCCAAGCGTTGTGAGCAAAAGCGATGAATCGAGAGTTCCAAAAGCGCCAAAGAGGTCACCTAATAGTCCAGCAGGTCCCGTGACGTAGTGTGTAACACCATTAGCTTCAGCAAATGGTTTGATATCTGCTCGAAGGGCTTCGACTACTGCAGGAAGAACTGGCTTGTCATTAGGAAGTGTTTTGCCGATAGCTCCACCATCAAGTGGAACGTTGGCAAGAATCGCCTGACCATCCTGTGAAGGGAAAGCTGTAATCATCTGACCAGGAGCTAAGTAATCTGAAATCTTCGCAGAAGTTCCTGAAAGAGTAAGTGCGCCAACACCCTGCATGTGTTCATTAATTGCCATCAATTTTTCAGGCGATACCTTGCCTTCAAAGAGGATCAAGGTTGGGAAATTGAAAGAATCCTTGCCTGAGAATGTCTTAATCTGTTCTGATGCTTGGAAAGCTTCAGAACCCTTAGGCAGGAACGAGGAATTGTTATTGTCTTGAACTGATGAGAGCTTGCCAAAGAGTGGTCCAAAGACTCCAGAGATCATGAACCAAGCGATGACCACCAACATGGCGATGGCGAATGGCTTGCGGGATTTTGTAACGGTGTTTGTTGACACGATAAATAGGCCTTTCGGGCTTCACGGTATGCGTAATTCGCGAGAGCGCTAGCCTACCTTTAGGCTGTACCCGTGCCCCTCTTAAGCGCCAGTTCTCGGCAAGAATTAACCGAAACTCCACTTGCGCTGACTCGTGCCGGCTTGGTCGAATATGAAAAAGCTCTTGAATTACAAAGGTCTATCCATGCTGAAGTTGCTCAAGGCGTTCGAACAAATACTTTGATTCTGCTTGAACACCCATCGGTATACACCGCCGGTAAGCGCACAGCCGATGCAGAAAGACCCACCGATGGAACGCCCGTCATAAGCGTTGATCGCGGTGGAAAAATTACGTGGCATGGGCCAGGACAACTCGTCGGGTATCCCATTGTGAAGTTAGCAAAACCCACAGAACTTGTCGGCTTTGTTCGCGAGATTGAATCAGGACTTATCAAAGTTTGTGCCGAATTCGGATTAGCGGCATCTCGCGTTGATGGCCGATCGGGTGTGTGGATTCGAGATGATCGCGGCGATAGAAAAATTGCAGCAATCGGAATTCGCGTCGCCTCCGGTGTATCGATGCATGGTTTCGCCCTTAACGTGAATCCAGACTTATCTGCCTTCACTAGAATCATTCCCTGTGGCATTGATGATGCGACAGTCACTTCGCTTGCTGAAGAACTACGACGTGACATCACGGTAGAAGCCGTAACTCCCGTCGTTGAAAAGCATCTATTCGAAACTCTAGTAAAGGTAAGCGCATGACTATCGCACCGGACGGACGCAAATTACTTCGCATCGAAGCCCGCAATACTGAGACGCCTATTGAAAGAAAGCCCGAGTGGATAAAGACTCGCGCAAATATGGGCCCTGAATACACACGTCTTCGTTCGCTCGTTAAGACCGAAGGTCTTCATACAGTCTGCCAAGAGGCGGCATGTCCCAATATCTTTGAATGCTGGGAAGATAAGGAAGCAACCTTCCTTATTGGTGGCGAACGTTGTACTCGTCGCTGCGATTTCTGCAATATCGATACCGGAAAGCCTGAACCACTTGATCGTGATGAACCACGTCGCGTCGCTGAATCTGTTCAAGCGATGGGATTGAAGTACGCAACTATCACAGGCGTTACCCGCGACGATCTTGAAGATGAAGGTGCTTGGCTCTACGCCGAAACTATCCGCAAAGTTCACGAACTCAATCCCGGCACCGGTGTTGAAATGCTTGCCCCAGATTTCAGCGGCAATCCAGTCTTTCTCAATGAAGTATTTGAAACTCGTCCAGAGGTATTTGCTCATAATCTTGAGACAGTACCTCGCATCTTTAAGCGCATTCGTCCGGCATTTACTTACGAGCGTTCGCTCAACGTTATTTCACAAGCACGCGCCTTTGGTCTCATTACAAAGTCCAATCTCATTCTGGGACTTGGTGAAACACGCGAGGAAATTTCACAAGCGCTCGTCGACCTGCATGCTGCTGGTTGCGATCTAATCACGATTACCCAGTACTTGCGCCCAACAAATAAGCACCATCCAGTTGAACGTTGGGTAAAGCCTGATGAGTTCGTTGAACTTGCGAAAGAAGCAGAAGAGATTGGCTTCAGCGGAGTCATGAGCGGTCCATTAGTACGTAGTTCTTATCGCGCGGGTCGTCTCTACAAGCAAGCTCAAGAGAAGCGTGCCAACATCGGAGGAACCCAGCTTGGCTGATCTCGTTTATCCACCAGTCATCGTTGCAATCAAAACGTTCTGGAAATATCTCGGATTGAAATTTGATTTCCAAGGAGAAGAAAATATCCCTCGTGACGGCGGATCGATTCTTGCTATCAACCATATTGGTTATCTCGATTTTGCTCTCACTGGAACTGCGGCATTGCCCGCAGGTCGGTATGTGCGCTTTATGGCGAAGAAGGAAATCTTTGACAATAAATTAGCCGGACCACTCATGCGCGGCATGCACCACATTTCAGTCGATCGTTCGAATGGCTCTGCATCCTTTGTTGCTGCACTTCGAGCTCTGAGAGCTGGAGAAATCATCGGCATATTCCCAGAAGGAACAATCTCTGTCAGTTTTGAAATCAAAGAGTTGAAATCTGGCGCCGTGCGATTAGCGATGGGCGCTGGCGTTCCGATCATTCCAACCATTGTCTGGGGCTCTCAACGTATTTGGACCAAAAAAGTAAAGCGCAATCTACGACGCAAGAACGTTCCAATCTCTGTCGTTTTCGGCGAACCTTTGTACTTCGACAAGCAGTCTGATGTTGAGGCCGGTGAGAAGTTGCTCCGCGAAACTATGCTGAAAATGCTCCATGAAGTGCAAGAAAAGTATCCGGATTCACATGAAGGACAGCGCTGGGCGCCAGTGCGCCTTGGTGGTACAGCCCCTGCTCCCCTAAACTAACGATTATGTTTAAGAAGAAGAATAAAGAAGCAAAAATCAAGACGCCTCGTTTCCAAACTTTCCGCGACGCTTACAACGTCACAAAGGGCGTTAAGCCTTGGATTGGTGCAGCACTCGTAGTCATCTTCATCGTCGTGCTCATTATCGGTATTGCACTTGGCGTTGTGCTTGGTCATCCAATTTATGGCGGATTTGTCACAACTCCGCTGGCAGTTCTTGCAACACTCTTCTTCTTCACCCGTATCGCAGGCTCAGCGGCATACTCATCGATCGAAGGTCAGATTGGCGCGGGTGCAAGTGTGCTGATGGCTATTCGTAAAGGTTGGACAACTACTCCAGCCGTTGCCGTAAATCGCAATCAAGATATGGTCCACCGAAGCGTTGGCCGTGCCGGAATTGTTCTTACAGGTGAAGGCGGATTTGCCGTCCGTCAGATGTTGCAAGATGAAAAGAAGAAATCAGAACGCTTTGCTCCTGGTGTTCCCATCACTGAAATCATTGTTGGAGATGGGGAAGGTCAAGTTTCTATTCGCAAATTACAGAAGCATGTAACAAAACTTCCTAAGAAACTATCTGCTCATCAGATGCGTGAAGTTCGCGCCCGCCTCAAAGCAGTCGGCGGAATGTCTATGCCAATCCCAAAGGGACCTATGCCAAAGGGCGTCAAGATCCGCTAAGGAATTGGCAGTCGACAGTCGTTACTTCTCGTAGATTAAATCTGAACCAATTCGCTCAAAGATTTGATGTGGTTCGCTATTAATTCGCTTCCACAATGCCGCCCAACCGGCGCTCTTTGCCTCGAATTCTGAACCGTTTCCCCACTGCTTGCCGAACGCATCTCCGCTTTCAAATACAAGAGTGAAGCATGTCGATGGTGAGTAATGGCCAATTTCAACCAACCCAACTCGGGCTTCAACAATACCCAGTTTCAGAGCTTCCGCCTTAATCTCTTCGATGTAGGCCTCAACCTTTGCTCCTTGTCCATACATCGTGCGGAAGTAATAGTTCGCAAATACTCTTCTTGTCATATCTACTTACTCCTCAACGACATAGAGATCATGTGAAATGAACTCTGAATCCTGAGGCATGGTTGATCGCTTCTTCATAAATGCTTGGATATCCGCATCCTGCGCGAAAGCATCATTTAGACGGCCATTATCTTCAGCGCTCTTGAAATATTGAAGCATGATGACATTTCCGACATCTCTTCCAGCCATACCTGATTGAATTTCAACTCTGCTTACTCCGAGCTTGAGAACGAGCGCTTTAAACTCATTCATCATCTCGCGAACTTGTGCATCTTTTCCGTAGTGCACGCGCCAAACAGTACGTTCTACAACTTGTGCCATCTGTCTTCTCCTTTTAATTGCCGGAGAGAAAGAAAATCAGATGGGCTTCTCTTTGGGAAGAGTTTTAAAGATTTATCTAGTCTTGACAAGCACGGTATTTGAAAAGCGCTCATTGATGCCGCGGCCATTTTCATCAAAGGTAATTGCGGTAATAAGGGGCATCAGTAGCGCTGCACGAATGAGCGCCTGGATAGGGGTTGGTGCTCCCCCATCTGAAAATCGGATCACCTTCAGGCCTACGATCCGATGCCCAAAGGATGCTCCTCCAAAGGCAACAAAGAATGCATACTCGGCGAAGAGAAGGATCAGAACTGGGATTCGGGCGTGAGGTACTCGGTCTGTTATTGAGCCGCTTCCGGCAAAGAAGCCAAGGGCGATGAGATAGCAGGCGACCCAGTCGAGAGTAATTCCTATCAGCCGTCGGCCTTGGCTCACGCGTGGATACATGCCGAAAGCCTATCTTGCAGGGCGATGTGAGCCACCCGACGATGATGTAACACGGTTGTAACACCGAAATTATGACTTTTTTACTCAGGAGAACTAGCCTTCACTCCATCAGCGGTGCTCAATGTTGAGTCGGCTGGGCGATAAACAGCCTCAATTGGAGTCCATATATATGTTTAAGAATTCTGCAGAAATTTTTGCATACATCAAAAAGGAAGATGTAAAGCTCGTTGATGTGCGCTTTACAGATCTTCCAGGAATTCAGCACCACTTCAACGTTCCGGTTGAATCATTTGACGAAGCTGTATTTACAGATGGTCTTATGTTCGACGGTTCATCAATTCGCGGATTCCAGTCAATCCACGAATCAGATATGAAGTTGCTCCCAGTTCCTGAATCCGCATTTATTGATCCATTCCGTCTCGAAAAGACATTGGTCATCATCTTCTCTGTTCACAATCCAACAGATAACACTCCTTATTCACGCGACCCACGTGGCGTCGTCAAGAAGGCAGTTGATTACTTGAAGTCCACCGGTATTGCAGATCAGGCATTCTTTGCTCCAGAAGCAGAGTTCTATGTATTTGATGCAGTTCGCTTTAAGACCGGAATGAATGAGGCTTACCACCACATCGATTCTTACGAAGGTGCGTGGAATACAGGCATCGTTGCAGATCCAGATGGAACACCTAACCGTGGTTATCGCACACGCATCAAGGGTGGTTACTTCCCTGTTTCTCCAACAGATCAGTTTGCAGATCTTCGCGACGAAATGGTGATGGAACTCGGCCGTGCAGGACTTCAGGTTGAGCGTTCACACCACGAAGTTGGTACAGCAGGTCAGATGGAAATCAACTACAAGTTCACTGACATTCTCTCTGCAGGCGACGAATTGATGAAGTTCAAGTACATCATTCGCAACGTTGCATGGGAAGGCGGAAAGACCGCAACATTTATGCCAAAGCCACTCTTCGGAGATAACGGCTCAGGTATGCACGTTCACCAGTCACTTTGGAAAGATGGAAAGCCTCTCTTCTTCGAAGCTGGCACATACGGCGATCTTTCAGATATGGCACGTTGGTACATCGGTGGTCTCTTGAAGCATGCTCCATCACTTCTCGCATTCACCAACCCAACAGTGAACTCTTACCGTCGCTTGGTTCCAGGATATGAAGCGCCAGTAAACCTTGTTTACTCAGCACGTAACCGTTCTGCATGTATCCGTATTCCAATTACGGGTTCATCACCAAAGGCAAAGCGCGTCGAATTCCGTTGCCCAGATCCATCTTCAAATCCATACCTCGCATTTGCAGCAATGCTCATGGCTGGTATCGATGGAATCATCAACAAGATCGAACCACCTGCTCCAGTTGATAAGGATCTCTACGAACTCGAAGGTGCAGAAGCTGCCGCAATCCCTCAGGTTCCAGGTTCACTCGATGCAGTACTGAACAGCCTCGAGAAGGATCACGACTTCCTCACAAAGGGTGGAGTCTTCACAGAAGACCTCATCGCAACTTGGATTGAATGGAAGCGTAAGAACGAAGTGGATTACGTACGTCTACGTCCGCATCCAGCTGAGTTCGAGCTTTACTACGACATCTAAAAAATAGATATCCGTCCCAAGAAACCCCGTCAGCAATGGCGGGGTTTCTTATTTTTTTGAGCAAGATTCACAGGAAGGCCACAGATTCAATTATGAGCAATCTCAGTCGATAGATGCATTCTTCTCTTATCAGCGCAACGAATAGAGGAGCACATCATGGCAATTGTCTTTATCCTTCCAGGTTTAGTACTCATCACTCTTGGACTCGTTTCGCTCTTCGGTCTCTCAACACCTGAATCACAACCAAAGCTTTCGCTTGTGAAGAATGAAACTCAGCGCGACTACAAGATCGCCGCATAACTAGCCTTCCCTAACGCCCGTCACTCACAAGGTGGCGGGCGTTACTCTTTTCCCATGCTTTCGGAATTTCTCACCTTTACCTTCTTCCTGCTCATCGGCATGGAGATACGAGAAGGTCTGGCGAAACCAAAAGAAGCAATTCTTCCTACTCTCTGCGCCCTTGGTGGAATGGCAATTCCGGCGATCATCTTTCGGGCCCTACTTCCCGCTTCAACTGCGTGGGCAGTGGCGATGCCAACGGATGTCGCACTCGCAATTGGAGCGCTCAGTCTCTTGGGCAAGAAGGTAAATCCTGCAGTGCGGCTATTTCTTTTAACCCTTGCGATCGCCGATGATTTCTTTTCACTGGTTGTTATTGCAATCTTCTTCCGTCAGGACCTGCATCTAGCTAGCGCTATATACACACTGGGAGCTGCTGGCATTGGATTCTTGCTTCCGTCACGTGCAAAGTTGATAAAGATTCTTGCGCCTGTCGCAACGTTTGCAATCATTCCTCTCTACATATTTATCAATCTACTGACCAAGCTAGATTTCTCGGTAGCGACTGAAAAGATGTCGCTGGTTCTGGTAATTGCTCGAGTCCTCGGAAAGGTAATTGGCATCTCTCTTGCGGCTCTTGTTATAACTCGGTTTACAAGAGTCAAGCTTCCGCACAATCTAGAGATCAAGGAAGTCATCGGAATCGGTTTTCTGGCTGGGATGGGGCTCACGGTTTCACTCGTGATTGCAAAAATCACCGTGAAAGCAGGTCAGGAAATTTCTCAGGTAAGAATGGGGCTACTGATTGCCGCTCTCATTTCTGGAGCACTGGGACTTCTTTGGCTTAAGCGCTTTCCTGCTTATTTAGATTAACTCGCGCTACAAAGTAATACCCAATAAATCCAATCAACAACGCAAAGAAAACTCCAAGATTCGCATAGGCCCACGCACCGTTCTTTCCTCCGAGAATTCCGAGGAAATAGCCTTGCCACGATAACCAACTCGCAAATGTATTGGTGACAAAGCCCCAACCAACAATCGTTCCTATAGCCATCACTGCAATCGAACCAAAATTCCAGCTTCCGTATCGGCCGTGAGCGCTATAGAGATCTGATTCGTGATAGCTCTTACGCATCAATACATCCGTGACAAAGATTGCAGACCAAGTGGCAATAGGCACTCCGAGAGTGATGAGGATTCCTTGGAAGGGAAAGAAGAAATTGTCAGCTATCCAAACGAAATAGATTGTTCCAAGCAACATCAGAACCGCATCAAAGGAAGCAGCCACATGTCGCTTTACTGGCAAGCCGAGCGAAATCAAGGTAAGACCAGATGAATACAAGTCGAGAATCGCTCCCCCAACTAATCCCAGAATCGCAATCAGCGCAAAGATCACCAAGTACCACGTAGGCAAGATTGTGGTGAGCGCACCAATCGGGTCGGTGGCAATTGCATCAGATAACTTCTTATCGCTTCCGGATAGAGCTGCGCCATAGATAACAAGAAGAATCGGGACAATCGATGCACCAAAGACAGTCCAACCGATTACACCTCGGCTCGATGTATTGCGCGGCAGATAGCGCGAATAATCCGCTGCCGAATTTACCCAACCTAAACCAATTCCTGTGGCTCCAAAAATGAGCGCCCCAATAAATCCTTGTGCACTACCCGACTTCATCGAAGTCACAAGATGCCAATCAACTTTCGAGAGAGTCAAACCGATGTAGATGACAGTTGCAATAACAGTGACCACCGTGAGATAGCGTTGCAACTTCATAATCACATCGAACCCAAGAACGCCTGCAGAGACAGTGAGTGAAACCGAAATGATGAATCCAATAACCATCGCCGTGTTATGACCGATGTGGCCAACTCGAACAAAGACGGTGCCCGTTGCAAGGGTGGCCAGTGAAACCAGAACAGTTTCCCAACCAACAAAGATGAGGTACGACAGCGCTCCAGGTATGAGATTTCCCTTTACTCCAAAGGTTGCACGTGAAAGAACCATTGTTGGTGCGTTGGATTTCTTTCCGGCCAAAGAGCTCACTCCGACAAGTAAGAACGAAAGGACCGTTCCAATAATTGCAGCGAAGGTCGCTTGCCAAAATGAAATACCGAACCCGAGGAAGAACGATCCATAAGAAAGTGCCAAAAGCGAAACATTTGCACCACACCATGGCCAGAAGAGCGAAGAAGGCTTACCTTGACGCTCGGATTCTTGGATGACATTGGTTCCATTGAGTTCGAGATTCATAGATGCAAAGGTTACGCGGTTTCAATCTGAGAGACACTCTTGGTAGTGTTCGCGTCGGTCTCGAATATCCAAGAATGCATCTACGAAAGGCGTGCACAATGAGTACAAAAGTTAAGGTCGCTCTCGTAGCGCTCGTTGCAGTTATTGCAATTGCAATTCCAGTTATCAATGCCCAAAAGAGCTCTGGTTGTGGTCAGATTAAGAGCGGTGTTCTCACTATTGGAACTGACGATCCTGCATACGGTCCGTGGTTTGATAACAACACACCTTCAAACGGAAAGGGCTATGAAGCAGCTGTTGCATATGCCGTCGCTGCCAAGCTTGGATACTCAGCAGATAAGGTCAACTGGGTAAAGGTGCCTTTCAATAAGGTCATCCAACCTGGCTGCAAAGATTTCGACTTCGATATCAATCAAGTATCTATCACCGACGAACGCAAGAAGGCAGTCGACTTCTCATCCGGTTACTACGACGTATCTCAAACAGTCATCACTGTTAAAGGTTCAAAGATTGCGAATGCGAAGGCAATCGCAGATCTCAAGGGTGCAAAGTTAGGCGCTCAAGTAGGCACTACCTCTTACTCGACAATTACTGATGTTATTAAGCCAACTCAGGCACCAGCTGTCTTTGATACAAACGATGTAGCGAAGCAAGCTCTTGCAAATGGCCAAATCGATGGACTTGTCGTAGATCTACCAACTGCTTTCTACATCACAGCTGTTGACCTCAAGGATGGCCTCATTGTTGGTCAGTTCCCTGCAAAGGCAGGCGGTGAGCAATTCGGTCTCGTACTTTCTAAGGGAAGTAAGTTGACTAAGGATGTCACTTCAGCGGTCGATTCACTTCGCGCAGATGGAACACTCGCAAAGATCGCTGACCAGTGGCTTGCCAGCACTGTCGGTGCGCCGGTTCTTAAGTAACCAGCATTGAATAAGCGAGAGGTCCGATGACTTATCAGCCATCTGCGTTGCAATTGCAACGCGAAGATGCAAAGCGTCGGGCCTCTCGCCGTTCCACCTTCATCGCACTCGCAAGCACTCTCGCCTTTGGCTTTATCATCACCGCCGTTGTCACAGGAGCGCAAGGTTATGAAAAAGTTAAAGCCTCCTTTTTCAATTGGCATTACGCAAAAGCTGCACTTCCATCAGTAGCGCATGGCCTACTTCTTAATTTGCGCGTTCTGGTCATGGCTGAATTCTTCGTACTTCTCTTCGGTCTTCTCATTGCGATTGCACGAACTACAACATCACCAGTGCTTTATCCAATTCGACTCCTTGCCACGATCTACACCGATCTCTTTCGTGGGCTTCCGCTTCTTCTAGTTCTCCTATTAGTTGGGCTGGGTATTCCGGGGTTACGAATTAATTGGATCCCCAATTCGGCCGTTGTTTTGGGCACCGTTGCGCTCGTTCTTACCTATTCTGCATATGTAGCCGAGGTAATTCGTGCAGGTATTGAGGGAGTAAATCCGACTCAGCGCCAGGCAGCCCGCGCACTTGGACTCACGCAGTCGCAAACGCTCGAACATGTTGTTTTGCCACAGGCCTTGCGAAATGTAACTCCCCCACTCTTGAACGATCTTGTCTCACTTCAAAAGGATTCTGGCCTTATCTCAGTACTAGGAGCAGTTGATGCGATTCGAGCCGCTGGAATCCAAACCGCTCAATCATTTAACTTCACTCCCTATCTTGTCGCAGGTGCTCTCTTTGTCCTGCTCACCATTCCACTGACGCGATTCACTGATTGGCTCACTCGTAAACAAGATGCGCGGCAACGCGCACAAGGACAGTGGTAGCAATGTCTGCGCTCTTTGAAGTCAAGAATGTACGAAAATCATTTGGAAGCAATCTGGTTCTCGATGATGTCTCTATCGACTTCCCTGCGCGATCTGCCACAGTCATTATTGGTGC
>Ga0007796_10000537_pt1 | contig 12492 bp, 9 predicted proteins | sample CryBogmetaGMA0M_FD_60373 | JGI IMG/M metagenome (GOLD analysis project Ga0007796, IMG submission 60373) | Freshwater microbial communities from Crystal Bog, Wisconsin, USA - MA0M | ecosystem: Environmental > Aquatic > Freshwater > Lake | place: Crystal Bog, Wisconsin, USA | collected 2009-07-06 | reverse complement strand
TGGTGGAGGAGATGGACGAACTTCCCCCGGGCGAGCGACAGGCAGCGGTTCCAGTTGCCGGCCAGGCCGGCGCGGCGCTGATTGAGGAGCACTTCGACACGGCCGGCAGGATCGAAGGAGCGCACGAGCGCCCGGACATCGACCTGCCGCGAGCCGTCATCGACGACGGCGATATGCATCGCTTCGGGGCCGGGGTCTTGGGCGAGCACCGCCGCGAGCGACCGTCCGAGGCGATGGTCCGGTTCAAAGGTGGGCAGCATCACCGAGAACGTCGGCCTCTGCTCCCCCTCCGGCACCGGGGCAATCGTGGCCAGCAACGGCGGTCGAGCCCCGTGGGGAAGGCTGACCAGGGCGCGTCGCAGCGGGGCGGATGGAGCCTCTTCGTCCTGGAAATGGATCCAGTCGCGCGCCAGGAAGATCCGGGTCGGTGACCCTGTCGGTGAACGTGTCGGCGAACCAGGATCACCGCGGCGGTGACGGTGCCGGACGCTCGAGGTGTGATGCCGGTTGAACATGGGCGGAAGCCAGAGGATGGTCCGTTTCTGACGTCTGTATCGGCGGAAACGCCAGGTGCGCTCCAGACCAGCTTTTTCGCAGTTCGCTCCGGGGCCGGTTCGTGCCCTGCGCATTCATCCCCGATTCACCACCCCCCCACCGTCACCGCGCCGGCCGCTCGGGCCGGCCGCTCGGGCCGGCTGCTCGGGCCGGCTGCTCGCGCCGGCCGCTCGGGCCGGAAAGCGCACTGGCCCCGGTGGCCCGCATCGACTATTCACCTCCCCCTCCGGCCTGTTCGAGATGGCACGCCGGCCCCTTCTCAACCCCTCGAGATCTCGCATGCCGTCGTTCACGGTCCGCACCACCTCCGCCGATCCGGCGGCGATTGCCGACGTCACCTTCAAAGCGCTCAACCGCCACGCTGACTCTCGTGGCTGGCTCGTGGAGATCTACCGCGAGGACGACCTCGACTCCGCGCTCCATCCGGTGATGGCCTACGTGAGCCAGACGCAGCCGGGCGTGGCCCGTGGGCCGCACGAGCATGTCGATCAGACCGACTACTTCGCCTTCATCGGCCCGGGCGATTTCGAACTGCTTCTGTGGGACGCCCGTGAGGGTTCGCCGACGTATGGGCTTCACACGCGCACCATCTGCGGGCAGTCGAATCCCTGCGCCGTGACGATCCCGCCGGGGGTTGTCCACGCCTACCGCAACACCAGCGCCGTGCCGGGCTGGGTGTTCAATGGTCCCAACCGGCTGTACGCCGGCCAGGGGAAGAAGGAGAAGGTCGACGAGATCCGTCACGAGTCCGACGAGAACTCGCCATTCCGCATTGACGGTGGCATTCCCCACCGGGCGAGTGCCTGACCTTGCTGATCGACCCCGAGGCTCCCTCCCCTTCCCTCCCATCCCAGGGTTGCACCATGTCCCCCCCGCGCGGACCATCGTCGAACCACGGCCTCTTCCTGACCGGCACTGAGTCGCACTCCGAAGCCTCCTCGGCATCCGCGGGCAGCCCGCCGCTCAATCCCGTCAAGCCACTGAAGGGGATCGTGCTTGCCGGTGGGGCCGGCACGCGGCTCAATCCGATGACGCTGGCGATCTCGAAGCAACTCCTGCCGATCTACGACAAGCCGATGGTCTATTATCCGCTCTCGGCGCTGATGCTGGCCGGGATTCGCGACATTCTCCTGATCTCGACGCCGCACGACCTGCCCCACTTCCAGCGCCTCCTCGGCGACGGCAGCGGGTTTGGTGTGTCGCTCTCCTATGCCGAGCAGCCGCGGCCGGAGGGGCTAGCCCAGGCGTTCATCATCGGCCGCGAGTTCCTCGGTGGCTCCCGCGCCGCGCTCGTTCTCGGCGACAACATCTTCTACGGCCACGGCTTCCAGGACGTCCTCCGCCGCGCGGCCGACCGTGACGACGGGGCGACGATCTTCGCCTATCCCGTTCGCGATCCGGAGCGGTTCGGCGTCGTCGAGTTCGACGCTTCCGGGCGGGCGGTCTCGCTCGAGGAGAAGCCGAAGGAGCCGAAGAGCCATCATGCCGTGCCGGGGCTCTATTTCTATGACGCGCGGGTCTGCGACCTCGCCGCGGCGCTCGCCCCGAGCCCGCGGGGCGAGCTCGAGATCACCGATCTCAACCGCATCTATCTCGAGGAAAATGCCCTGCGGGTCGAGACGCTCGGCCGCGGCTTTGCCTGGCTCGACACCGGCACTCCCGATTCCCTCATGCAGGCCTCCGGCTTCGTGCAGACGATCCAGGAGCGTCAGGGCTTGAAGATCGCTTGCCTGGAGGAGATCGGCTATCGGATGGGCTGGCTGTCGCGGGAAAGCCTCGAGGCCGGCGGCCGGAAGATGAACAACGACTACGGCCGCTACCTCGTGCAGATCGCCGCCGAGGAACTGGCAGAGGGACCAGCGCATGTCGACGACGGGCACGATCGCGGTTACCGGGTCATCTGGCCAACTGGGGAGGATGCTGTGCCGGCTGCTCGGCCCCAGCGCCGCGGCGCTGCCTAGGAGCAGCCTCGACATCACCGATCCGGCGGCCGTCCGCGCCGTCATCGGCCGCCTCCGTCCGCGCGCCGTGATCAACTGCGCCGCCTGGACGGCCGTCGACAAGGCCGAGACCGAACCGGCCGCCTGCCGGGCCGCAAACGAGCATGCCGTCGCGGCCCTCGCCGAGGCCTGCCGCGGCGTCGACGCGCTCCTCGTCCAAATCAGCAGCGACTACGTCTTCGGGGCGGGTACCGCTCGGAAAATCCCCTACGGTGAAGACGACGCCACCGGCCCGCTCGGCGAATACGGCGCGAGCAAACTCGCCGGCGAGGTGGCGGCCCGGGGCTGGGAACGGCATCAGGTGGTGCGCACCTGCGGCCTTTACTCGGCGGGGGAGTCGGGGCCGGTCCGCGGCCGCAACTTTGCCGACACGATGCTCGTGCTCGCGCGCGACCGGCCGGAAGTCCGCGTCGTCGCCGATCAGTTCTGCACGCCGAGCTACGTGCCACACGTCGCCGCGGCGATCGTGGCGCTGCTCGAAGACGGCACGCCCGGCACGTATCACGCCACGAACGCCGGCGGCACCTGCTGGCACGAGTTCGCCACGGAGCTGTTTCACCAGGCGGGGCTACCGACGGTGGTGACGGCGATTACCTCGGCGGAATATCCAAGCCCCGTTGCCCGGCCCCCCTACAGCATCCTCGACACCGCGAAGCTCGCGGGCCGCGGGATCACCCTCCCCGACTGGCGACAGGGGATCGCCGACTACCTGGCCGCGAGCTCCCGGTAAATCGCTTCGATCGATACGCCGAGGAAGCCTGCGGCGTTGGAGCAGGGGATAACAACCGAGATCGACCGGCCTCCAAGAGTCACGCTCGGCAGGGCTCGGGGGCACGTCAACCCCCGGGAATCACCCAGCGGCGTGTGCTCACCTGGTTCAGAGGACGGGCCGCCGGTGAGCTGTGGTCAGCGCCTGGCCCTGGGGACAAGCCGGAGACCGCTTGCCGATCCATGGCCGCCACGGTCACCCGCTTCGTGGTATTCGGCATCCTCGTTGACCTTCCAGGGGTCGCGGAGCTCGCGGCCAGCGAGGATGTTCCGGGCCACGAGCATCGCGGTCATCATCGAGTGGTCTTGGTTGTTGTACTTGTGCATCCCGTTGCGGCCGACGAGGTGGAGGCCGGGGAAGCTGTGGGCGATCCCGGCGCGGATCGTCTCCACCTTGGCGTCGTAGCCGTCGTCGTACACCGGATAGGCCTTCGGCTGCCGGACGACGTGGCCGTCGATAACATCGCCACCGCGCACGAGACCGAGCTGCTGGAGCTCGTGCGAGGCCAAGGCCACGAGCTCGTCATCGGTCGACGTCCACAGCCCGTCCCCTTCGAAACAGAAGTATTCGAGGCCGTAGCAGGCGAGGTTCGGATCGGGGACGAGCTCCGGCGACCAGCTGCCGAAATTCTGTACGCGCCCCACCTTCACGCCCGGCTCGTGGATGTAGATCCAGTTGTCGTCGAACGGCTTGGTGGGGCGGACAATGAGGGCGACGGTGAGGAAGTCGCGGTAGCGGAGCCCAGCGGCGGCGGTGCGGACCTCCGCGGGGGGCTGGGGCTCGAGCGCGCCGACGAGCTCGCGAAGCGGTGCCGACGAGATCACATGGTCGGCATCGATCGTGGATCGGCTCCCGTCGGGCCCGGCGACATGCACCCGCAATCCTTGGAGGGCGCCATCGCGGAGGCGCTCCACCACGGTTGCCCTGCTCCCCATCAGGATCGTTCCCCCAGCAGAACGGATCCTCCGGGCCGCCTCCTGCCACATCATTCCCGGCCCGAGCCGCGGATAGCGGAAGGAGTCGATGAGCGACGTGATCTGCGTCGAACGATTGCCCGGCCTCTGTTTCGCTCCGCGTTTCGGTAACAGCGCGTTCCAGATCGCGCGGGAGAGCGACAGCCCGCGGATCCGCTGGGCTGCCCAGTCGGCGGAGATGTCACGACACTTCATCCCCCACACCTTCTCGGTGTAGGTCTTGAAGAAGATCTCGAACAGCCGGCGACCGAATCGGTTGCTGACCCAGTCTTCGAACGACCGAGCGGCGTGGACGGGAAAGAGCCGGGCGTACAGGTAGCTGGCGACGCAACGGGTCGACTCGAAAGGGCCGAGGTTGGCGAGGGCCTGACCGGCCCGGAGGGGATAGTCGTAGAACTTCCCCCCGTAGAGGATCCGAGACTTCCGCGGCCGTTCGAGCATGTCGCGGTCGAGGAGTTCGGTCCAGAGGTTCTCGACCTCGGCGCTCTTCGAAAAGAAGCGGTGGCCGCCGATGTCGAAACGGAAGTCGAGGCCCCCGGCCGCCGCCGAACGGTAGACCTCGGTGCGCGAGATGCCGCCGACGAGTTCGGGATGGGCCTCGATCACCGTCACCGGGACGCCGTCACGAGCGAGCAGCCAGGCGGCGGTGAGCCCGGCGGGACCCGCACCGATGATGGCCACGTGCGGACGAGGGACGCCTGACGCGGCGGAGGGATCGGGTGTCAACATGCAGCTCGGGGGGAGGCAAGGGCATCCTCGAAGGGGATGCCTTCGCGTGGGGGCCCAGCGGCAGCGATCCCCGGTGAGGGAAAGAGAGTGTCTGCAGGGCAGGGTCGGAGGTCGTCGCGTCCGCAGCTTTTTGTTGCTGTCGGAGACAACGCAACAGTCTAGTCGGCGCCTCGCCGAAAGATCTCTCCCCCGACACTTGCCCTCAAGCCGCTGACGTCGGTGGCGTTCTCATCGTGAGCGTAAGCCGGCTGTGGATGACGTGCCCCATTGTGCCATCCAGCGCCCGCCAGCCGGCGTTCAGGCGGCGTGGGACCCTGTCGCGTTGGTGGCGAGGCCGAGGCGCTCCTGACGGTAGCCGCCACTGGCGATCCGGTCGACCCACTCTCCGTTGGCGAGATACCAAGCGACGGTCTTTTCCAGGCCGGTGGCGAACGTCTCGGTCGGCCGCCAACCGAGTTCCCGTTCGATCTTCGAGAAGTCGATCGCATAGCGGCGATCGTGGCCGGGGCGGTCTTTGACGGAGGTGACGAGCGACTCGCAGGGCGCGTGGGGGAGATCGGGGCGGAGGCGGTCGACCATCCGGCAGATCTCGTGGACGACCTCGAGGTTGGTCCGCTCGCAGGCCCCGCCGATGTTGTAGACCTCGCCGATGCGGCCCCCCCGCAGCACCGTGCGGATCGCCTGACAGTGGTCGCCGACGTAGAGCCAATCGCGGATCTGTCCGCCATCACCGTAGACGGGGAGTGGCTTCCCGGAGAGGCAGTTGAGGATCATCAGCGGGATGAGCTTCTCGGGGAATTGGCAGGGGCCGTAGTTGTTGGAGCAGTTGGTCGTCAGCGTCGGCAGGCCGTAGGTGTGGTGGTAGGCGCGGACGAGGTGGTCGCTGGCGGCCTTCGATGCCGAGTAGGGGGAATTGGGGGCGTAGGGGGTCGTCTCGCTGAAATGCCCGGTGGGGCCGAGGGATCCGTAGACCTCGTCGGTGGAGACATGAAGGAAGCGGAAGTCGCGCTTCTCGTCGCCAGGGAGCGCCGTCCAGTGGCGACGGACCTCGTCGAGAAGGCGGAACGTGCCGACGACGTTGGTGGTCACGAAGGCGGCCGGGCCGTCGATCGAACGATCGACATGGCTCTCGGCGGCGAAGTTGATGACGGCCCGCGGGCGGTGCTGTTCGAGGAGGCCGCGGACGAGGGCGGAGTCGCCGATGTCACCGACGACGAGCAGGTGGCGCGGATCGTGGTCGAGGCTGGCGAGCGAGTCGCGATTGCCGGCGTAGGTGAGGGCGTCGAGGTTGACGACGGCCCCCTCTTCCCCGGCGATCCATTGCCGGACGAACTCTCCGCCGATGAACCCCGCGCCCCCCGTCACCAAGATCGGTTGCATGTCATCCCTCGTGCGTCCCTTGTCGGACCGCTTCCCAATCGTTCCGGAGGCGCACAAAGCCCCCAACCCCGGCGACAGGCACGCCGCCCGGAGGTCGGAGTGGTAGACGATCGGCTGGGTGTGGGGCAACCGCAGCTTTTTGGCCTTACGAATGCGCTCTCCGCGATCTCATGTCAGCTCGGAAAACAGCTCTTTGTGATCCGGCCCAGGGTCGCCAAGATTCTCCTCTCCACTGATTCCCGGGAGGCGATCGATGTCGAAATCTAGCCCTACGCCGTCCCTCCCCTTCCCGGGGAGCCGTCCGCGGATCGTTATCGATCTGGAAAAGCTCCGGCACATCAACTGCGGGCTCGGCCGGTTTTCCCTCCACCTCGGCCGCGAGCTCCTCGCCCTCGCCGACGATCGCTTCGAGCCGGTGTTCTTCCTGCCGCGGGGCGCCGAGGCGTGGTTTGCCGATGCCGCCCCGACGCCGGGCGGACGGTTCGGGAGGCTCGACGTCGCCCCGTGGCGGAAGGAGGTCGTGCAGCGCTTCTACCGGCCGCTGGTTCGGCCGGTGATGGGGCGGCCGGCGTTCGCCGCCTGGCATGCGACGAACCAGATGTCGCGGTATTGGCCGCTCGATCCACGCGTGCCGGTGATCCTTACGGTCCACGATCTCAACTTCCTCCACGAGGCCCCGCACGACGACCAGCTCGCCAGTACCGGGCGGAAGCTCGCCGACATCCAGCGGAAAATCGACCGCGCCGCCGTGATCGTCACCGACTCCGAGTTCGTTGCCCGCGACGTTGCCAGGCATCTGGAGCTCCGTGACAAGCCGGTGCATGTCGTGCCGCTGGGGGTTCCCGAGCCGGTCGCCGCCTCGACCATCCGGCCCGGCTTCCTTCCCGCCGGTCCGTTCCTGTTCACGGTGGGGAACTGCCTGGCCCACAAAAACTTCCACGTCCTCCTCGATCTTCTCGAGAAGCTCCCGGGGCAGCGGCTGGTGATCGCCGGAAAGAAGGCGACGCCGTACGGAGAATTCCTCGAGCGTGAGGTGGCGGCGCGACGGCTCGGGGAGCGGGTGGTGATTCCCGGCGAGGTGAGCGACGCCGACCGCCAGTGGCTCTACGAATATTGCGAGGCTTTCCTGTTTCCGTCGCTCACCGAGGGATTCGGGTTTCCGGTGCTCGAGGCGATGCTCTGCGGGAAGCCGGTGTTCATGTCACGGCGGACGAGCCTCCCCGAGATCGCCGGCGACCACGGCTACTTCTTCGACGCCTATGACGGCGATGCCCTCGCCGCGGCGTATTGGTCGGGGATGGGGCGCTATCACTCCGACCCCGATGCCGCCGCGCGTTGCCAGACGCACGCCCGCGGCTTCTCGTGGGAGCGGATGGCCCGCGGCTACGCCGAGGTGTACGCCAGCCTGTTGCCGGCGGTGCTGCGTCGCAGTGCCTGAAGCGCGCTGGCGGGGGGCCGATCGCGGTGCGATTCCCCGCCCCATGAGCCCGAAGCTTCGCGCCGAAATGGTCTTGGGCTTGCGGAAAGCCCCTGCTACCGTCCCTCCCCGGAAGGTCCCGGCACGGGGGTGTATCCCGGCTGAGCGACCCCCCGACCAAGCCACGGATGGCGAGAGCATGGCCACGACACCAGGAACAGCTTCGATGCAGCGGCGCGCGTTGATCACCGGGGTGACCGGTCAGGACGGCTCCTACCTTGCGGAACTCCTCGTCTCGAAGGGATACGCAGTCCACGGGCTGCGGCGTCGATCGAGTACCTTCGGCACCGAGCGGATCGAGCATCTCATCCATGGCAACGATCCCTGTGTCGAGCTCCATTACGGCGATCTTTCCGACGCCAGTGGTCTGGCGCGGCTCATCCGCCAGATCCGCCCGCACGAGATTTACAACCTCGCTGCCCAGAGCCACGTCCGCGTCAGCTTCGACCAACCGGCTTACACGGCTGACGTGACGGCCGTCGGCACGCTCCGCATCCTCGAGGCCCTCCGCGACGTTCAGGACGACACCGGCGAGCAGATCCGCTTCTATCAGGCGTCGAGCTCGGAGATGTACGGCAAGGTGGTCGAGACGCCGCAGAAGGAGACAACTCCCTTCTATCCACGCTCGCCCTACGGCGTCGCCAAGGTGTACGGGCACTGGATCACCGTCAACTACCGCGAGAGCTACGACCTCCACGCCTCGTGCGGGATCCTCTTCAATCACGAGAGCCCGCGCCGCGGCGAGACGTTCGTGACGCGGAAGATCACCCGCGCCGCGGCCCGCATCAAGCTCGGCATGCAGGACAAGCTCCATCTCGGCAACCTTGACGCCAAGCGCGACTGGGGCTTCGCCGGCGACTATGTCGAGGCGATGTGGCTGATGCTCCAGCAGCCGCAGGCGGATGACTACGTCGTCGCCACCAACGAGCTCCACACCGTGCGGGAGTTCTGCGAGCTCACCTTTGGCAGGCTCGGCCTCGATTACCTCGACTTTGTCGAGGTCGACCCGCGCTACTTCCGCCCCGCCGAGGTCGATCTCCTCCTCGGCGATGCCACGAAGGCCAACAAGAAGCTCGGCTGGACGCCGCGGGTGTCGTTCCAGGAGCTCGTCGAGATGATGGTCGACGGCGACCTCGAGCTGGCAAGGCGCGAGCGGAATGCCGGCGGCGTGACCGGCCCCCAGCACCGGATGGTGGCCTGATCATGGGGGCGACGCGCGACATCGGCGCCCGCATTTTCGAGGGCCTTCGCGAACTCGAGCGCTCCTGGATCCGTCCGCTCGGACAGCGGCTTCGTCCGCCGCGCTCCCGTCGGCAGAAGGCCCGTGGCAGCGATCCGGAGGCCGAGGAATTGATCGTCGCCCTCCTCCGCGCGCGGTTACGGCGCGGTGATGCCAGCAGCGCGTCCACGGCCGAATTGCTTGCCGCGGTCTCCCCCGCTTCCGATCTCGGGGCGCTCGTGCGGGCCCTCGTCGACGTGTCGCCGCGCCGGGGCGTGGCTGAGGCCGAGCCGCTTCGGAAGGTGGCCTGAACGCTGATCCTTGGTCGGTGGAAAAAGTCATCCCTCCCTCTCCCCGATGCTTGTCTACGCCGACCTCCGTTGCCTTCAGGATCCCGGCTTCGCCCGCCGTGGCATCGGCTCGCACGCCGCTTTCCTCCTCGCCTCCGCCCGGTCCCTGCGGCGCGGTGACGTGACGATCATCGGCCTCGCGGACGCGGCGCTGGGATCGCCCCCCGCCGAGATCTCCGCCCTCTGCGACAGCGTTCACTCCACCTTCGCACCGCGCCCCGGCGAGCCGGCCGTGTTTCTCTGGCTGTCGCCGATGACCCACGACACCCGGCAGGTCGCCCGGTTTTTCGACCGGCCCGAGATTCTCCCCTGCGCGGTGGTCTACGACTTCATCCCGCTGATCGCCCCCGAACGCTATCTCGCCAGCCGCGGGGCGCGGCTCTCCTACGCGGCGGCGATGGAATGGCTGGCGGCGGCGGGGGTGTTCCTGCCGATCTCCACGGCCGTCGGCGACGAAGTGGTCGCTAGGCTGGGAGTCGACTCCGAGAATGTGGCCGTCACCGGCGTTGCCCTCCGGGGAGCGTTCGCGGCCCGTCACGCCGGTGGCATCCCGGCGCCGCGGCCGGCCGCCGCCCCCGCGCAGTACGTGATGTTTGTCGGTGGGCCCGACCCGCGCAAGAATCTCGAGACGGTCGTGACGGCGCTTGGGCGTGCCGGGGGCCCCGATCCTGCCCTCGTGATCGCCGGCGGCTATCCTGACCGCTGGCGGCGACGGGTGGAGCGGATCGCCGCCAAGGCCGAGGGGCGGACGACGCATCGCCCGGTCCGCCTTACCTTCCTCGACCATGTCAGCGACGACGAACTCGCCGGCTGGTACGGCCACGCGGAGGCGACGGTTGTCGCCTCGCAGGCCGAAGGATTCTCGATGCCGGTGATCGAAGCGATGGCCTGTGGCTCGCCGGTGATCGCCTCCGATATTCCCTGTCACCGCGAGCTCGTCGCGGATCCTGCCGCCCGCTTCGCCCCCGACGATCCCGATGATCTCGCCGCCCGGCTGTGGGCCGTGATGGCCGATGCCGGGGCACGGGAGGCGCTCGTCGCGGCGCAGCGATCGACGCCAGAGCGATTCACCGCGGCGCGCGTAGGGGAGCGGTTCGCCGCGGCCCTCGAAGTGCGGATGCCGGGCCATGCCCGCCGGGCACGCAAGGCGGTGGCGGCGCGGCGACCGGTGATCGCGCTGCTCTCGCCCTTTCCCCCCGATCGCTCCGGTGTCGCCGACTACACACGGCGCACGGTGGCGGCGCTGTCGGCGCGGGCCGACGTCGACGTCTGGACCGATCAACCGGAGCCGGTGGCCGATCCCCACGTGCGGGCCTTCCACGGCATCGGCAACGCGGCGTGGCTGCGCCCCGATTACGATGCCACGGTGGCGGTGCTTGGCAATTCCCACTTCCACGCCCCGATCCTCGCCGGGCATCTCCGCCATGGCGGCCCCTGCATCCTCCACGACTCGCGGCTCCTCGACCTCAATGCCTGGTGGCATGGCATCGAACGGACACGGGCGCTCGCCGAAGCCGAATTGCGTCGTCCGGTGACGGAGGCCGAGGTGCGGCATTGGACGCGCCATCAGGGGGAGATCCCCACGCTCTTCCTCTCCGAGGTGGCGCGGGCGTCGGCGCCGCTGTTCGTCCACAGCCGGGCACTCGCCGATCATGTCGCCCGGCTCTACGGGGTGGAGGCGGTTCATCTCCCCTTCGCCCTGCTCCGCGAGTTCACACCGCGGGAGACCGCCGCTCCATCTCGGCAGCGGGCCCGGGCAGCGCTCGGGATCCCGGCGGGGCGGACGGTGATCGTCACCCTCGGGATCTACGGCGCCACGAAGGCTCCGGAGGTGTGTGCGGAGGCGATCGCCCGGCTCCGCGCTACGGGGCGCGATGCGCATCTGGTGTTCGTGGGGGACGCGGGGCGCACCGCCGAGCCGGTCTTGCGCCGTGCCGCCGAGGCCGGTGCCGCGGAGGCGATCCACTTCACGGCCGAATGGATCGACGACGAGACCTGGCGGACATGGCTCCTCGCCGCCGACGGGGCGATCCAGCTCCGCACGCACCGCTTCGGTGGCATCTCGGGCGCGCTGATGGACTGTATCGCCGCGGGGGTGCCGACGGTTGCCAACGAGGATCTCGCCGCGGCGCTCGACGCCCCTGCGACCGTCGCCCGGGTCCCCGACACCTTCACCGCCGACATGGTGGCGGGGGCGCTTGGAGCGCTGCTCGCGCAGGGTGATGGCCGCGACGAGGCGACCCGGGTCCGCTATTGCACCGAGCACTCCATGGAGAACTACGTCGCCGGTCTCCTCGCTGCGCTGGGGATCGAAGGGGAGCGGGTGGCGTCCGCTCGCTCGACGTCCGGATACCGGGTGGCGTGAAGCGAGCTCCGCTGATCGAGGCGCTTGGGCCATCCCCCCAGCAACCCCATTCCCCCCGCTCTGCCGCGCCGAGCATCGATCGTGGACGGCCCCACCAGCCCGGTCTTCCCGTCTTCACGCGAGTTCGGGATCGGGCGCGGAGGAATGCAATCCAAGGGGGTTGTCCGGCCGATATCCCCACCACGGGATTCGACGGACACCGCAGCGTGTCGGTCCGCGCCCGGTCGTCGGGCCCACGCCTTCATGCCACTCACACCCACGCTCCGCGATCGCGCCGCACGCCCTCGGGTCGTCATCGACCTGGAGAAGGTGCGGCATGCCAACTGCGGCCTGGGGCGGTTTTGCCGGTATCTCGCCGAGGGGATCCTGTCGGCGTCCGGCCGGGGCATCGAGCCGGTCCTCTTCCTTCCGCCGCGCGGCGACGCGAGCCGGCCGACAGTGCGGTACTTCCACGACGGCGCCGTGGAGCACATCGATGTCAGTCCCTGGCGGAAGGAGTCGTTCGCCCGGTTCCTCCGGCCGCTGGTGCGCCCTTTCCGGGCCGACGGCGGCTACGACCTGTGGCACGTCACCAGCCAATCGTCGAAATACCTGCCACTCGACGCGCGCGTGCCGGTCGTCCTCACGATCCATGATCTCAACTTTCTCCACGACGAGCGCCACCGGAGCCGGCC